>Ga0123357_10012514_pt1 | contig 10951 bp, 10 predicted proteins | sample TergutEmb28metaG_FD_89873 | JGI IMG/M metagenome (GOLD analysis project Ga0123357, IMG submission 89873) | Embiratermes neotenicus P4 segment gut microbial communities from Petit-Saut dam, French Guiana - Emb289 P4 | ecosystem: Host-associated > Arthropoda: Insects > Digestive system > Gut ... | reverse complement strand
ATGCAACTCCAATGCACATCACATTGTGTGGGGTAGCACCAACTGCAATGGCAGAGGGGAGTCCCTGTACGAGTTCCTTAGTATTATGAATTTGGAGATACTCAGTAAGGGAAATGAGCCCACCTTCTGCAATATATTTAGGCAAGAGGTGACAGATATTACCCTGGGGTCCTATGGACTTCTAGAAATCATCACTGGTTGGAAGGTGTCTTAAGAGCCCTCCCTTTCGGATCACAGACACATCCTGTTCACTCTCCGGGGCTCCTTCCCGGCGCCCCTGATCAGGAACCCTAGGGGTACTGACTGGGGCTCCTTCCGAGAAGACCTGAGGGACAAGCTGGAGAGGGAAACCGAGATGAGCATGGAAGACAAGGCTGGACTAGGGCTTGCTGTTCATTGGATTGAGCAGGCCCTTATCACTGTCTATGAGGATAACTGCCCCCTCAGACCTGCTAAGAAGGGGAGAAAATCTCTGAAGTGGACATCAGAATTAGAGTCCCTCTGAAGAGAAGTCAGACGGCTCTTTAACAGGTACCGGGCAAACAACAAACCATCTAGTTGGGAACTCTATAGGGAGGCCCGACGGAAATATAGGAAGGAGGTACGTGAGGCTTCCAAAGAGACCTGGAGGACTCTCTGTAGCTCTGTAAACGATCTTCCTAGGTCGGCTAGGCTACATAGGGCTCTATCTAAGGACCCTAAAATCAGGCTGGGATCCTTGGTGGCTCCTACCGGAGAGCGTACGCAATCTGAAGGGGAAACCTTGGACCTCTTACTCGCTACTCACTTCCCCAACTCAGATGTTGGAGAGGGGGGCGCAGTGCCCGCTGCTGCCCGCCGGGCCACTCCTGTGGACTGGCAGGTAGCTGCGAGGATTATTACCCATTGCAGGGTGGAGTGGGCGCTTGACTCATTCTCCCCATACAAAAGCCCAGGTGTGGACGGGATCTTCCCGGCCCTTCTACAAGAGGTAAGGGAGGTCCTTATTCCGCACCTGGTTAGAATCTTTCACGCCTGCCTGGCAACCGGATATGTTCCAGTCTCATGGCGCCAGATTAAGATAGTGTTTATGCCTAAACACGTTAGGAGCTCCTACTGTGGACCCAGGGATTTTAGACCCATCAGCCTCAAGTCGTTCTTATTGAAGACCATGGACAGGCTGATGGATAGATTTCTAAGGGATGAAATCTTGGTTCTTCGGCCACTTCACCCCAACCAACATGCTTACCAGGCTGGGAAGTCTGTGGAAATGGCCCTTCATCAGCTCGTGGTACGGGCTGAGAAGGCTCTTGATCATCAAGAGATTGCCCTAGGTGTCTTTTTAGACATAGAGGGGGTGTTCGATAACACCTCCTATGACTCCATGTGTTCAGCATTGACCAGACATGGGGTAGACCAAACCATCGTACAACGGATTAGAGCCACCCTGGAGGGTCGGCTGGCCACGGCGGCTCTGGGGATGTCTCCAGGAGTGTTGCGGTGTCCAGGGGCTGCCCCCAGGGGGAAGTTTTATCACCCCTCTTATGGTGCCTTGTGGTAGATGAACTACTCGTAAGGCTCAATGAGGGGAACATGTACGCACAGGGATATGCGGATGACATCTGTCTTCTAGTAGTGGGAAAATTCCCTGACACGGTATCTGGGCTCATTCAATGGGCCTTGCATACTGTTGAAGTGTGGTGCAGCTGGCTTGGACTGTCAGTTAACCCTGACAAGATTGGGCTTGTTGCCTTCACCAGAAAGAGGAAACTGACGGAGTTCTTTGAGCCCCGTCTGTTTGGCAAGACCTTGCAACTCTCCAGGTCAGTCAAGTACCTAGGAGTGATCCTGGACTCATGTCTGACCTGGAAGGAACACATGGATGCTAAGGTGAAGGCTTAAAACTTCATGTGGGCCTGTAGGAGGGCCTGTGGTGTGATGTGGGACCTGAGACCCAAGGTGGTACACTGGTTCTATGTTGCTATCATCAGGCCGTCTGTCACCTTTGCATCCCTGGTATGGTTGCCCGGCTGTCAGACGGCCAGTGCCAAGCGGAAACTAGGCAGGGTCCAAGGTTAGCCTGCTTAGGGATAACAGGAGCTATGCACACTACTCCCACCAATGCTGTGAAAGCACTTATCTGCCTCCCTCCACTGGATCTGGTGGTTCAAAGCGAGGCTAGATCAGCTGCGCATAGACTCTGGAGTCTGGGATGTTGGTCCTACCTACATCCTAATAGAGGACATAGCTGTATTCTGATACAGCTTCAGCAGTCAGATCCCATATTCAATATGGGGGTCGACGTTATGAGGCCAGTATACAACTATGAACCCCAATATAGGGTCACCATGTTAACGAGGGAGGATTGGACCAAAGCAACCAGCACTCCCCCTGCAGTCAAAGGGCTCACCTGGTATACAGATGGGTCCAAGATGAGGGAGGGGACCGGGGCTGGAGTCTTTGGGCAATCGGTGGGGCGAAGGCTCAGCTTCTCCCTAGGTAGATACGCCACAGTGTTTCAGGCAGAGATATATGCTATCCTAGCCTGTGCACATGAGGTACAATCTCAGAACAGACCGGAGAGATATGTGAGTATCTGCTCTGACAGTCTGGCGGCCTTGAAAGCCCTTAAGGCCGTCAAAACAAGGTCTCCTCTGGTTTACCAGTGCCAAAGGGTGTTAAATGATATCTCTATCCGGCATGTGGTGGGCCTCTTTTGGGTCCCGGGACATGATGGAATACGAGGCAATGAAATTGCCGATGAGCTCGCGAGGGGTGGCTCTGATCTGAGGTTTCATGGACCCTGGGGGTCTCTAGGCGCAATTTACAAAAAAGGCTCAGTCACTGGTTGACCAACCAGCACAGGACCCAATGGCGAGGCCTTGGTGACACCCAAAGGCAGGCACAAGAGCTCATCTCGGGAACTAGTCTGGGTACCAGGGCAAAATTTATGACCTTCAACAGGATTCAATCCAGGGTCATTATAGGCCTCCTCACGGGTCATAACACCCTGAGGAGACAACTCTACCTACTAGGACTGCATGATAGCCCCTTGTGTAGGAAGTGTGGCGTGGGAGAGGAAACCTCAGCTCACATTCTATGTGACTGCGAGAGTCTAGCCTCCTTCAGACATGCACATCTGGGCTCCTTCTTCTTGGAGCCAGAGGATATTAAAAGTTTAGGCTTGGGGGCCATCTGGAACTATCGTAAGGCTGTGGGGCTCCCATGATTTTAATATTGGGCACAAAGGGCCTGTCCAATTAAGCCCTAGGTGCATCGGGGCTGAGAGGCCCCGAACCCAAACGCCACTCTTATCTATCTAGTCCTCAGTTTCTCCATACAATCAGCAGAACAATTTAGAAATTTGTGCATGTGGTACACAAGATGCGCATGTCCAACTGAGAAGGTATTAAGGACCAGTGTGAGCACAAACTGCTATACCTCACATATCACCTCAACGGACCATACATTTGTTTTCCTTCAAGTGTCCTGTGGTCCAGCAGGACAATATCCCCAAAAGCCAGAAACAACATACATGTGTCCTCCAGACTGCAGGCAACATCTTTACCATCCTCCATTCAGAACAGATCTTTCATCTAACAATATCCATTTCTGGGGATCAACAAAGCACCACTTCAAAGGAAAACATGGTTTTATGATGAGATGAAAGGTGAGGTGCATTGGTAATTATAAATACTGAGCACTTCAATAATCTCTATGGGATGTTCTATAAAAAATATCTCATCTGGTCTCGTAATTATGTCCAGAAGCAGACAGTGTGCCTATTATTTGTTGTTATGGTGGACATGTATGTTGAAGTAATAAATGCAATAAAGGTTTTCAGACTTTAATGGCAGGTAGTATTCAAATAATAGCATCCTGGGTTTTAACACCTTGCAGCTTCATATGCTGATGACATCCCCCCAAAACACTGTCAGTCTACCAACCTGTGTGGTGTCAAGGCCAAGAAGACTAACACTAATAGCATAAATAATATCCTCAGATAGTACTACACATTTTCATGAATTCCACTTAAACCAGTAAATGAAATTATTTAGGCATCATTTATTCAGAACAAATAATTTGGGGTTCCACAACCTCAGACACAGCTCCTAATGTGGGATGGTGACCTAAAATGGGGCAAAAATGTTGCACCTAATCAGTCTGGTGTCCACTTGGACACACTGAACTAAATGAAACCACTTGTAATTTAATGATAACTTGTAGCAACTACGTACCAAAAATAACATACAGTAAGAACTAAGTTTACATTCTCAAACTAACATCAGACCAGGAGTCAGCTCTAATGCCATTTACAGTTATCCCCCTGGTATGTCCCCTTAAATGAGAGACAGCAAAAGCTACCATAACAATATCAAATCCTTCCTCCACCTTTAGGGCAGGTTTTGTATAATATGTAAGAATTCTGTTACACTGAATTCAAAATTATATAAATTTTTACTAATTTGGACTAAATAATAACAACAATTAGTGACTATGCTGTTGGCTGGACACCCAAATAATCATGCTGTAGCTCCCAGCAAGGGCAGAACACTTGTCTCTTATCCATATTGCCTGGACTGCCTCTTGGAACCACCAAACTTCATACTCGATGGATACTAGTGGCTCTTCCTGGGGAGCAAAGTGTCAGGGTAGGTAATGGACAACTCACGAACATTAAGAATGAGTGGATCTATATCTCCATTCCACAACATGCCTTCATGGCATACTCAAAGACTATATGGTTTGTATGTGTGTGCATGAGTGCACACACATAAGCACATTGCAGGCCTGGCAGAATGGAAAATACTTGAACTTAGGAACCTGTGTCATCTGCACCAAGAATTGGAAACCTCCTTTTACATTGTGAATATCACACCAACACATTCATTTTTGCACACATCACTTAATTCTTACACTGCAGTCCTGACAGCAGAAAAAAGATAAAGTTGTTACAATGGACATTTCCTAGCACTGTTAGCTACTTCTAATTAGTTACTTATATATTTCTCAACCTTGTGGGTTGTTACACCATGTTGACTGGTAAAAAGTTACAGACATTTGGAAAACACAACAGGACTTTAAAACATCTATAACTATATACAAGTTGACACAACATAACATGAAACTTCAAAGTAAGACTTCACAGAGAATATTTTCAGATTATGAGAACAGTGATACATATCTTCTGGTAATCTATCTGCTTCAGAAGTGTGCACAAACAAAGTCGTTTTTAAGGAATAAGCCAGGACATCTCACTCAGTGAAGCAACTAGTTGCAAAATGGATGGCTTGTATTTAATTCCTTGCAGGGCCATAGGTCCATGCAGTCTACCACCAGACAAGTTCCAGGGATAAAATAGTTTGTATAAGAAACTGACACCTTTTACCACCTGATAACCAAGCTCTAGAAACCTTGAAACTTCATCTCCATTCACAAATTAACCTTCAAAAACATGGTACTTCGCATCTTTACCTCAGCACCATTCCAGGCTGTGTAAGCACTTGGAACAACACACAAGTGTTCGTTAAAATCTTTAAAAACAGTACAGTACTCAAACTGCAGATTTTCATGCCAGTGACTATGATGTTCACTATCTTCAGAGATGTGATGCCATGCAGTCTGGTAGCTAATCACTCTTCTAGAGCCTGGAGACAGAGCAGCAGATTTCTCCACAACAATGGTTACTAGCAACCAGACAGCATGCAATCACAACCTACAAAACCATAATCCCTGCGACTTAAAATGTTATCATGTTTATGAATTACCTCTTTTTCATTTTAATCTGAAAAACACATGAAATTAAACCCTGTCTATCCCATCTACACAAATGGCAATGCCTTCAGAATTAGCAATAAATCTGTTCAGACCATGTCCAGTTATGCTACGAGTCCAAGTATTTATCTACTCCATCTAATTTTCATCTCCAAACTTACCTTCATCATCAGATGAATAGCTGTTGTAGCGGGTAAGGGACGTAGAAGATCGACGGCCATCCTGACTTCTACTCCTAAGCACAGATCGACCTGGCACTGTCCCTGTATCCTCCAAATGTGACCTGTACTTTGAACCACCACGTATGTCTTGATTATTTATCAGATCCCTGTTCTGCACCTCTTGAGTCGCTAGTTCTCGCAGTACCTGTTGCTTGTAATATTTGGCTAGTTCGTTCTGTGCAATCCCTCGAGTTGATGAACCTGAAGGTTTACGGGTTAAGGGAGACTGCAACATCCGTTGTTTCCACTCAAGAAGGCGCTTCATAGACTCTTCCCGCTACAGATAACCAACAAATAATTGTTAAAATTACTCACTTCACCTTGCTACAGGCAGGTAACTGTGATATGACTGATGTAGATCTGGTCACATAATGGTAATAATTATGACATTTCAGGTTTTAAAAATATGTGAATTTGTGGCTGGTTGCATATTTAGTTCATTACATGCAAAAACATCTCAAGGTCTTACAAATATGGGTTCTTCCCAAAACTGATATTTGTTGGTGGGCTGTGCTGACAGAATATTTTCTCAACATCAACAATAAATGAACATGGGCATGAAAGCACCTCGTGACAAATATTTCGTTTTGTTGTGAAATAAAGTGAAGACTCACTGCATACCCGAAATGGTGCTTTTTACATTCCTGGCAATAAGATGTCTCATGATGAAGCAGATTTACAATAAAAGACTGAGAACTGAAAGATACACATTTAAACTGCTAATATTTCATATCACGACAGCTGTTATTAGGTCACAAATAAAACTACAGCCATGACAGCCACCTACGGATTCCAGTCCTTAACCTATGTTTCTTCTTGTATGATATGGAATCTTGTCTGTAACACATAACCCCTCAAGCTAACTCTTGGAACTTGCCAAAAAATATCATGCTACCAGTAGCAACCATGTCTGTAACCTTCACAATCTCCATATAAAAAATGACAACCAAACACTCGTGAAGATTTATTAAGTGTGAATGACATAATGTCTTTGGAAATTTCTCTAATTTTTATTACAGCAATTTTTTTGAAGAATGTAAAACAATAACATGGTTTCCAATGATCTACGCATTTAGCATTTATTATGGTGGCACTTAATGAACTAGAAATGCCAAGCATGTTGAATCTGATGTACAAAACAGATCATAAAACACCCTGTCTATAAACTCCCTTTGAATATTATCTGAATTTCATTACTTATATGGTATGGTTGTGAAACTTGAAAACAGCTTCTCATCAGTATAATACACATGGGTTTTGCACTAGCATAATCACACACAGAACAGTATTACTAAAACTACAGCTGTGAATTCACAGTTCTTGCTAGCCTTACCATACAGACTAAACAAGCAATTCATTCATAGATGTGTACTTAATTTAGAAATCGCAAACAAACTTCTACATGAAACTGTAAAGATATTTGGTAAAACCACCTTCTTCTTCATTTGGACTTTGTCCATCATCTTGACTTCTAACGGAGTAAGACATTTCAGAAGGCAACTCTATTTCCATCTTCAGGTGAAATTGGTAGCAGCAGCTAATCTGGTTGGTGTGCCTCTTTTAAAGAGCTACTCTCGGGGACTGAGCACCACAGTCAAACTTGTTGATATATAAAACTCTTGATATATACTGGTTCCATGCCAGATGTTTAATTCAACTCTATAGAATTCTGACAAAGATACATGACTCAGTAGACCAATCTTCTTCTTACTCTTTCACACTTTGACCATCACTGTGATTTGTAACAGATATGACTGTGGTACCAAGTGACTGTGCATAGCTGTTTCTAAAGAGTCTGCCAGATCAGGTGCTTCTTCTCATTACAAAACCAAAATATCATATTCAATTAAAAATTAAGACAATGTACGAAGTCTAGAAGTAGAAGCAGATTGTTTTAATGAGCCCTATACCACCATCAGAAAGCTACAGAGTTGCACTGATATTTAATTCATGCAGTTCAAGTATGTTATTGGGGATTTCAATTTTTTGTTTCAAAAACAACCTGTAAGTTACTGAACGTGAAATAAATAACAACACACACAATGTCACACTTGAGTAATTCAAACAGAAAGCTTAATTCAAATTGGCTGATAAAATGAAGGTTTCATTTTCATTGTAACAAGCATGTGGGTACAGTAGCCTACAGATATTAAATGTGAAATCTGTGACAGTCTTGAGTCTTTTCTGTAACAGCAAATATAATTTAGCTCTTTGTGATAATGAAAAAGTTGCTCTCCTTAACACCAAAATAATTCAAAATGGGATGCTTAAATTTACCTGTTGTATTTTCTTCTCTCCATCATTAACTTCTGAGGTACACTTCTGTTGTTGGTCCACAAATCGAGAATCAATCTCATCATTCTGGTACCGCTGTCGTGGTAACCTTGCACTCGCTGATCTGGTAAACTGTCCATCCAAACAAGGGTCCCTGTATTCACTCCATCTTCTCTGTTGCTGCTGTTGATAGTGTTGCCTTGAAGGTGACTGTAATGCCATCGCGTTACTTTGTATTAATTCTGTATTTTTTGGATGCCTTAGAACAACACCTGCACAATCACTATTAACACTTCCCCCTGAGCTAACACCCCCCACTTGAACACCACTTTTCATTCCACCATCCACACTCATCAAAACTGTTGGAGTACTTAAATGTATGGAAGGAGTCGTTGCTCTTGAAGATGATGAGTGACTTATTGGGAATGCTGCTGGAATCTGATGAAAGCAGGAAGCAGACTGGCGCATCTTTTGAGCATAACGTTCTTCAGACCAGTAATAGTTATCAGCAAGAGCAGGATCTGGAGGGGGCATCATGTCCAGGCTTGACTTAGGTCGTGGTATGTAAGCTACTCTATTTGCACGTTGCTCCTGATATATCTTGTCACCACCACCACCACCACCACCACCACCACCACCACCACCACCACCACCACCACCAACACAACCACCATGCTGCAAGGGGTCCCTACATTCATCAACTTCTTGTCCAGGATAATAAGGAGGATGGGGCAGATAGTGTTTATTGTGCTTTTTGGCATCATAATCTAGGAAGTCAGCACTGTGAGGCCGTGGTGGGTAGCGATTTGGCCGCACTTCTCTACGTCTCGCTGGCTGAACACTTTGGTTGTGATGATGAGGAGGAAGAGGAGGAGGAAGTGGCTGTTGCTGCATTGGTGCAGAGTACATGTTTTTAGTCTGTATATCTGGCTGCTTAGAAGGCACAGATGAGGTATATCTGTGAGCTGCATAATTCTGCTGATGATGACCAGAATGTCCATACTGACCTCCACCCTGTGGTAAAGGATGACTATCCCTATGTCCCCTTTCTGAATAGTACTGCTTGTGGGGCAGTGACATTACAGGTCCTGCTCCCTTAATATACCCAACCTGATTTGATGATCGCTTATAAACCTCTCCATAGCTCCCATCACTACCACTATGTCTCATGGTGTCTGACGCATTGTACACATCCTCATAATCCACACCTTTTGAACCAACTGCATTTCTTGCTACTGTAGGTCCAGCAGTAGTAGAATTTGAGCGGCCATAAGTGTCAGGAGTCCTTCTTTCCACACTGGTCACTACTTGAGCATGAATACCTGAACCCTGGTTCACCTGCTGTGTAGGCTGTTGCAGTCTCTGCAGCTGCTCTTGCTGAAGAGACTGTGAGGAATGTACCGGAGTCTGTCCAACTGCCTGGTGGTAATGGTACCGAATGTCCATACTTTCACTTCTAACTGGCTGCTGTGGCTGAGCAATCCTAGGCACAAATCCTTTATTCCCTTCAGGATCTTGACGTGTCTTCTTACCAGGCAACTCAGACAGTTCCGGTGACGAAGCACCATAATCCTCCTGCTCAGTGAGGCGTCTCGGTTTTGGTGGTGCATTAGCATAAAGTGGCTGGAAGTAACCAGCACCTTGCTTCTGGGTGCCCCAACCATTTGAGACCACTGATTCATGACTGGTGTTCAGCTGGCAGGATTCATCCTCTTGTTTTGCTGTGTGCTCAGTACTGGGTTTACTGGCTGAGGAACCAGGAGCTGTGGAAGATATGCCTGGAGTAACATAATGTTGTGGCCGGTAACCATGGAAACCTGAGTCACTGTCATCAGCACTCTGATTCAATAATGATGATATGGAAGACACACTAGGGCGACCAGGCTGATTAACATCCCAACTGCAAGAAAAAGTGAACAAATCAACATAAGAATTCTGTAATTCAGTAATTATTCTGTAACACACAAAAACAAGATATTCTTTGCAAAACAAAATTAATATCAGTGCAGCAATTGTGGAAGCTTATCATAATGCTTAAAAAAAGTCCTGCAAGGACATTTGTGCTGAAACAAAATTTAAATGTGACATAACACTATCTTATACCAGCTGCACAGTTGAAGAACATTCCAAAGTTGCCTGTGCTAATCAACACACATACTATATCCTGCAAAACAAACTTTCCAAATTTGCCTACAATAACAACTACTACTACTACTACTAGTAGTAGCAGAAGTAGTAGTAGTAGTAGTACATACTATTTATACTTTACATTACAGTCTTGCATATACTACAGGGTCAAATAATGCCACGAATAAATAGTGTATGTCACAGTTCACAATAAAATGAGTACCTTTTTTCCACTTGATATGAATCTATAATGTAGATCCATAAAACAGCAAAAAATTTACAAGTCACCACCAATGGCACGAGAATCCAGAAACTCAGCAGTACTTTTCAAATCTGTATACAATTGGAAATCTAATCACAAGTCCTACAAAATGTCATAACTACTACTCCACATAAGTGCAAAAAATTTAATTTTAATACCAAGACTACACATTTTTACACAGCAAGTACATTCTACGCATTATATGCAATATCACAATATGCAACTGTTCATGGTTGCCCATCAACCAGACTTCATACTGACAAAACAAGAGACAAAAGAATTTTGTTACAGATACCTACTGCCATCATCACTT
>Ga0123357_10012513_pt1 | contig 10951 bp, 6 predicted proteins | sample TergutEmb28metaG_FD_89873 | JGI IMG/M metagenome (GOLD analysis project Ga0123357, IMG submission 89873) | Embiratermes neotenicus P4 segment gut microbial communities from Petit-Saut dam, French Guiana - Emb289 P4 | ecosystem: Host-associated > Arthropoda: Insects > Digestive system > Gut ... | reverse complement strand
TTTAAAAACTATCTTAGGCATAACTAAATTACAAGTTTTGTTCAAGTGAAATAGCACTGCCTTTGTTTTATCAGTATTAACAATAAGGCTGTTATTTGAGAACCAAACTTCAAACTGTTTTATCAAGCTATTTAGCCTTTCCTCTACAGCATCGATATTTTTCTCTGTAGTAAGTATATTATTATCATCAGCAAAGAGGACCAATTTGGCATCCTGTATATTTAAAGGTAAATCATTTATATATAACAAAAACAAAAGAGGCCCCAGAACTTATCCCTGCGGGACTTCGTGTTCTACTTTGTTACGTGAAGACTTTTTTCTGTTGGTTTCTTCCTCTTGTTTTAAATATTGCAACAAATTGCAACCCATAAGATAGATAAGATGCTATTCATGCCCTTATAGTCCCTCTTATTCCATAATGCTCTAATTTGGTAAGTAATATTTCATGATTTATCACATCATATGCCTTAGTGAGGTCAAAAAATGAACCTAAACATATATCTGTTTGTCGATGGATTCACAGAAGTTTTCAATAAAAATCTGACTGGCCATTTCAGTTGACTTGTTATTTCTGAAACCATGTTGAGCATCTGTCAATATATTATGTTTATTTATAAAAAGTAATCTATTATAAATTAGTTTTTCTAAAATTTTTGAGAATACTGATAGAATGGATATAGGCCTGTTGATACTACTGTCATTACTATCACCCTTTTTGGATATGGGCCTTATTTTTCCTGTTTTCATTAAGGGAAAATTCCTTGATTTATGGAAACATTACAAATAAAGATTAATGGTTTTTTGATGTACTGAATACAATCTTTGTCTAAAAATTCTTCCATTTGATTCAACCAGCCTATTATTCTCTCTCTCTCTCTCTCTGCTTCAGAAGTAACTCTTTTATATATTGAATGATATCTATTGATATAATTCAAAACTTCCCTAGTTAAAGTTAAATTTCTCTTAAAATTATTTAAAAATCTTATTCTTTGAAATCAAACCTTTATTCCTTTAGTTATCCATCTACTTGAATCTCTGGCCATGATTCGTTTTACAATAAATATTTAATACTTTCAATATTTATTCTCGAAAAATTTCTTCTTGTAATTTTTCACATTCTATTATTCTATTTGTTCACCAAAAAATATAAAATCGGTGCAAAGTGGTCCGAGTATTCTAAATTCACCACTTCAGTGGAATTATTATTGTATTGCTTATTTGTTATTATGACATCGAGTAGGGAGCTAGTAATCTTGGTAACTCTTGTTGGTAATGTAACTGTGTTGGTTAAACTATATGATAATAATACACTATGTGAAGCTTGTAGTTGCACACTATCCCATAGGAAGTTTATATTTCAGTCACCAAACAATTAAAATTTCTTTCTTTTTGATTGTACTTTGCCAATTAGTGTTTCCAACTTATCTAAAAATCTGTACACAACACTATGTGGAGATCTAGAGATGCAAATTACTAGACATTTAAAATCCATTAATTCTACCGCTGAAATTTCAAATTCCTTTTCGCTACACAAATCTTAAGATATTTAACTTCCTTCATGTATAAATCATCTAGCACCAAGATACACGTTCCTACATAATTACACTTTACTAAAGTTATCAGCCAATTTATATTGTTCATTGTTCAAAGTTTGTATTTGTTCGTCAATTAGCCAATGCACAGAAAAGCACAAGACATATAAATTTCATCAAAGAAGCCCTCAGTTCCATTAATTTGTTAAACTTTGCACATTATGGTGTAGGATTGTTAGATTATATGACTTAGATTCAAGGTTCCTTACTAGAAAGTTGGTGTTTCGTAAATTCTATACATATTTGTCATTGTCATGAATAATACGCATATTGTTGGAGGAATTTTTTGTGATTTAAATAAGGCCTTTGACCATTTAAACCACAAAATTCTACTGTCAAAATTAGAGCACTATGGAATAAGAGGAACATTTGGAGCCTTAATTAAATCCTACCTCACGGAGAAATATCAAAGAATTGTATTAAAGGATAAAACTAATACCATCAACTACTCAAACTGGGAGCTTGTTAAGCATGGGGTACCACAGGGTTCAATTCTCGGCCCTTTATTTTTTTTATTATATGTAATTGATTTGCCTACAGTAACAGCTGGAAGTGCTAAATTAGTGCTATATGATGATGATACCAGTTTCATAACTACCATTCCCAGTCCTATAGAATTTGCTGATAAATAAAGTTTTCACTATTGTAAATGAAAGGTTTAGGAATAATTTGCTATTTTTAAATTTTAACAAAACAACTTACTTGCAATTTCAAACAAAGAACAGCCAAAAAGTAAGTTCAAACAATAAATTGCTGAATAACCAAATTACCAACAGCACAAACACAAAATTTCTCAGCTTCACTATTGAGGAAACGCTATCATGGGAATGTCACATCAATCAAATATTATCTAGGCAGAGTTTGGCATGCTATGCAATCAAGATTAATACACCTCTCATGTCAGAGGATATTCTAAAAATGACTTATAATTCATATGTACATTTGATAATAACATATGGTATAATTTTTGGGGGAAACTCACCACACAGTGCTGATATTTTTAAGATTCAGAAACGGATAATTCGGATCATGACAAAATCAAGATGTAGGGATTCTTGCAGACAGTTGTTTAAAAGACTAGAATAGAAAATGCCTTTACAATCCCAATATATATATATATATATATATATATATATACATATATTCTGTATTATTATTTGTGGTAAAGAATAAAGATTTATATACAACCAACCAAGAAATCCATAACCTTACCACAAGATCAAATACAAATTTACATCCTCCAGTGTATAAGTTGACTGTATCCAGAAGGGAGTTTATTATTCTGGTATAAAGTTATTCAACCACCTACCACTAAAAATAAAAAGTCTCTCAAACGAGATAAAATTATTTAAACCTGCCTTAAAAAGGTCTCTTAACTTACACTCATTTTATTCAGTGGAAGACTCTTTAGAATACAGTTTTTTAATTAGGAATAATGGTTTCTATATAGGAATCATGAAAGTGTATTTATAACTCATCTCTAATAATTTTAAATTGTATAGTATGTAAGTGTTGTATACTTGAAATATATTGCAATAGGAACTACTGTTTAGCAACAAGAATGATAATTAACATGTATGATACGCTGTTTTGTATTAGACATATTTGTAACAATATGGCAATTTCTATATCCTTAAGGTTTTTGTAACCTAATTTGGATCTATTGAATGTGAAAACAAACAAATTGTCACAGGAAGTGCATGCACATCAACTCATGAAGCGTGGAAAAGAATGAGACAAGCTTCCCACCACAGATTACTGTTCGGCCTGTAATGATCTATGGCCTGTACTCTGGTAGTGCAAGTGAAGACTATATCACGGATTATCATAGTAAGCCTAATCCATGATCAAAGCGTGTCTGAATGAGGCGCGAACATGGATATGACTGTGATCGTGGATCAAGGCACCATCTGCGGGCGCCAGAGTCGTTGTTTTCACGTCGTGGATGTTATCTGACGAAAAGTTTGGTTAGGTTGAGTTGTGTGTGGATTAGGTTCTAAGGCCCATTGAGACATTAATGTACTGAAATTGAATTAATAATTGCCATTACGTACTTGATGTTGCCCAGGTAGCAAGGTAAGTTATGTAATTCCGGTATCGGTTGAATTGAACCTTTTCGTTTCTTTTTCAGGTTCCCGTATGATCTGGCGACGTAATGCCATGGAATACAGTAGATCAACCAGAACATATCTTTCATAATATTGTCTTTCCGTACCTATTTTTTGTGTAGCAGTTCAGCGCCGAAAGGTATAAGCAGAAATTAATTCTGGAATGATGAATATCTTAGCTCTTCGTAGATGAACTGCGTAGCGAGTGGCACGCAGAATACGTGTTTGAATTGCACTTTTGCATTTGAGTACGGTTCTTTCAAAGCAGCTGTATAGAGGAATAACATACTTGGCAGAATTTGTCCCTCAGTACCACCAGGCGTAAATTTTTTGAGAGACATGTCAATTTGCACGTCCACTTGTAGAGACTTCCGTAAAATTTCACACTATGGGATTTTAAGGTTGCAGAGAATTGTGTATATGAACAAAAGTACATTTTACTGGACTTAGAGTTTCCAGTGTGGTGAAGATTCAAATTGTGGCCGTGTGGGTCGTGACAGTGTGTAGTCTGATGGCCGGTTTTTGGTACAAACACAATCAAACGTTAAATTGCAGGCAGCATATTTTTCCGAAAAGTTTGTACCCTCGTACCAGACTGCATGTCATCATGATCCACAAGACTGCAGCATGCATATCATTTTTCTGTTACTTATTAGATCTGGCAAGTATATCTTTGATTTTAACATAAATGACTAGATTTTTGTGTTTTTTTGTTTAAGGTTATAATTCGATTTTGTGGAAACCCGGTTACCAGTTTACCCCCATTTGCAGTAGGAAAGCATTAATACCCTAACTATTATAAACTGATATAATTAGGATTTACTTACATTCCATAGATCTTCCAGGGATATGGAATTGTGACGATATTGAACATATCATGTGATTAAAGTATTCAAGTCCTTTTCTTGCTTTACAGCTCCTCTTTTGGTGAATTACTTTTAGGTAACCCTATATGGTCAGTAATATTGGGAAGTATTAATTTCTGCACAGTATAATTGATGTGTAGTTGCAATATTGCAGGGTTGTACAGTATAGTGAATAGTCTGTGGACAGTATTGCACAGTGTTTCAGTTACTGTCTGTCAGGCAGTAAATGTGTCTCTAGCACAGTAATTCCAGTTGATTGAGATGTAACTCTTATGAATTTCAGGTCTTCAAAATTATTTCCATTGGCAAAATAGCATAGCATAACGGATAAATGCTGAGTGTTAGTGACTTCTTGCATGTTAGTATTTGTTTAGCAATTGTAGGGGTAACAGTCTTGAGTATACCATTGAATGATGGTCCATCATATTGCAAACAAATTGTTAGTTGTTTGGCTCACTCAGCATAAAGTCTGTCACAAGATTTTTGTGTGTGTGTTGTGGTCATTGTTTGTACTACTATTTGATCCAGGGACATTTCTTTTCCTCTTTTAAACACAGAGATAAGCAGTGGTCACACAAGCAGCATGAGAATCACTCAACATGTTTACTTGTAACCTATGAGCAAAATGAAATACTGCACAATAATATTGAGTCCTCTAGGGAGAAACATATTGCACAATATTAATGCTGGGCATTAATTTGAGCAATAATGACTGTCCAATGGTCAATTTAATTGAGAATTCTTAAGTTGGGACATATGTAAAGCTTATATATATATACTTATGCAATTTTGCATGTTTGATCATAATGGTATTTATAACGCTTTCAAAATCACATAATTATATTCATGCTAAGCATTAGAATTTAAACTTGGTACTGTTTGTGTGGTATATGAAGTAACTATTATAATTATTTGTATGTCATGTTACTTAGTGTCTGTAAATGGACTATAGACTATGTAGGTAGACATAATGGTGTCAGGTAGTTACTTGAGATTGCATGTGAAATAAGTTTTTCACTTGTGTTGTGCTCTGTTATCCATCCTTTGGTTGAACTCCAAGTAGGATCTATGGAATATAAATAAATTCTGTTCTGTATGGTTTAATTTTATTCTAGCCAAGCCTACAGTATGAATATGAAACTTGTGGTTTGTACAAATTTATGGACCAAAAATATAGTCAGGTATTCGTTTCAAAAATTGCTTAATAATGCAAGTATATATATGCACTTCGTAAATGCTTTAGTTAAAAAAATTCTTCTACAGAGTGTCAGATGTGAGATAAGAAATGATATTCCACTGATGGCTTAACTTACCTTGTATCACAGTGTGAGATTTCAATGTTGAATAGGAGAGCATTTTACTGTAACTTGGTTCCTGTATAAATACACCTTTTGGTAACTAATGAGAGTAGCATTTTTCATGTGGAGGTCGTGTTTATATCTCATTTATACTGTGTATTTTTTAATTTGTTTGAAATGTTTCCATTTTTTCTATAATGAAAGACAGTAATGAGACTGGGTATTCACAGACATGGGGAAATATATTACATTTTTCAAATATTTCCCTACAAAAGAAGCTTTTATTTGCACTTTCCATTAATTTAATAATTATTCTGTGTATGGGAAACATATTTTGCTGTCTGTTTAATTTTTCCAAAAGGTAACAACATAAGATATAGTGGAATGCAGAAATGAAAATAAACTTAACTTTAAACAGTGTGTTGTAAAGAGTGGTGTGACAGCCTTCAGGGCAAAAAATGCTGTATTAAGTGTGCTGATAATATAGTCAGTGTGTTCTTTGTACAGTTTTAAGTGATAATTAATTTTGAGATCCAGGAATTTTATTGTCCCTACTGCTGTGATTGTTTTTTTACCATAACTTGTATTTTAATTAAAACATGTTTTGATGTTAGTAGCAGATATGAAGTTTGTTTGCATTCTATTTGTTAATTGTTTACCTCAGGAGAAGCATCATTCATTCAGTTTTAAATGTGATTGAGTTTTAGATAATGTCTAATGATGGTAGTATATCAAAGAATGTAGGTTTGCTCTGTCAACTGACAATTAGGGGTGGGTCATTAACGTGTGAGGAAAAGCAGGGGACCACAGGAGCACCATGTTCTGCAGTGCCCATTTCTGAATAGGTGTTACATTTTGAATTTGGATATTTAACTGTCCAAGTTCACTTTAATTTCATAACAGTTTGGTTCTGGTAGTAATAAGTAATAATTTACATAGTCAAAAACTTTGGCAAGAATGTTGTAATGATGTGGCATATGGGTCATTTTTGATCACTTTCCTTAATGAACATATTAAGTTCTATGGGTAGAAGAGAACAGTCTGAGTAAGGGGCTTTAGGCATTTGTAGCAGTATGATCAGAGGTCTTCATCCTTCTGGTATGTAGTGCTGTGTTACATGCTAGAAGAATGGAGACTTCAGGCTGAATAAATTCATACAGTAATGTCAAATTTCATTCCCTTTGTGTCTTATTAATATTCCCGGCATTAGGCATGTGTATTAGTCTGCATTTTGTCCTTACATCTTGTTAATTTTGTTTTTTTAGATTGAAGATATTTTCTCAGATAGATGGGCAAGGACAGGAGGAAAAAGGAAGGAAGTAGGAAACAACCTGACACCTCAGTCCCCAGTGGTGTTGGTTCAGAACCAAAAGCACAACGAGAGCCAAGGAACAGAGCACCTCAGGAGCAGGGACAGAAAGACAGCAGCAAGCATGTCGATGGTTCAGTGAGAAATGATGTCTCAGATCACACCCTTTCTTCTTCACAATCTGATTCAAAGCCAGGTGAGTAACCTTGAAGTGGTCTCCCCCACCCCCCTTATGAACAGCCTTATTACACCACACCCTTGTTTTGCACCCTACTTATGTTCCTGAAACAGTGGGCATGCATCAAGAAGGTGTAAGTCAAAAATGATTTTCCCATAATAAGTAATGAAATAGGTTGTGGTTAGCATAATAGAATGCAGCCAGCCATAGGGTGTTAAACCAAAAATGAGAGGGCGTAAATTAAGAATTGGCGAATATTGGCAAGGGGTGTTAAAGGAACAGGGCATAAAACAAGCAGGGCATCAAACAGAGGCTATGTGTATATGTCTGTGATGGGGGCAGGAAGGTGGTTAGTGAATGGAAATTTATTCCATTACAGACAGAATTTATTACACAGTCTTTGCACAAAGTACATAAAGTACATGAAATGAACACATGCTGGGGAAGGTTGTGTCTGTCTGCAGTTTTCATCTTTGAAATCATTGGATAGAGTTTGATAAAATTTAGTAATTGGGTGAAAATTTTTACTGTTGGTTTACTCTAATGCTTACTGTGCACTGTACAGACTTCCTGCTAAATGACTCACCATATGCCCCCCCCCCAAAAAGCTTGTTCTCTAACGCAGATTAACTTTTGTCCAAAAACGTACTTGAATGTGATGATATGCACAGTTGCAAAGAATGGATTTGGAAAATACGCATGTTTTAATAATTTCCACTTTCCATAGTAGCTGGGGAGTTCATTGAATATAATGACTTTTCTACAGACTATAGCAGGGGCAGAGATTTTTCCTGTTTTGTGTTCATGTTGGCTCTGTGGCCATGCCAGTGGACCAAATGCTTATTCCATGGGGCTCAAATTGTCAGTGTATGAAGCTGTCCACTCACCTTTTGTCTTCGTGGCACAGTGTTTAATGAACTTCAGGGGCAAATTTATCATTTATGCTTATGGACTATTGTATTTTTCTGTTTGAAAGACAGATAGGACTAGTTTGATGTTTGATGGTGAATTAAATATAGATTTCTTCTGCCTGATGCCAGTCTTCATTTCTTAGACCAGTGTGGAAGATTGCTTTTATTTATTGTATATGTGTAACATTGTTTTGAATGTCATAACTTCAAACATTATATGCTCTGTGTTTAAACTTTTCTGTGATATGGATGCTGTGTTGTTTGGTAAGTAGTTAGTGACATTTAAGAAGAATAACTTGCTGCACCCATCTTCAGTGTAGTGCAAGAAGAGTAAGCTGTGTTGAAAAAGTGGTTGCATTATGTAGAGAAAGGGCAGGTTTGGTGATTTGTGTAGCAAGTCGTCAGGAGAAGGGCAGAGTGATGAGTAGAAGAGAATGAAAATGAAGAAGCAGGAGGAGAGAGAAAATGAATACTCTAAGGAGGGTGCAGAGCAAACTGAAGAAAATATGAAGGCATTAGAAATGTACTTCTGTAGTGTTGCACATGACTGTATAAGTCAAGGATGTGTGTGTTATTTTGCCATGTAGGAGACATAAGTTATGATATACACAGTTATTTAATATGTAAGTAAAGTCTTCCATATGGATATACTCTTACTATACACCTTGAATGGATGTTGACTTGGAAAAATAATATTCTTTTTTCTGCTTCTTTGGTATATGGCCCTTTTATTTTAACCAATGCCTTCTTCAGAATGATAGCACATGCAGGTCTGTCTTCTGCTTTCTTCCTCCCTCTCTTGACACCCACTGATGGAAAAATTAATATTACTTGGTGTTGTTAGCTAGATGCACAGTGATATTGCCGTCATTAGAATTCAGCTTGTGTGAGGCACCATACATTGGGAGTGGAATCGTAGTGTTGTTTTGGCATTTCAGTTCACATGTATTTCATGTTATTTTTTAGTTTGAATAACTCTGAATTCTTTCACATGGCACATAAAACCATGTGCAAATCAGTGTTATTTATGTTTGATGCCCCTAGAAAATCTTTTATGTCCTGTTACAGTCAGAATGTGCCACTGAGCTCTGTGACAGATAATTGCTATAGGAATCTCTGCCAGACATATCTCTGAATGTGACATTTTGTGACAGGATTTATCTTATGTTTGATTTGTGTGTATTAATTGGGACTTAATTGTTTTCTAATGCTGCATCTTACTAGCCTACTTGTTATATGTGTCACAGAGTGTTGGTGATGGACTTGAATTTCAATTCTTAAATCTCCTAATGAATCACTATGAGATTTGCGCTTGGTCTGCAGTTTGAGCCCATCATCTTCCTTGCGATATGATGTTGCTATTCTGGGTTATGCTGAAGATGGAATCAGCAAGTCCTCCGAACCATTGGTAACAGATTAGGGATCAATATAGTACCATGTGAAATTTGAATTCAGAAGTATAGATTTTTTTTTCTGTCAGCCCAACGATCTTTGTTATATTTTTAAATAGTTATATAAAATTAAGATGTATTTTGACCTGTGTAGGTCATATTAAGATGATGTCTATTTTAAAAACCCAAGAAGGTAGTACATGTGATGCTGCATTTTGTGTGTGTGTGTGTGTGTGTTTTTTTTTTTGGTGTGTGTGTTTTCAAGGTTTTGTTTTATTATCTTCATTTCCTGATAGCGATTGTTGGGCTGCATGTTTTTTCTTGGTGTGTGCTAGAGATATATGTTCCCGCAGAATGTCTTCTCAGTGTTTTTTGTGTGTGGTTTGGTTTTTAGTTGTTACATTGTGATTTTTCTACTTACCCACATGGAAGTACCAATTTATTAGGAGACTGGTTGAGCCTGCTCTGCTACTGTCCAGTCCATAATCTTTTCACAGTATGGACTGATCTCTCTCAACTGTCTTTGTTGGTTAAAGCAATACAGAGTGTAGTGTGTGTTGCTATAAATTGGCCAGCATAAAGATATGACTGTGGTAACATATCTCATTAGCATAATGTTCATAAGTATGCTGAGAGCCACCCACTGAGTTTCCTGTCCAGATATATTTATTTTGAGGTTGTGTAGTGGCCGGCTGGCAAATTCAGTATAATGACTAGGCTACAGGCTGGATGACTTGAGGATCAGTGTTTGTTCCTGACAGCAGTAGAGTATTTTTTTAATTGTCATTGTGTTCAGAGTAGTCCTGGTGCTCATGCATCCTCCTGTCCAAAGGCTTTGGTGGGGAGGGGTCATCTGTTTCCTCTGGGGTTACAGCAGATGCAGTGTGATGCTAACCATGTAACTCCACCTAGTGCTGAAGATTAATAAACACAGGGGTCATACGTCTGCAAGAAGGCCAAGGCTATAGTGCCAGCATACATTTTAATACTGTACCTGAGATACTGGATGTTGCTTTAGATTAAGGGATTGCTGTAATCATGAGTTTCACCAACCTCTAACAACATCATTCCCAATGGGTGTGATACTGTCTTGTATTTTAAGAGCCACCAAATACAGCAGAATTGTTTGCCAACTTGAAGAGGGAAACTGATGATATTAAAGTCTTGAAGGCTAAGAAAACTCATCGACAGATCTTCAGCAACTGGGCGCGATATGACGAACCCTTACCAGGCCCAGATCATGAAGCAGAATTGCAGGGTGCTGATTTTGAAGCTCTTCTGAAGGCTCCAATTGCAGG
>Ga0123357_10012512_pt1 | contig 10951 bp, 5 predicted proteins | sample TergutEmb28metaG_FD_89873 | JGI IMG/M metagenome (GOLD analysis project Ga0123357, IMG submission 89873) | Embiratermes neotenicus P4 segment gut microbial communities from Petit-Saut dam, French Guiana - Emb289 P4 | ecosystem: Host-associated > Arthropoda: Insects > Digestive system > Gut ... | reverse complement strand
TTCGAGGCGCATATCGTTGATATATTCTTGCGGCGTCTTTCCGATAACAGCTTTAACAGCTTCGAAGAAGAAAGTTCTGTTGGTTCCAAGTGCAACGATAAGTTTGTCGTTGTCTATGGCAGAGTCTAAAAAAGTACGGTCTTCCAAAAGATAGTTACGCATGTCGTCCACTAATTTCTGTTGCTGCAGCTTATTGTAGAATTCCAACGCCGTATCTTCCGGTTGTGCCATTCGCACCCATTCTTCTTTTAGCATGTCCTGCTTCTTGATTTGCAGGTAAAGCGCCCGGTTTTTATTCCTGCGAAGCCTGACATATAAAAAATAAAAACCTGCCGACAGGAAAATAACGACCAAGCTAAACAGTAAGGTGTTGCGATATTTTTCCTTTTCCAATCTTTCCGTAACTAATTGGCGCTCCTTTGCCTGTTTTTCAGCGTCCGACACTTCTTTTTCGGCATGAAAAACATACGAAGTATTGTATTTTGACGCATAATCCGTATAGTGATTGGTAAGCGAATCGGTGAATGCGGCGCTTTTTTGCCCGTTGCCGGTTAGGGCGTAATATTTGCTCATCAAAGCGAAAAGATCCCTGTTCCAAGCGTCGCCGGCGTAAGGTTTATTGGAATCGATGAGCGTTTGAGCGGAATCGATCATCGCCCGGGTCTCCCTCAGGTTTCCTTTATTCAAATAACAATTGCCCAAATGCAGATAGATATCTACCGAAAAGCTTGGATCGAAATGAATCATCACCGGCAAACTTTTTTGCAGGAGGCGTTCCGCTTTGTCGTAATCGTGCCGGGTGAAGCTGTTTTTCGCAAGCTCAGTGATGGCGATAGCATCGTATTCGCGGCGGAATCGTACACTGTCGGGACTTTCAAGCACCGAACGGAACCAGGTATCCGATACATCCAAATTGCCTTTATCTTTGTAATAGAGCCCCAAATCGATACGCGCTCTCAAATTGGAACGCTCAAAGAAGTAGCTTGCATTTCTCAATACCCTTTCGAAGAGCGGAATGGCTTTTTCGTAATACCCATGTATATCGTATATTTCGCCAATGAAAAAAATCAAATTACTCGCGCCGGCATAGTGTTTTTCCGTAATTTCATCTAAATGATTCACGATATCTGCGGCTTCTTCAAAGGCTCCAAGATAGTTGTCACTGTAATAAAGCCGGGTAATAATGCCTTCTCTGATTCTGATCTGTATCAGTGTGTCTTTGCGGTTTTCGGCTGTCTTCAACAATTCGCGCAAACGGCTTATTTGCACATTCTGATCGGAATCCATATTAGCCACTTTGTCTAATTCCACTTCCCGCATTAAGGCTTCCGACCGGTATTCTTTCGCTATTTTCTCCATTTTATCTCTTTCGGCGGCTCTTCTTTCGGGCGTCATTTCGGTAAAAACGTCGTAATAGAGATAATTCATCTCGTCGGGAATGGCATTGTATCCGCCTTTGCGTATAAATTGCCGGCAAATGGAATCGATATCGAAATAAAGGTAGGTTTTATCCGCCCGGTGCCGGACGCTATCGGCATCTCCAAGGGTGGGCGACCGGTAGAAGTGCATATTTTGATGGCGGATCAACAAATTGTCGAGCAGAGGAAGATTGTCTTCAATATGCTGTGCAAATATGTTTAATCCGCAGAGAAAAAACAAAACGGTGGAAACACACAGAGTAATTATGTACTTATGGGCAGACATAGTGATTTTTTTTGCAAAGATAAAGAAAAAATACATATATTGATAATCCTTTTATCATTATTCCCGTTAGTAAATACCGTCCGGTAGAAAAATTGTTTTCTGCCGATTCCCGCAACGAAGTGCTCTCAAAGGCAACGCAGAATATACATTGTTTCAAATTTATTTTATACTTTTGTCCTGTCAATCCAATAAATTATGGTATACAACGGATTTTTCAAAGTAGCGGCGGCAATTCCGGAAGTGAGAGTAGCCGATTGCGAATACAATACGCTGCAAATCAAGAGTCTTATTCTTGAAGCCCACCGGCAGCAAGCGGAAATAGTCTGTTTTCCCGAATTATCTCTGACTGCTTATACCTGCGGCGATTTATTTTTTCAACAGACATTGATTAAAGAAGTGGAGAAAGGACTTCAACGTTTGCTGAGCGAGACCGCCGAAATACCGGTCTGTTTCATTATTGGCGCTCCGGTCAATTATCTCTCGAAACTGTATAATTGTGCGCTTGTGTGTAAAGGCGGCCGGATTTATGGAATTGTACCGAAAACGGTTCTCCCGAATGATTCGGAATTTTATGAAAAGCGCTGGTTTGAATCGTATCCATTGAATATGCCGGCGGTGACGATTGATTATGCCGGAGAGCAGGTTCCGGTTGGAACAAATTTGCTCTTTAACTATCCATCGGTTCGATTTGCTGTGGAGATTGGTGAAGACCTTTGGTCGGTCATCCCGCCAAGTTCGAATCACGCAACAGCAGGCGCTCAACTCATTTTCAATCCGGCGGCAATCAGTGAATCAACAGGAAAACAGCGCTATGTAAAATCGCTGATTAGCCAGCAGTCGGCACGATGCCACGCCGCTTACATTTATGCGGCAGCCGGATTCGGAGAATCAACTACCGATGCGATATATGCCGGAAATGCGTTTGTTTACGAAAACGGACAGTTACTGGCCGAATCCGAACGATTCGAATTGGGTGGACAACTGATTGTTTCTGAAGTAGACTTGGATTTAATAGATGCCGAGAGAGGCAGAAATACAACTTTCTCCCGTCAAACTCCGGAAAGAAATTACATGCAAATAACGATCGCACCGGATTTGACATCCGGTTGTTCCAACCGGAATCCCTTCGTATTGACCCGTCGAATCAGTCCAGCGCCTTTTGTTCCGCCGGAAGACCGCTATAAGGAAAGTTGCGAAGAAATATTTTCCATTCAGGTAGCCGGATTAGCCAAACGCTTGCTTCATACCGGAGCCCAATCGTTATTAGTGGGTGTTTCCGGTGGGTTGGATTCCACGCTGGCTTTGCTGGTTTGCGTGAAAACCGTTGATAAATTGGGATTTCCCCGGTCGATGGTTTGCGGGGTAACCATGCCGGGCTTTGGTACGACCCACCGTACGTATGCCAATGCCATCCGGTTGATGCAGTCGTTGGGAATAACCATCAAGGAGATCAGTATCAAAGCGGCCTGCGAACAACATTTCAAAGACATCGGTCACGATTTATCCCTTCACGACACCACCTACGAAAATACACAGGCGCGGGAGCGGACGCAAATCCTGATGGATTTAGCCAATCAACAAAACGGCTTGATGATCGGAACCGGCGATCTATCGGAAATGGCTTTGGGCTGGACTACTTACAACGGCGATCATATTTCGATGTACGGTGTGAATGCCGGAATACCCAAAACGCTGGTACGGCATCTCGTCCAATGGATTGCCGGAACACAAATGGAGGAAAGCAGTAAAACGACGTTGGAAGACATCCTGTTTACTCCGGTGAGCCCCGAATTGCTTCCCGTTGATTCGAAAGGACAAACGACTCAGCTCACTGAAGACCTGATAGGCCCTTACGAGCTTCACGATTTCTTCCTTTTTTATACCGTGCGCTACGGTTTTACGCCGGCAAAGATTTATTTTCTTGCTCAACAGGCTTTTCGTACGGTGTATGACTGCCCGGTAATACAGAAATGGATGGAAACCTTTTTCCGCCGGTTTTTCAGCCAGCAATTCAAACGAAGTTGTATGCCGGATGGGCCCAAGGTCGGATCCGTCAATTTATCGCCCCGCGGCAACTGGCGTATGCCGAGCGATGCCTGTGCAAACTTGTGGCTCAATGACAACCGATAGAGGCAGCGATAGCGTTGGCTACCACCGAACGAAGTCTGACCGTTTCGCCTTTTTTGTCTTCCGGATGCACACGGTTCGTTAAAAGAATAATTGCCAACTTATTGTCCGGATCAATGACGATGGAAGTACCTGTATAACCTGTGTGACAATAGGTATTCGGGCTTAGCAAATCGCCTTTATTGGATGAATAATCGGATGAAACGTCCCAACCGGGAGTACGTCCGAATGCACTCAATTGAGAAGGAACCGTAGTCATGGTTTTCACTCCTTGCGGACTTAATATCCGGTGACCGTTATATTCACCGTTGTTCAATAAAGCTACGGACAAAATCGCCAAATCGTTGGCATCGGAAAATACGCCTGCATTACCGGAGATACCTCCATTCATGACTCTTGCCAGCGGATCGTGAACAACGCCTCGCAGAACACTCCCGTCCTTTTGTTTTTCGGTAGGAGCCACCCGTGCCAGCGTCTCGCCCGTGGGCTTATAATCGGTGTGAGTCATACCCAGCACATCGAAAATATTTTCTTTGGCAAAATTCCGAAGATTCTTTCCGCTAATGGTTTCGATGATTCGTTGCAAGGTAATGAAATTAAGGCAACTGTATTGAAAATGCGTTTCCGGTTCGTAATCTCTCTTGCAAGTAGCAATGTATTCGATCAAACCGTCGGGATTAGGCGATCCGTACTTTCGTTGTAACGAATCGACCGGAGCGTAAGGCGGCAAACCCGATGTGTGAGTCATCAAGTCCTGAATACGGATATTTCCCTGAAATCCGGGAATGTAACGATCCACTCTATCCAACATGCGAAGTTTTCCACGTTCCATGAGAATCATGGCAGAAATGGCGGTTGACATGGACTTACTGATCGAAGCCATATCAAACACCGTGTTTACATCCATCGGAATCGTATCGGGATATACCTGTTTGTTTCCGTATGCTTTCAAATATACCATTTTATTTTTGTACACAACCGCAAGAACAGCGCCCGGAATGTCTCTATTCTTGATTGCCTGGAAAATAGCTTCATCGGCGTTATGTAAACGACGGGAATCCATTCCCAATTGCTCGGGAGTTGCATGCTCCAAAGACTGAGAAAAGACTTGGAGACTTAAAAAACAGAGAAAAAAGATGAATAAGGGTTTCATAGAATCCTAAGTATTTCAAATTGTTATCTTTAAATTATTTTTATTTCGTGCACCAACCAATATTTCAGCACGAGTTACGTCAGAAATAACAATTGCATTATGCAATACAATATTATTCACATCAGAAATAATATTTGAATTCTTCCTATAAACTTCAATAAGAATATTTGTATCGCAAAGTATCACTATGTTGTTCTTTTATAAGTACCCCACGCTTTGGCACGAAGCGATTTATCGTCAATATCATAGTCCGCCCATAATCCTGCTGAAAAAGGAAAGGATGAAGCACTGGTTACAGAATGTTCCATTGTTTCCACTTTAGCATCAATGTTCCATGATTTTAACATGCTCAAAATAACATCTATCTGTTTTTGAGCAATTGTTCCTTTAATAGTAAAACTTGTTTCCATATCATACCGATGTAATTTTACAACAAAGATATAAATTGTTTTTTGAATAAGCAAAAAAGAGTATGAGGCTTTTGATACAGCCTCATACTCTTTTTTATTATACGTTATTGTTGAATATAATTATAATATTCCTGATCGGTCGTACAATCCCACCAAATGGGTAAGCTCCATATATAAAGATCGCCCGCATGAACATTAATCGCATTCGCTTGAGTAGAATTATAGGTTAATTCAAGCGTTCCCGGCAGTTTCCATCGTCTTTGCCAATAGGTAGGATCGGTTTTAGTCGCACTGGGAAGCGCCGACTGGCCTGCAAATAAAGGCCCCCGATCATAGCCCGGATAGACCACGCCAAAGCCGCCAATATTACCGACGCTGTAATTGAAGCGCCTCATATCGTTCCAAGTTTCCATACTGCAACCCATCGCAATGTATTTCTGTAGCATGATATCAGCCATCGTTAATTCACCGGCATTCTGACAAACGGCAGAGCTGGCAAGATAAGCATTGATATCCGCCTGATCCATCGGCCACATATCCGGATTCGTATAGCCCGCGGACTTCCATTCCGTTAATTTGGTTTGCATCCGGTCGATATTCGCTTTGATACCTTCCTGATATGCTGCGAGTGCATTGGCTTTATCCCCGTTTCTCATATAAACTTCCGCTTTGATAAAGCACATTTCCTGATAAGTGAGAATATCAAAATCGGAATTCGGACGAAGCTGGAAGGACCCGGTCGAACCCACCGCGCCGGCAGCCATTGCCTGCGTGGTGTAATACCAACTCATATCCATTTCTCCCAAACTTACGTTGCCTGTGAGCGTAGAGTTCTGACGCAGATTTACATAAACGGTGTCGCCCGCATAAAGATAATTGGTACTGTTCACAAAAAGAGAGCCTGGGGCATAGATTACGGTTACCGTATTTCCATCGGTAGTATAAGCGTGTCTATTGTCTTGTGCTTCAATAAAAGCAGCCCTGTCGGCATCATTCGCAATCGTATATTTTATTGTATCAGCTACATCAGCATACGTAGCCGTTTGAATAGAAGTAGCGCCTCCCGCCAGTAAGCGGGTCGATGCTCCATAAAAATCGACCCCTTTGGAACGAAGCCAATCGTAGGTTTGAACCTTGCCTGCAGCATCTAATCTAATATTAGTCATCGTGGCCGGAACAATTTTACTCATTCGGGGATCCACAACGCCCGAACTACGCAAATTGGTCAGCAAGTCATAATAATATTGCGAGATGCGTTGGTTGCTTCCATAAGCGGCATAGTCCCAATTCGGATTCGTCATCGTCGGGTCTCCTTCCAAGTAATCGGTTACATCCGCAGCCTTATTGAAGCAAAGCAATTTGGTATTATCATCATTGGATTGAGGAGCTTTTGATAAACAATCCAGAATCGTCTGCGGGTCGAATTCCGCTTTCTTTGAAAGTTTTAACAAATAACGCGCTTTTAACCCATAGCATAATTTAAGCCACTTATTGACGTCTCCGTTGTTCCACATATCCCCTGCGGAAAATTGTGTAGCGCCGGGTTCCTGTGTTTTACCGAACAGACTGATCGCTTCATCCAATTTGGCAATACATCCGTTAAAGATCGTTTTACCGTCGTCATACGCAGGAGCTGCAATATTTGCCAAAGCTTCTGTATAAGGCATTTCGCCAAACAGATCAAGCATTTCCATAAAGCCCATCGCATGAAATACATCAGCGGCAGCCATATAGTAGTATGCTCCTTCTTTTTGCGCTTTATTGTACATATCGATTACATTGGGAGCCGATTCAATAAACCAGGTCTGGTATGGCGTTGTAGTACTTCCGGCTGCGTCTGCCAAAGACCAGGTTACAGCCAAAGCAGCGGGTCCGGCGCTGTTACTGTAATATAATCCGGCCGAGCAGGCTGTACGGAAATTGGAGACACCCATAGAGTAAACAAAAAAGTGTTCAAGCCACGGCAACCGGTTTGCCACCAAAGCGCTTTCATTATTCGGATTATCAGGGTCTGTGTTGACATCCAACCAATTCGTACAAGATGTGACACTCAATGCGATTATGCAAACCAGCGAAATAAAATATTTAGAATTCTTCATGATTTTCATATTTTTGTTTGTTAGAATGTGAGATTTATACCAAATGTAAAACTGGAGGTTGCAGGTACGCTATTGTAATCAATACCTGTAGAACCGGAACCACCGGTACCGCCGGCTACGCTTACTTCAGGATCCATCCCTTTATAATTTGTCCACGTAAACAAGTTAGTCCCTGTTGCCGATACTGACAAGTCTTTGATGACATTCTGCTTCCTGAGAATGCGCTTTAAGTCGTAACTAACCTGTAAAGAGCGCAATTTCAACCAATTTACAGACGTAATAAAATTACTCGAATTGTTGCAGTAATTCATCCAGTAATTATAAATCATCGCTCTGCCCGAATAGGTTACCCCATTGATCGTGTACGATTGGTCTGCTTGATACGTTTGGTCGAAAGCTTCTCCGGTTTGACTGTTTACGCCGCTTACGGTTACCGATTGGCGATTGTTTAACGTAGATTCCTTACTTAAACCATGATAAGTCATAAAGTAATCGGTGCCATTAAATACATCGCCTCCTTTACGTAGATCGAGCAAAAACGATACAGTGAAATCTTTAATACGGAAGGTATTATTGAAACCTCCAATGAACTTGGGTTCCCGGTTTCCAACTTCATCATTCTGCGTTGAAGACACCTTATATAATCCGGTGGTCGGATCTACTTGATAGCGCCCGCCCTTGATTTCATTTCCATCGGCATCGGTTTCACGCAAAAAATGATAGCCCGTAATCGCTAAGAAATCGCCTCCATTGGGAAGAGAAGCTGCCCTGACGGGACCGAATTGAGCATCGGTCGGATAGAACACGCCCACTCCGTCGAGAAACGTACCTAATTTACCGCGGTTGTAAGAGAAGTTCAAAGTCATATCCCATTCAAAATTCTTACTGGCAAATGGTTTAGCTGTTAATGCAATTTCCATACCGTTGTTGATTACCGAGCCCGAATTGATGGAAGTGAATATATAGCCACTGGCATTCGACAAACGCGGCGCTGCAATCTGGTTCTTCGTTTCGCTGTGATAATACGTGTAATCCAAGCCGAGGCGCCCATTCAAAAAATGAAATTCACCTCCAAGTTCCCATGCCGATTGTATTTCCGGTTTCAAATTGGCATTTCCACCCTGATAGTAATTACCGACTCCGATATACGAATTATAAATCATCGGATCCGTTAAGTAAGTCAATGTGGCATACGGATTCGCATCTTTACCTACCTGCGCCCAGCTTGCTCGGATTTTACCGAAAGAAAGAATATCGCTTTTAGGTAATAATTCCGTGAATACAAATGAACCGCTCACCGATGGATAGAAATACGAGCGGCTATTTAACGGCAAGGTGGACGACCAGTCGTTACGTCCGGTTACAGTCAAATAAGCCAAGCTTTTATAGGCTGCTCTGAATTCTCCGTATACTCCAACCAAACGTTTCTGGGTGGTTCCATCCGAGAAAAACTTATGATCGGCGGAAATATTGGCCAAACTGATAGTCCCTGCCGTAATGAAATTATATCCCCAATGCGTTTGATTTTGCCACTTCGTATCTTCTGTAGCTGTACCCAACAAGAGGTTCAAGTCAAAACCGCCGAATGTTTTATGAAAATTAGTCATTAAATTCGATGACAAAAAAGTATAGTCGTAATCGCTCTTGCTCAAACGCCCGTTTTGATACATTTCCAATACGACAGAGCCCGGTGCAACATACGAATAGGAATCGGTAATGTATTGATCATAGCCCAAGCGAGCTGAAATATCCCACCAATCCGCAATTTTATATGTGGCGTTTAATGCGCCGGTAAAACGTTTGGTTTGATCATTCATCTTATCCTTATTAAGAATCCAGTACGGATTTTCAAGATCGTTTGCCAAATCCCAAATTCCATCAAACAAGCGATATTTTGTACCGTCGGGATTGAGGTATTTCGACATGTCTTCCGTTAAGGGCCAACGGTAAATGGCATCCATAACACCGTTACCGCCTCCATTGTATAAACCGCCGGTAGTAAATGTCTTATTCGTATTCGCAACCGAATAGGCAGCATTCACGCCTACCGTCAAGCGATCGTATTTCTGCTCGCCATTGAAACGAAAAGTCGTCTTATCATACCCTGTCTTGGGAAGGATACCCGACTGGTTGTAATTGGAAGCCGACAAATAGAAAGATCCGTTTTTCGTGCCGCCCGATACACTCACGTTGTTGTCGTAAATGGCGCCATTGTTGAAGAAATTTCCAATGTTGTCATACATCTGAGTTCCGGCAGGAATAGGTTGATCACTCCATGAATCATAGGTAACATCGGTGAGAACGCCATTGTTTGAATAAAGTCCACGGCCGAATTCGGTTTGAGCCGACGGTATTTTGTCCGCCCAAGAAGTACTGAGCTTGCTGTTAAAATCCACTTTTACAACTCCTTCCGATCCTTTTTTTGTAGTGATGAGAATCACGCCATCGGCAGCCCGGGAACCGTACAAAGCCGTAGCGGCAGCGCCTTTCAAAACAGACATCGATTCAACATCCTCCGGGTTAATGTCCATCACACGATTGGAATAGGTCGTGTTGCTGCGCGTCATACCATCCGAGCCGGAATTGCCTAAAATATTGGTAGAGTTATCGTAAATAACCCCATCCACCACAAACAAGGGTTGATTTTGACGAGATTCCGAGGTTGAATTACCTCCACGAATAGTAATACTTGCTCCCGCTCCCGCAGCTCCGCTGTATTGCGTGATGTTTACACCGGGAACTTTACCGGCCAAAGAGTTGATAACGTTTGGATTCTTGTTCTTCAACAATTCTTCGGATCCTAATTCGGAAACGGAATATCCCAAGGCTTTCCGCTCTTTCTTGATGCCCATTGCAGTTACTACCACTTCTTCCAAGGCTTTAGAATCTTCTTCCAATGTAACATTGATTTGACTTTTGTTTGCCGGTAAAGTGATGGTTTTATAACCCACATACGAAAACTGGAGATTTAGATTATCTCCTTGCACCTGAAGTGAATAATGTCCATTTTGATCCGTTACGGAACCTGTCTCAGAACCTTGTATTCCTACATTGACACCAATTAACGGATCGCCATGGATATCAACCACAGTCCCTGTTACTGTTCTTCCTGTCTGTTGTGTAACAGACGATTTACTTGACAAATTCCCGTCAGCCCATACGTAATTACCCTGAAAGCATAACAGGAACATGGCTACGACCATGCATAAGAACTTTTTACTTTTTTGTGTTGTCATACCTTAGACTCTTTTTTAGTTTAACACTTCACTCTTTGTAATAATTCATAATATGTATGATGTATTATGAATTATCAGCAAACAAAAGTATATATAATATTCAGACCTCCAATACCATCCTAAGAGCATCAAAAGGATAGCCCCACGTAACGTAAAATAAAAATAAGTACCTTTGTAGCGGTTAGTAAAACAAATATAACCCCACATCGGCATGAGTCAATT
>Ga0123357_10012511_pt1 | contig 10952 bp, 7 predicted proteins | sample TergutEmb28metaG_FD_89873 | JGI IMG/M metagenome (GOLD analysis project Ga0123357, IMG submission 89873) | Embiratermes neotenicus P4 segment gut microbial communities from Petit-Saut dam, French Guiana - Emb289 P4 | ecosystem: Host-associated > Arthropoda: Insects > Digestive system > Gut ... | reverse complement strand
TAATTTGCTTCCTGGCTACCACACTAGCAAATACTACTCTAGCCTTCCTGGTTCAGTTAACTTACATGTTGCAATACTAAGTTCAACATTTCGTTTTTGCCTTTCATTTCCATTCATGACACAGCCAATATTAGTAATGATACAATCACGTCATTCCGTGAACATGTTACGTGACGAATACCAAGTTTCAAGTTCATGTTTTTGATTGGTTACTTTCACGACATGTCACACATCTGCAAGACACAATTCTGTGTACATATTCCTTGATATCGAACTGCATATTTTCAAACGTCTGAGAATGAACATTAATCAATGACAAATCCTGATCCTGAGGCCACATCAAGCAGAAATGTACACAATGTGGCTTTGTACTTTGCAGCAGGACTCACAACTGAAACCAATATGGTGCTGGCTACGTTTGGACTTCACTAGCGAGTCCACCAATAATCATAAAAACCATAAAAAATCAAAAACCACCTGAAAATTCAGCAATGCCATTAGGTATACATCAGTTCAGGTGTTTTGTTGGATCCACTGAGCTCCCACTTTGGCTCCGACTGTATCATCCAGTCCAACCTGACTCACTGCAACATTAAGGTTGCAGCCATTGGGACGCAAAGCCACACATTCTGGTACACACTTAACAAACTGTTGGTGAAAACTGCCACTTGCAACTTCACGACAGAAGTGAGATGGATCACAAGGTTCCCTTCCCTGTATTACATACTGATAACCACCACATCACACAATCTAAGATGCATAAAAACATCTGATCAAATACACTGGGTGCACTGGAGCTGTAAACGTGAACAGTATCTGATGATGGCAATAATGACACTATGCTAATCAATATGACAAGATATTTGGTTCACAAATATCAGTGGTTTATCAGTCAGCAACTTAAAAAATATACATTTACAGATATCACCCTCTCAGTGTTCAACCAGTTATTTTTGTACCACACACCAAAGACACTGGGTAAATGACCAACTTGATGCACAATTACATATATATATATATATATATATAACACGTTTATTGTTATGATCCTCTACATGTTTTGGACAACTCTGTGCTCATCATCATCAGTTCCTTATCAACCTGCACACTGGATGGTCACTTACAGCGAACTCTATATCAGATGCTGTATTAATACAATTTGACCCCCTGATGATGAGCACAGTGCTCAAAACATGTACAGGATCTTAACAATAAACATAATATATTATAAAATGTAATTGTGCATCAAGTTGGTCATTTACCCAGAGTCATACCAGGATGCACGGTCAGCAAAACATTTAAAAAAAAAACACACACACACACACACACACCAAAGACGGTTTAAATATTTATGACCTGCCTGTGAAGCTATTGCAACAGTCTGAAAAAATCGACCACAGGTCTTTAATCTACACACCCACAACCACCTTCCAAAATTTAAAGAGAAGACAGCACAATACACTGCACATATTTACAGCAGTCTGAACATGTACTGAGAAGGAACTTTATGCTATATAAATTGAGAGAAATGGATTGAAGCAACAAGCCAGCAGTTAAAAGTAATCTGTCTTATCATCAAAAAATTGTGTTAAGAGTGAATGTACCATTGCTCCAATGTCCTGGATACTTACGTAAATCTCTGAACCTGAAGACAGAAGGCAGGAAAATGTTACCCACTTACCAAACCGGAGGATTAGTTGGCTAAGCTCTCAAGTAGGCTTCTAGAAATATAAATCAAAGAAACCCAAGTACTTCACTTAAAAATGTTTTAATATATGAATTAAAAACAGGTCTTGCACTAACACAAACATAAATAAAGGAAACATGTATTTTGCTTATGAATAGCCTTGCATGAATAAATGGAAGTATTAATCTTAGGTTTACAGTTCTTCAAGATGGACACCTGAAGATTTTACCTGGTTCTACTGGATTTCCAAACTTGTCCACTGTTGTATGTACTGAACAGAACACCATGTCTGGAAACTCGAAGTTTTGTCCCACAGGTCAAAAAGTTTGGAAGTAACTTACTCACTCAGGCCGACCAATCCTTCACAGCAGACCCAACTAGGCAAATGCCTCCCAAATTTTCACCTGAGGCTGGAAACAGATCCTGGCTATGAAACATTGTGTTCTGTTTGGAACACATGGAGATGGACAATGTCTAGAAACCCTGATACAGTAAGAGTAACACATCATCATCAGAACACATTATAACGCACCTTAGTATTTCAATATATTTTCATTGTGTTGATAAATGCAGAAATTAAGGGCAAAAGATTACCATCATAAAAACATCTTGGAAGCTCCATATATTCCAATGTGCAATACAACTTTCAATTATTTTAAACATGACTGTATATCAACCTTGCTGCCTCCAAAGTGTGTTCCAATCGTGTATTACAAGAAGCTTCACATACTTGTCAGTCATCAATAACTTCTGCCATCCTTCTCTGAGATGCCAGACCCCATGCTTTCACGATCAGCTTTTACAGGTCTTTCTGAACTTCTGTTCCAACTGAGCTTGTTTATCTGTCTGTCCAAAATGAAAATCCAAATAAATGTTGCACAATGCTTAACAGAAACTACTGGGTAGGTACAACATATGCAGTAACTTAAAAACTCTGGTAATACCAACAAATGCACAAACCTATGTTAGCTCTCTTCATTTCAATCGAAGATATCCTGTTGTGCTTTCAACACTCTCAATAAAACAAACACTTTATTCCACCAAGAACACAGCAACAGTACATCATATTGATATCTTACAATGGCAACATGTTTCACTCTTACTTTAGACCAACTTCAGACCAATGTTCATAAGTATAAGGTACAATCAGTGTGTACTGTGGGATGCCATATTACTTACAAGGTGTACATCTAAGCAATTTTGAATACAAAAATTATTAAAATGCTGTTGCACTAGGATGTAATATTCCTAAAAACACACACTGATTATGTCAGTGTTTGGTATACACATGCATTTTGATATTAAATATGTTCATGTGTATGTTGGATTATCGGGTGATGATGACTGACGTATTCTCGTTGTTGTTGTTGGTGTTCGACAATTGAGAGTTTGGTATGGTTATGGTTACGGATGTTGTTGTTAATGTTATTATTATTATTGTTATATCATCATCATCATCATGAAGGTGATTCTCATCCTCCGTTGTTCCAGTGCAGTTCTGAGCTCAAGTTCTGCTGAGCACGATGGGCCACCAACATCGCCCCATGACCTCCATGTCCTGCCATATTTGGGGCTGTGAGTAGACCAGTGGAGAGCTGGAGCACAGAATTGCAATGGAACAGAGGAGGATGAGAAATCACCTTCATGGGGCAGTAACTACAATCCCATCCCCATATGGTGGGAGACGAGAAACAACATTGAGGGACAGGATCCAATTTGGATCAAGAAAGAATAGTTGTTTGTAAACAAGAAATAAATGTAATGGGACCTATACATCTTTTCATCACTGCAACAAACAAAATATAACTCTATTAACAACTGTTTTGTATTATATATATATATATATATATAAATAGAATTTTTAACCCAAACTTGCACTACTGACATCACAAAAAAAGTATGTTATCTGTAACCTATTCATTGCTGCATGTTTCAATGAAATACTGGTGTAAGCTCCCTGAAGATGGCGATGGTGCTGAAACATGTAGGAGTTTGCATATGCAGGTATTACCAGACTTTTAATGTAACATAGTGCATGAAATGAATATAAAATATTTAATAAATATTTATGAAGAAAAATGATTGTGGTAGCAAACAGGTTGCATATTTGCACATAGAATGTACTTGACAGGTTGTGTGTTATAAGAACGGCTGTTTTAATTACTAAAATAAATCACACAAAAAAAACACCTAATTGTCAGCCAGCTTGAAATGACGGTAAGTATGCCACTGTCCACTGGCTCCAACAATGTCAATAAACTGTCATACAAGTCAGGGGAAAACATTTTTGTTTTTAAATTAGGCACACATCTGTTATCAGTGCTATCCACTTGCACATTATGCACACATTTATATAAAATTAGATTTCATATAGCCTTGCTTATCCCTACCAAGTTTGCAATATGACTGTGACAAACGGACAGAAAAACTGGAGTAGTGTAATGAGTTTAACCATTCCCTATCCTGTTCAAAGGCTTCTGAACTGAAATTTTTCATTTCATATTTAAATAATGTAAGCATCAGTTACATTATGATCACACAATACCACATCTTATCCCTACATCTGGCATTCATTAACATCCTGTTTAGCAATTCACATACAGGAACAAACATATGGGAGGGGTTTTATACTGCAAAATACCAAAACGTCTTCTTACTTGTATTTGCAGCCCTGCAGAGCAACCAGAACTGCTCTGGCCATCTGCCTGTATGCATGAAACTCAGTATGCACTGAACATATCGTCATTAAATCTGGTACATTCAGTCTAAAAATTCCTGTTTGGAGCACGTGCAGTTTCTATGACATTTCGAAACCATACACACATTAGGAAAATAATATTGGACTGTGCATCAAATTCCGTGTGCCACAACTGGAAATCTGATACACAAACACCATCACACAACACGTGTTACTTTTTAATGGCTAAATCTGCAGCATGTTTTCATCAATAAAGATTATCTGACAGACAGTTACTAGTAAACAACTGGCACTGTCAAGACATGAATAACCTTATGCTACACATCATGCAGTAATAAAAACACAAAATATACACAGGTCATTAAAAAAATACAAATTTTGTATATCCTTAATTTAAAAAGATTTTGTGTTCTGTAATTTTGTTTCTCTTCCATTTAATTTTGGTTATTTATGGAGATTTATAAGCTGGCAAAATTGCTACTATTTCAAGTCCCCCCCCCCAAATATCAGAATTCAATTACTAGCAAAATTGTCACTTTATCCTACTCTGTGACAAATAACAAATGCTATGTAACTCTGGTCATTATACATACCCATTAAAGATTCTGTTGTTATGCTTTATCTCTACATGTTTTGCAAAGCATACAGTATACTGTGCTGGTTTCGTGGCATTTTCTGTAGTAGTGTTATAGACTGCAGATCAACGTAACAGTTGGCTGGACTTGTAATGACTAACATCAGGTGCAGCTCAGCATAATCACCAACTTTAAAGACTTTTTGAAAAAGTACTTTCACTCGTTCTGGAAACCACAGGTTTCTGTTGTGCTGGTCACATAATTGTATCATTTCTGACTACAGAAATTCATCACCTTTCTGGGCACAAACTATTTAAAGGCCTAGATGACTGGGTTAAGAGTGTTCTTGTGATAATCCATAAACAGTGGACACACTTCATCAAACTTTGCTGAGGCATCAGTGGGTCATACACTAAAATACACCAAGACATGAATGACCTCAGAAATTACAAGTATCGGCAACCATTATAATACACTACAAATAATGCAGCCCATGAACGCATCACAATATGCTATATTCCTCGCAAAATATAAAGCACAGCAAAAAAAGTTTATGAATGTGCACAAACACCAAAGTTTCATAGCAATGATCACAGGAAACAACGCAGTATGAACATTACTCTAGCAACAATACATCAAAACTTTTAATAGAGGGTTCAAATAACAGCAATTTCTATAACATTTTTATCCAAAAATTAATAAAATAAAAGACTCAGTGATAAACCAAAAACACAGCACATCATGTTAACCTTTCAAAGCCTGGCAGCCATTTAACGTACCACCAGTTTTAACATTCAAAAAACAGTGTGCTGCCCACACTCACTGCACTTTTACCTTACACAGCGTTAAGAGACTGGTTCTGCAGAAGTGAGGCGGAGTGTGTTTACTGCGCAGTACACGGCGCGTCCTTATATAAAACAGACATGTTTTGTCCTTAAAAGGTTAAAGTAAGGGTATATAGAATGTATTTTATGTGAACTGTATATACATATTTCATCTTTTTATGGTTGTTATTACGTACAGTACAGTGTAAGAATGTGTAGGCCTGGGAAATACCTGATGTCCACCAGCAAATGTCTCCCTGATGATATCCATATAGATTGAAACATGGTGTAGATTTATTCAAGGGTATTACAAAAGTACTGCATGAACAGTGACAGTAATCAGTCATATTTAATAACTGAAGTACATGGTGATGAAATGGATCAATACAGTAAGACCAACCAGATGTATCAATGTCTCAAATTTATTTTACTGGAGTAACACTCTACATGTTTCGGGTGGTCTTTCCATCCACCATCAGGAGTTTAAAGACTGTACATACTGCAACAGGCATTTGTCAAACAGACACTGTTTGACAAATGCCTGTTGTAGTATGTACACTCTTTAACTCCTGACGATGGGCGGAAAGACCGTCTGAAACACGTAGTGTGTTACTCCAGTAAAATAAATTTGAGACATTGATGCATCTGGTTGGTTTTACTGTAGAAATATATTATGATGCACTACCCTATGAACGTCAAATGGATCAATATGATATTGGAAATCCCGTTATCACAACTTTTCCCCACAATATCTAAGCAACAATGCTACAATGAAATATAACAAAAGCTGCACAGTGATGCAGCACTGCTGCTTTGATTTGTGAAGGGGCAAACGTGTCATAAGGTTTACAATATGCATTAATTTGCAGCTGGCAGGAGCGAGGTTGGAAATATAACAGAGAAGCAAAAGTTAATAAACTCCAAAACGTTGCAAAAATCATTCTTCTGTGTCTCCACATTAAATCTGTTCCTCGTTTAACTAACTCCATAACACTTTTCTGGAAATTTAATTAAAATTAGTCTCACGAAGCCTTAAAATGAAAGGAAGGAACAGCTGAATTGCAACAGTTCGGTCCACATTAAAGAAAGAGTGGGCCTGACCTAATGTACGTTTTCTACTTTTCCAAGTACGTATAATTTCTCGATAAATTTTACGCGCACATATGCACCCTTCCTTTCAAGCACTTGCTCTCTCTCTCTCTCTCTATCACACACACACACACACACAAAATCAGCTGTGGTATCTACATGCTGACAGCTGCATTCTACAGATTCAAGGCACTGATTTTCAATGGCAAGTGCGGACACTCCCATCAGTTCCTGCACCACTGTCTTAATTTAAATTGGAATTTCTTTAAAACCTGAATAGCAAATGGATGTATAATTCGAATCTTTGTTACCCTGTCATAAAACCTACCAACATCCGTATTATTTTAGTAACTTTTCCTGCTTTCCTTGCACTTGGTCCTCTTTAGCACCACAATTTCATGTATCGAACTCACACTTCAGTTCCGTCTTCACCCTCATCCTCAAATAAAGGTCCTGTTACAGTATCTGTTTTTTTCTTTTTTGGTTTTGGTGGTGGTTTTGGGGGGACTTTGGCCTCTCTACTGAGTCCATTAGGCAGTGTAGCACCTGGCGGAGAGGCCGCCAAAGAGTTTCTCTTGCTGGCAGTCCCAGGTTCCTCTTCTCGTCTCTTCAGACTCGCACCTTCCGGTGCACTCCGTGCTGTCCAACTGTCCCTGCGCCTGGGATCTGTCTTATCTGGTTTTGAAGCTTTGCTGGATGTTGATACCTGCAAGGCGGGGCTTGCACTGGGTGTCGTCATGTTAATGTTGGGTGTACTCCTCCTCAGACTCCCCTTTGTACTTGGATTTGCTCTCGGTAATGCAGGTGATGGCTGTGCTTCTTGCTCTTCTATAGGTGCATAAAAGGCTGGATGGGCATTGTTGTGGTAATTGGGTGTTGGAGGTAAGGGGCGGCTGCGGACAGAAGATGGCGTCTGGTTGGCAGGATCCGCGGTCGTACTCTTGTTAAGTGATAAGACTGAACTCCCATCTGCTGTGGTTCTTGGGCCAAGGTTGTCATACACTGGTTCAAATCTGAAAGCTGGATCACCTCCCACTGGTGATGGGGTTGGAACACTGCTCCACGAAGGAACTCGGGGACGCCGTGGGATGGTAACGTAACCTTGGCGAGGGAGAACTACAGGGGAGAATGGAGAATGTGAGCGGGAATAGGGCAGAGTGCCAGATATGCCAGGGTGTCCATGGTATATGGGGCTGTGAACTGGGGACTGTGGTCCATGCTGGGCTGGAAGATGGGTGCTGTCTGCTGCTGTGGAAGCCGTACTTCCAGCAGGAGATACTTGATATGCTGGCGAAGGAAATGACAACAGGTCGGGAGGATAAGTGCGTGTAGTGTCCAGGTGTCCTGAGTCGTCATCTTGTCCATCCTGAGACTGTTGCTGTGGTGCTGTGTCCCTGGAGTCTATGGAGCGGTCTTCCAGGCGTTCCTCGCTTGCAACAGTGCTGCCATCTCCATCTGGGAGGTAAAATAGAAGAAATCAACCCTCACATACACTTCTCTATTACCCACAGTCAATTCCAGGACAAGAACTGAAATGCAACTGCTGTGTGCTCTTTGTAGTGAAATCAGAATTATATACAAACATAAATACTTCTAACTGTCCATGTTTCTACTAGTCAAGAATATTTTTGTTTATTAGTTATGCTAGTATCTGTGTCTATGGTTTGGAAACCATACAAAAAGAGCCAACCTGGAAGACCTAGGCACAGGTAAGGATTAAAACAACTTCAAGTAACATGACAGTGAATGGACTGGATTCATTTAGCTCAAGCTATGGACCACTAGGCAGGATGTTATGAATGCCTTAATGAACCCCGAGGATGTAAAATATTGGGGAATTTCTTGACTAGATAGAAGGACTGTGTGTATGTGGCAGACGACTGTAAGAGCAAATTCATACATGCTGCAATTTTAAGTACTGTCTGTGCTTCAACATTGCAGTGCCTCGTGTATCAGATCTTCATTGTTAAAAAAAATTTCAAAGGACTTAACTATTAAGTAATGAGCCATGTAGTGTGCAAAGAGAATATGTGCAGTTAACAGCCCATACTAACACCAGCTAGTTTAAACCTATCTTTTTTATTCTGAGGGTAGTGAGAGACAAGCCCTTTGTACTGCAGCTTCTGAACAGCCTGCTCCGTCAGCCCCAAGAGATGCATGAATGCGAACCTTAGTGCAACTGTCGGTAATGGGGGGAACTTAAATACTTGGAGGAAAAAACCCTGTCCCAGTGCCACTAGGTACATCATAATCACAGACTACCCTAGGATCGAAAACAGACCTCCAGTCGGCAGCTGGCAACTAACCAGCCTTGAAGAGTCAGGTCTTCTGGAATGTTGCACCATGTCAACCGGTAAATATGTACTGGTGGTTTGAAGAGCTACAGTACTGTCACCTTCAAAGTCAAGCCATCTCCTCCTTGGGCTGCTTGGCTTTGAAGGTGACAGAACAGAAATCCCTCCAAATGCTGGACACTATTCACCAGCTGACAGCCTATAACACTGCAAGACTTGCATTTTCTGCAACACCACTGTGAGTGTCTCAAACTTCACATACACAGAAACATGCCAGGCATTCAACTACTGCACATCTGCATGGGTACGAAGCAACAGCAGAATGAATATTTGAAAGGAAAAATCGATGAAAAGTGTGATGCAGTGTTACTCTGTGTACCATGTCCATCTACATGAAGCTACTTGGAACTGAACCCAAGGCTCTGGGGTGAGAAGACTATTTTAAGTGCAATTACACTCGCCGTCAAGTTACTGTGGCAGCAAAGCAAGCTGCCTGCCCATTGGATGGACAGTGGGAGGACAGAACACACTGGTTATAATATGGACAGGACAAAGTGACTGAACTACGCTTTTTGGCGGCCGGGGCAAGTAATCACAGTGGCTGCCCCTAAGAGAAGTTGCAAACTTTAAAAAAGAAATTGGAATAATTTATTGATTTCCTTTTATTTGGCTCAATAATTTAATTAAGGGCAGAAAATATAAATTTATCGTTCAAAACATTAATTTTGCCGCCCCTTGATTTACATCCCGGAGTAGCCACACCACTCAATCCAACCCTAGCTATGCCTGGTAATACAGACAGAACACGAATTTAATATGGACAAGCTCATTTAAATTTGCTAAACAAGCCCAAGAGGAGAGCACGTTTCGTGTATGACATGTTCAGAATTCTTTGCTCTGTTCTCAAGTATGTTGTCAGTGACACTGGACATCCAGAGATGATTTTCTAATTCAGATTATATTAGCGATGCACAGACCTATGAATTTTAAATTTAAAAATGATTTTCTAAAATACAAAATTCATCAGACGTCCTAACAAAGTTCTTCCCATCAAGCCATGAGCTATGGTACATTATTCATTGACCTTTCCCATTTCAGGTACAATGGTAAACATATGTACCATGTACTGAAACACTAAAATACCTCTGGTTCAACCACATAAAGCACTGTGTTACATAACTCTCATGGAACGAACAGTGATTATTTACCCAGCAGTATTAACTGGATATGCTTTCTAATGAGACACTCTGCCATGATGCTGCAACACATTTTGTGTTCATTTCATGACCTTTGGCTCTGGACTGGAAGAATTAGTAAGTCAGCCACTCAGAGGCTAAATATTGGCATGATGCAGAAAGATGGCAACCTGTCGTACATAATGGCTGATCATCTGTGACAAGTTGCCACACACGATGTGCACACTGATGAAACTTGCAGCTCTCTGAAGATGGATACAATGTGTGCAGAAGCACTGCATAATGAATATAAAGTGTGCAACTAGCTGGCACTGAAATTTGTGAATACATGTTTCCTTTAATTTAACACTAAAATTACTATTTAATTATTTAATTACACACACCAACACATGTGTGTGTGTGTGTGTATATATATATATATATATATATTATTTAAGAAGTGTAAAATTTACATTAAAATATTTAAAACGCTCCTACATGTTTCGATCACACGATCATCCTCAGGGAACATACATTGTTCCTTGCTAAAGTTATAATTTAAAACATTCAGTGAATTACTTTGTTATGTTAACTTTGGTGCTGTGGCAGC
>Ga0123357_10012510_pt1 | contig 10952 bp, 6 predicted proteins | sample TergutEmb28metaG_FD_89873 | JGI IMG/M metagenome (GOLD analysis project Ga0123357, IMG submission 89873) | Embiratermes neotenicus P4 segment gut microbial communities from Petit-Saut dam, French Guiana - Emb289 P4 | ecosystem: Host-associated > Arthropoda: Insects > Digestive system > Gut ... | reverse complement strand
TCTTGGCACTAAATAAAAGTGACTTGTGGGACTTTCGTCCCGGGCACTTACACCCGTGGAAAGACACTTCGCTAGCCTACGCTTGGGTTAGGCTCTTGGACCGGTGGAAATGATGTGGATAATCAAAGATCTTTGCGCCTGTCGGGAATGGAAATCCAGTTTCCTGGCCGTCCGGACCGTAGTTTGGTCACCGCATTGAATTACTCAATTTGTAGAATAAGACGTACAAAACTCTAATTTTAGCTGTAAACAGCACTTCAACGTCACAATATTTTCTCCAATGCCGTGTATTGAAACTAGGTTCACACTCACTAACTTCTGTTTAATATTATCATACATGTAACCAAGCGCGTATACGCGTCTGTTTTATGTCGTTTTCAAGGGTTACTTGTAGGCTTATGGAAGTACTGCTCAGTTTATTACACTCTTTTTTATCTAACTGAGCTTTGGAAAGACAGTAAGTTACATAAAATGGACAGCCACCCGTTATTGATTGCAGGACAGTAACTCCCAGGCAGTCAGAATGAGTTAAATATTTTATATACAGGACGTCTCTTGTATCTTGAATATACTTACATTTAAAGTGAACGACTCTTTGTCAAAATCAATTAGAAATGCAATGACGTAATAAATTAATAATTTTCCAACACTTCAAGTAATATATGAAAATGACCTCATATAGAAGTCGGTATATGTAACATTAAGTGTAGGAATGTACCCAATAACAATATTTGGCAATTTACTTATAACGTACCATTGTGCTACGTTCGTGTAACCATTGTTGCAGTGGAAACGCAACAGTATGTTCTCTAAAATTTATGGTATTCATATCCTTGCACTGATTATTAAAATTCAAGAAAATACCTACATATGAATTGTATTATAAAGTGCATACGTTGGCGTCTTCTTGAATTTCAACAGGTTCACTTTATGTTTTTGAGCTAAACGTCACTGTCAACAAGGTAAAAATAATGAGTTTTGTACAACAATATTTTAGGGCGAATTTACGTCGCCGGCAACAATAGAAGGTACTTAGGTCTTCGAGTAGAGTGCCCGATATTTGTGTCCGATTTTAACCAAATTTGGATTTTCTCGACAGATTTTCATAAAAGTCCCTAATATCAGATTTCACGTAAATCCGTCCAGTGGTAGCCGCGCTGATACACGCAAACAGATGGACAGACAGACAGACAGACAGATTTTCATAAAAGTCCCTAATATCAGATTTCACGTAAATCCGTCCAGTGGTAGCCGCGCTGATACACGCAAACAGATGGACAGACAGACAGATTTTCATAAAAGTCCCTAATATCAGATTTCACGTAAATCCGTCCAGTGGTAGCCGCGCTGATACACACAAACAGATGGACAGATAGACAGACAGACAGACGGGCGGTCCTGAGGATTTATGCGGATGAGCACAAAAACTAAGAAGCCTGCAGTTGTACTGGACGTCATTGAAACCCACAAGTGAAGAGAGCAATGGGAAAAAGAATTAAGAAGGAAGTGGCTGAGGGTATTTTAGAACAAAGTACTATTAGAACCAAGAGGGAGAAAATAACGGAACGAAACAGGCAATTACATATACATAATGAATATACTAGATAGTGTGATAATAAAGTCTTCATAGTTTGTAGGTCTACATACTAGTGTGACCAATTAAGGACCACGAGTGGTCGGTAAATGTGATGCGTGTGAAGGATATGAGAAATGCCTTCACGGTTTACTTCGCGAAATTCGAGGAATGAGACCATCTCAGAAAACTCGACGTAGATATGAGGAGAGAGCCCTTACTGGAAAATATCTTGAAGAAACAAAGTTGTGAAGATGAGGACTGGATCCAGCTGCAGAGGTCTTACGAACACTGTCGGGTTTGCTGAAGAGGTGATTTCGGCAAAAAGTTGGGGGATTTCTTGACCGCCGGAATGAGCTTCTTCTTAAGGACTGTGCTCTGTGGAGAGGGAGATATGACTTAAAGACGCTGTGATTTGTTAAAATCACACGGCATCGGTGGTAAATGAATCGATACGAACAAGACAGTGTACGTATAACGCAACATTGAAGCGCGTTCGTACAACCATTAATGCCGTGGAAAAGCAATAAGTGTTACACATTCTGAGTGTGTGTCTGTAGCCTTAGGTATACAGCATGAAATGCGCATGCGCCATGTCATCTGTGGCCTGCCCGGCTCTACAATATTTTTCCACATTATGTCATAAACAGCATGATTTTCGAAGAAAAAAAAGTTATTGAGCATGAAATGGGTGTTTGATTTTTCAATACAAATTCTGCCTGAAACGATTCTCATGCTAAGAAGAATGGAGAGAGATACGATCAAAAATGTATAATGATCTTTATGTAAAGTACTCCTTATTATTGCTAGGTTTTAACGGAACTCGAAGTTTCTCGACATATTTTCGAAAAATACTCAAATATCGAATTTAATGAAAATCCGTCAAATAGGAGCCGAATTGCTCTATGCGTTCGGGAGGGCGGACGGACGGATATGAAGCTAATAGTCGCTTTTCACAATTTTTCGAAAGCGACTAAAAATTGGCGGAATGAAAATGGTAGTAGAAAACGTAAGTAATCGGAGAAAAGCCTGCCTCACTGTCACTTTGTGTACCATAAATCCCACCTTGCAGTTCGAAAGTGGCACCGGGGTGTGTTTACCTCCGAGCTCCCTGGAGTTACAGGCTATAGTTGCTTCTTCTGCATTTGGAACAGCAGTTTTAAAAGACTGACTAATCCATCGTTCCTGCAGGCAAATGATAACAGTGTATTGGAAATATACCGCAATTTGTATACTCTGCAAATTTAAAACGACGTCGTTAAATAACGGACAATCACAGGTGTTTTGAAGACCATTATTGCTGTGCACAGCATGCAGATGTGTATAAGATAATTCGAATCAATAAGACGATAACTGTTGCGTTAATAATTAAATATCCTTGTTGATATTCGAAACGTTTCTTGTGGGGAAGGGGGCGGTGGTGGTGGTGGTGGTGGTGGGGAAGTTACATCACCCGCCAACAGGGTCACGGCGCTCCCCTGAATTATAAAGCTAGTAAGGCTGAGAATGCCTCAGTGAATACGCCAGAAGCTTTTGGAGTGCATGAAATAGCGGTCTGCAAGAAGCGGGTCACACGAGTTCATTTCGTCGCGTCGCTCTACGTGGAAAACACCGTAACGCACCTGACTCTCCTTTACGGAATAACGGCGCTTACCTTACAAGGAATAAAAGGTAAGAAAAAGTTAATATTATGGCTTCCGGCTTCATTTAAAATGTTTACTCTTGTCAAAGTGGAGACTAGGATTCTGACATTGTTTATTCTGTGCATTGCGAATAAATTGCCCATTCATACAATAACAGCAACAAGTCACCTAAACAACACAACAGCACATGATACCGCGACGTGATACATAGTGGATCAAAAACAAGATCGGATGTTTTTATACAATGACGAAAATAACGATACATTAAAGTGTATATAATGTTAACGACATTTTACGAGATCTTAGAATTTCAATTGAACCGCAGAAATAATTTCGCTCTAATATGTTTCACTGTTGTAATGCATTATAACAAGTATACAGAATTACCACCGTAGTTTCTTACAATTTGAATTTAGCTCCAGAAATGCTACACTATACTATTGCAGTCTATTATAGTTTAGTGAGTTTTAAATATAGGTGTACAGAGGCTCTGAAAATAGCAGAGTTGCGCCAAAAAATATAGAAGGAAACAAAGAACCGTATTACTACGTATGTAAGATGTGAATATGTTGGTTTAATAAACGTCCGGTTTGGTTACTGGGATATTTTAACATTATTATTATTATTATTATTATTATTTCGTTAATAGTGAGACAAAAATATGTGTTGCTTATGTAACATTTTAACGGACACTGGTTCACATATATGCCACCTCGACTGAAGTTGAATAACTCGGTATTTCGCCTAATTTCACTTGATTTTCAGAATAATCAACAATTATTACTGCAGCTAAATTGATTTTATTATTATTATATATATATATATATGTGTGTGTGTGTGTGCGTGTGTGCGTGCGTTTGTGTGTGTGTGTAACTTTTTTTCTGTAATGCAAGAACCGAAGTTTTATGCTTTGTTTAAACAGCATGGCCCTTTGAGAAATTAAGGCACTATCCTTAACTTGTGTTTTGATGTCAGTGGAATGATTTATGTTTCGTATTTGGAAAAAACGCCAGAATCCACGTTCCTATCAATTTACAAACTGCGTATCCATTAAAGTAGTATTTTGCCGCGTGGTTATATTTTGGTCAGGAACCCTGACTGGCCGGAATCGCGTAGTACCCCTTGATGAAGAGTGAGAATAATATTTAAAAATATCCTAGCAATATAAAGTTGAAAATGTGAAGTGAATTCAACTGACTCACGATGGGCTGTAATCATGGAATTTTTGGAAACACTTTAATGAATCTTCGGATTGTTTATTTAGTTGTCTGATTGGAAAATTTAATGGCGCTCACTTGACTGCATGTCGAAAGAAATAAACAGGTAAATTGTTATTGAATTCAAAACAGCCGAAAACTGAGCGACATGTCTTACACCGTGTTTCGGCAGTTTCCTAGAAGTTTGAGGAAAACTACGAGAAACATACATTAACTGATTTTAATGTTTTGCTGACCGTGCATCTCAGTATAATCTTAGCAACTGGCCAACTTAATGCACAAATTCTTGATTTTTTAATAAGTTTATTATATTCCTCCACATGTTTAGAGCACTGTTGTGCTAATCATCAGGAAGTCAAATTGTATTATACCAAAGGTCCTCTCTCAACCTGCGCACCGGACGGCCACCTGCAGAGTGTGACGATACCAGATGCTGTATAATACAATTTGATCTCCTGATGGTTAGCACAACAGTGCTCTAAACATGTGGAGGAATATAATAAACTTATTAAAAAATCAAGAATTTGTGCATTGAGTTGGTCAATTGCTAAGTTTATGCATTAACCGGTCTGCGATCCAGTGTTGGAAAATGTCATCTGTAAAATGCGAAGAATGAGTTCTTGACCATAGGTTGTTTGTCAAGAATGATAATTCTGAAAGGGGAACAGTTCTAAATTGGGATACGTGTGCCGCGAAACCGCCGTTTCTCTTTCAACAGCAAGGAAGATTACTCAAAAAATACGAGTATCACATAATAGGTCTGCTACATTTAACCTCATATATTGATGACGTAACTATTCTTTTCTAAATGAAAATCCATACTGTAGGGACATGTGAAGCGTAATCTCTAAGAATTATCACAGGCGCGTTTTCTTAGTGCATGGCCGTAATTACAGCAGACCAAATGTGTTTTGGTAGCACGTAAGTCTATTCACTATTTTGATAAATGTTACATACAAAAGAAAATGTATTAAAAGAAAGTAAAGACTAGTGTGAACAGGTCAGTAACTTTATCGCATCGTTGTCTACTTACAAACATGTAGTTGTTGATTAATTTATCAGCCCTCTTCAAACACAAGTAGTCCATTTTACGTCATTCATTGAATTCTGCAGCTGAAATCAAAAGACAGAGTTTAGGGTTATGGAAAGTAGACGTAGGCTGTAATGTGTTTAAGGTGGCACATGTCCGTTGCATTATTAAATACAAATAAATATTGCAATCAGTCAACACGGCGTTATATTCGAGAAGAATAAAGGCTGTGTTTCGGCTAAAAATGTTTAGCCGTCATGAGGTCCAATTATAAGAGTAAAAAGGGGACATTTTGCATAACTGCACTTCAGGTTTGATATCTCACCCTTCACAAGCTAAAATACACACATGATGCAAAATATATAAAAGCCTGAAATGTATGAATATAATAAAAAATAAAAATAGTAAACAGAGTAATATGACGTAGACAATTAGATATGAAATAGTTGGAAGCGACGTGTGTATATTCCAGGCGGGATCATCGAAGTGCAGAAAAAGTGCGTGTAGATTAGGACTAGCTGCAATTCTATTCTTGTTTTCCGATTTTTGTTTCCGTTTCTTATTCTGTAACATGCAACAAGAGAGGCAATGTATGACTTACCGTATATTCTCGAATCTAATCCGCGCCCTTTTCACAGCTTCAGAGGACTAAAAAATCAGATGCGGATTAGAATCGCGTGCGGATTAGATTCGCGGCCGTGAGCTGGATTTTGGGGGGAAAAAAAAAATGGTAGAGCCGCTGTACGTGCCGTAAGATCAATACAATAATTTATTATTTTATTTATTATTTATAATATTATATAATATTTGTAATTTATTATTCATCAGACTCTCCGTCATCTACATGAATGTACGAAACATTTAAATGGCCGCAGCGCTAGTCAGCTGTGGTGCGTTTGTACCGCTTGCAGTTAAATGGGCACTTCACACACAGCGCGTTAGTCGGATAACGGTTAAAGCATTGGTAATATCCAATATTATTCAATCAGTCTGCCTTGTAAGCAAGGGGCGGTTGAAGGAAAGGTGCGGATTAGAACCGCGAACTAGCTTTTTTCGTTTAAGAAATCCGCAAAAACTAGTGCGGATTAGATTCGAGAATATACGGTATCACTGAGGCGATTTCGCATAACAATTTTTGCAGTAAAAGCAATATTAAGTGTTACACAACCTGTGTGTGTGTGTCTGTAGCCTGAGGCATCCAGCATGCAATGTGCATGCGTCGTAGTCATCTGTGGCCTGCCCCGCTCTACATTTTTCCACATTATCTCATAAACGACATTATTTTCGAAAAAAAAGGTCATTGCACACAAAATGTGTGCTCTGATTTTCTCTACAGCGTTTGTCTGAAACATTTTTCATTCTATGAAGAATTGAGCGAGATATGATCAAAAATGTACGTAGGTCTCCATGTGAAGTGCCCGTTATTCTTGCCGTATTGTAATAAAACTTGATTTTTCTCGACAGTTTTCGAAAAATCCTCAGAAAAATACATTTTCATGAAAAGTCGTCCATTGGGAGCCGATTTGTTCCACGCTGACGGATGGACAGACACGACGATACTAATAGTCGCCGTTCGCAGCTTTACGAAAGCGCGTAAAATTGACGGAAATAAGAATAGTAGTGGCATATGTAGTGAAGAGGTGAAAATAATATAAAATTTGTAACTTATTATATTGTCCAAATTTACGTTTTTTAAATGTATTACACAATAAGTAACAGAATCAAAAGATCGCAAAACGATATTATAATTGAAGCTAGTCCTCCTTTACACGCACTTTTTTTTTTCTACACTTCGATGATCAGACTGCACTATATACAAACGTCGCCTCTAACTATTTTTATGTAATTGTCTACGCCATATTATTCTACTTACTATTTTTTGCGTTTTATATGCTTCAAGTTATACATCTCACGCATTTTATGTCATTTGCAAATTATGTGTATTTTTGCTTGCGAAGGTTGAAATCTCAAACCTGAAATACAGTTGTACAATATACCCCCTTTTGACCTTGCAATTAGACCTCATGATAGCTAAAGCAATCCCATTACAGGCCTGGACAGGCCCTGGGGGTTTCAGGAGGTTGAAGCTCCCAGACTTCAAGACAGTCGGCACATGAAGGTGGTAAGGTTGTCAACCTTAAGCACCGGCCGCCTTTACCCTCCAGGATATATTCCTGGTACTCATTTCTGTTAGAGGCTGGGTCAACCCTAGGGCCACAGTGCGGCCCGAAGGATTATGTCGATGAAAAATTCCAGTGACACCATCGGGAATCGAACCTGTGACCTTCCGACTTGTAGCGCAGTACCTCAACCAACTGCGCCACCGCGTGCCCCCTCATGATAGCTAACCGTCTTTAAACGAAACATGTAGCCATTACGCTTCCTGAATGTAATGTTGTGTTGACCGAGGGAAATATTTGTTTGTAATGTCAGTGACAAGCGTTCGACCGAGAAACGTCTACTTTTTTTTTACTTCTCCATTTTAGGTTCGTTTGCAAAATTACGAAGAGCGGCTATTAGCTTCTTCATGTCTGTCCGCACACATGGAACAATTCGGCTTCCAATTGACGGATTTCCATGAAATTTGAGTACTTTTAGAAAATAATAATAATATTTATTTACTGCAATTGGATTGTTACCCGGTGGCAGTGATTATTTTACATGTAAACAAAACATGAAATTGGTTACTACTAAATTTAAGTCGGGAGGGCTACATGAGAAGCATGTAGTGGCAACTTGGAATCTTGGAAAACATTTCAGCATTTGCTTTTAGGCACAAGGAAACCAGAAAAGCCTGTGTCGAGATGGCCGGTCGCAGGACCTTCCGAATACTGACTTCTAGCCAGCAGTCCGGCATCTAAAGTAAAAAAAAAGCAATGCCCACACAGCACAACAAATACACATAACATAACAACACACACAAGACAACTACAACAATACACACGGTCAACCAACAACAATTACACAAAAGACAACTTAAAACTAGCAACAAACACACGAGACAAATTAGAATTTTACAACACGTACAAAAGGTAAAAACACCCAAGCAAGAGAGTACTGTGTACAGTTTCTTGTAATTTTTTTTACCAATCATTAATTCACTGCCAAGAAAATTCCAGTTTCACTGAAATCTAAGTAGAATAACGGTTACGGGTACTTTACATGATGACTTATGAAGATTTGTTACCAAGCTGGATTCGCCTTAGAACGAGAAATGTTTCAGGCAGAAGCTGTAAATAAAATCAGAACACATATTTATTCTGCAATACTTTTTTTTTCCGGAAAATCGTGTCATTTATGAGATAATGTGGAAAGACATTCTATGGCCAGAGAGGCCACATATGATAAGCGCTTTGCATGCTGGATAACTAAGTCTACGGACACACTCAGAATACGTAATACAACACTTACTGCTTTTCCACGGCAACAGGTGTTTCGCGAACACCTCTCAATGTGACGTTCATACCTACATTGCGTTAAGGAATGCCGGTACCCATGGAATAACGGTTCAGGTCGCTCGTGTGTACGAACTGCCTTATCGAGTCGGAAGCTCTGTACAGCCTTATTCTTCCGCATACAGCGTTAACTAAAATAATCGGGTTCCTGTAAACACGGTAATGAATTCTCGGTTCTCATACGTAGTTGGATTATCGTGTCTATCAGCTGTAGCCGAACATTGTAGGTACAACAGAGTGAGAGATTGCTGACGTCAGTTGCGGGCAGTTCGGGACCCTCCGTCTCAGTTTCATTGCCAACTTCGATTCTGGGAAACCGTTATATACAGAGATCGTTGAACGGCAAAGACTGTTAGCGGCAGACAAAGGAATTGTAAGACTGTCGCTGGCAGTCGAATGAGGCTATGTCCTGCGTGGCAGCGACCAGCGTGCATGAGCTTCCATGCGATCGGTGTTTTTGTGCTCTAAGTGCCAGCGACCGGCTAGTAGCACAATGGCGTCACTGACAGCGCGCAATCTGTTGCTGCTGGAGAATAGTACCGTAAAATTTAATTGAAGTGATGTGGAGAGGCGAAGCAGACATGACATATTTCAAAGCCGGTATCAGTTAAGGGGAATTTTTATCACCTCCATAATGAGCTAAGGAAAGATCCCACCCAATGTTCTATGTACTGCAGAGCGTTGCTTTCAATTTTTGATTATATAGAGCAGGCTATACAACAGCACATTTCACTCAGCTCATCAAATTTTCAGAAAACAATATCTTTTGAAGAAAGACTGTTTATGACACTGCGTTAAGTCCGACATGCTACACAGTTAACACACTTCATTCAGTTCCGTGATAGAGCCATTTGGTTCACTGGAAGTTTGCTACATTTTTAATGAATCAAACACATTGGTAGATAAAATAATAATAATAATAATAATAATAATAATGTAAATACATTATAATGATTACACTAATAATAGTAGCTGCAATATGAATGAATGAATCTAGACAACCTGTGCCATATGAACCGCACTACAGGCACGATGTATGCCTTCTCCAAAAGATAAAATATTTACAGAAATTTCGAAATATTTCAATATTCGCTGGAATTTTCCAGATTGCATTGAAAGGACAGATGGAAAGCACATCAGAATACATTGCCCGCCGAACTCCGTCAGTCAATATTTTAATTACAGACAGTGCCATTACAATGTTCTGCAGGCTGTTGTGGGTGCAAATCTTAAATCTGTGACTGCGGAGGTAGGGGTCTATGGTAAACAAAACGATGGTAGAGTTTTCCGAAATTCGGCTCGGTATCGGAGCTCGGAAACACGAAGTTTACTATTGCCTGAAAATGCAGTTTTGCCACTTAGTGAAATTACATAACCTTACATTTTTGTTTTTTACATAATGAAACCGTACAGCAGAAGAACATTGGACAGAAATAAAGCTATATTTAATTACAGATTGTCGCGTGCACGGCGTGTTGTAGAATGTGCTTTTGGAATTTGTGCTTCAAAGTGGAGGATTCTGGACAAAGCCATTGAAACAAAAGTAGACACAGGCGTGGAAATTTTGAAGTGCATAGCTTTACTGCACAAAATATCATAGAGGCTTTGCATGACTTTTCATCAAACGATTGTGAGAGCCTGGATGCAAATGGCAGTACTCAGTTCAAAAAACGCAGAATACATAACTCTGTTACCTCTTGTGCCACACAAACGCGAGCTCTATTTTGTGAATTTTTCCACAGTCCAGCTGGTTCTGTACCGTGGCAAGAGGAAGCTACTGGAGACGTGCAATAATTTAAAGTCATCATTACACTATGTAGTCACATGAACTCGGTTCTGCATTCCTTCATTAGTATTCAGCCTTGAAGGCCGGGCTTGACAGGAACCAGAGCCCAGTCATGTGATCGGTATGGCTCTGGCACACTGCATCCTGGGCAAGTTCTTGGGGGTAGTTTGCCATTGCTTTCCCCCGCTTTTAGACGTTCCCACTTTAGCCGCCAGGTGCCTCCGTCCGCAACGACGCGAGAGATCCTA
>Ga0123357_10012508_pt1 | contig 10953 bp, 4 predicted proteins | sample TergutEmb28metaG_FD_89873 | JGI IMG/M metagenome (GOLD analysis project Ga0123357, IMG submission 89873) | Embiratermes neotenicus P4 segment gut microbial communities from Petit-Saut dam, French Guiana - Emb289 P4 | ecosystem: Host-associated > Arthropoda: Insects > Digestive system > Gut ... | reverse complement strand
CACACCTGGCCAACTACACTCTGTACAACAGATTCCTACACAACACGATATGCTGCCACAACACTTTGTTTACAAAAACGAACTAAATCGCTTTAGCAAGGAACGACGAAACTCCCTGATGATGATCTGAAAAGATTGAAACATGTCGGAGTGATTTTAAGTGTTTTAAAGTGTTTTAAATGAAAGTTATATAGGCGCATTTGTTGGTTGATAGTTGAAGTGATTTTACGAAATGCACGGTGCAACGATGAGATTCATATTTTGTCCTACTTCTGACGATTTATTCTCAGCAGCCTTTTTCCCTTTCACATCGATCAATAAATTTCTTCCGGGTGTTATCGGAATGTTTATAATTTTTTTTTTGTGCCAAAAAAGTGTGCGACACTAAAGTTTTCTTTCCAAGTCATGCAGATATTTGTAACATTTGTTGTGCCAGATCCATAAATTTAGATTCCGAATGTCGACGCCCCATTTTAGATGTTTTCTGGGCGATAAGGACATAAAATAGAATATACAAACAGAACAGAACCCAGCAGAGCCTTTTGTCATATTGTACATATTTCTACATTTCTGTCTTTATTTTAATATTGTTGTGTTTTTCTGAAGAGATTTTTGGTTCAGAATAAATCCTGTGGACGTTAAATTAGTTGGATGTAACTTCAAAGTTCCGCATTATTGTCGGTTGGTAATTGGTTACTTTCAGATAGTATTTTACGCACAATGTATAGACCTCTTAACTACCTATGTACATTCCTAACTTGACGCGCCTAGTCTCCAATTTTTCATTTTGTTATTTCTCAGTTTACAAAAATTTAACCCGAACAAAAGATGCATAGTTCTCCAAGGTCTATTACCGCATGCTATTTCAGGACCGTACCGTAATTGGCGGTAGTGCTGTCCCCGCCTCATTTTCACGCTTATGCCGTGTTAGTGTTATTGACTGTAATAAATGAAGATACGAGGCATTATGTAATGTTCCGTGAAAATGGTTCAAAAACTAGAGTTGGTCTGCACACAGACACACAGTTCTTTTCCCCCGTTTTAGAAAGGAGAGTAAGCTAATTATAGGCACGTGTTGTGTATTGTCAGTTTAAACACGTGACTGTACTTTTAATCGGTCATCTTTGTACCTCGCTTCTGGTAATGATATTTGATATATGTGAAGAGCAGTTTTGGACACTCTAGTGGAGAGAGCTGTGCTTCAAAGCACAACATTTTCCCATGAACACACCTCTGTTTCCTACACGGTTTGGTCTTGTCGCTCTTGCACTTGCGGTGGAAGTCCCTTTGTTACTGAACTAATCACACTGTACAGTACAAGCACGAATCGTCTTTCCTTTTGTTTTAAGCAATGTGTACTCAGATGTCTCAGAATAATTTTAAGAGTTCGCTCCTAATTTTTGTTGCAGTAATTCCCATATCAAGTTTTTCATAAAATTACACATGCAGTGTAGATAGATGGAATAGATTCAAAAATACTAAACGTAGTCTTTGAGAGTCTAATGAGGATATTATTTTTACTCATCATTGAATATTATTGTTGTAATGATCAAAGAAGGAAAATGAGATGGGCGGAGCACGTGACATGCGTGGGACTTACGTGTATACAAAGTTTTGGTTGAAAGAGACGAGTTGGATGATCTAGGTGTAGATGGGACGATAAAATTAAAACGAGTCCTGAATAAATAGGGTGGAGTTTATGTAGTGACTTTGTCTGGCTTAAATTAGTCATATGGCTGGCTCATGTGAATAAGGTAATGAGATTTAGAGTTCCATAAAATGCGGGAAATTTCTTAACTGTCTGAACAGCTGCTAGTTTCTCAAGGACTGTGCTTTGTTGAGTTTTTTGTTTGTTTGTTGGTTGGTTGGTTGGTTGCTTATACATTAAAACAGGTCCTCTTTAGAGACAATGTGGTCGGTACAAGTACATATACGCCTTTTTTTTTGGGGGGGAGGTGTTTCTTCTTCCTTCCTGCCTTTACAAAGTACTTAAATAATTGTGAAGGAAGATAATTAATGTGACTGTGGCGCGCACACACACACATGCACACACACGCACACACACAAACACACACACACACACACACACACACACACAATGCTCACGCCACCAGCTGAACAGGGTTACAGCACCTCCCAGCAGATTTTCCCTATATATTTTATATAGCGCTAGGTGAAAAGGGAAAATGACGAATGTATCAGTTATAAAATCTATTCTATCTCACCGCCACAACAATAAGGTTATTGAAATCCTCCGCTGATGGTTCAAGTCCCTATTCTTCTTTTCTCCCACGTGCACTTCTGAATAACGGAAACCAGTCCCAGTAGTAAGTTACAGTGCAGATATAGGTTAACCTCTGTTCAATGCCAGCTCCGCCCACACTTCAGCGAACACAAATGATACTGGATCTGTCTTTTATTCCTTCTGTTTCCGTATCGGCAAGAAACGTGAAATTTACTTCTACAGTATACCTTCCTCAAAACATAAGCTGCTTGAATAGAACTTCCCAGAATATATCTTGACTTTACTGCTGGATTTTATTTCACGAGTGTTCTGGAAGAATTGGCGTTAGAAATTGGTGTTTTGCTCTCATCCGTAGTAGTAGAATTCGAAGCGAGCCTCAAAAACATCCGATGCCTGGATGTGTTTACTGACGTATTTAAAACAGTACCAACCGAATCATTGTACATCTTTTCTTCTTCTTCTTCTTCTTCTTCTTCTTCTTCTTCTTTTCATGTGGCGTTTGGACCCGATTCCGGGTCATGTCCCCACCTTACGTGGTTTCGCCAGCAAACTCAGACACACTACACTCAGTAGGACTCCTCTGTGGACAAGTGATTAGTCCACTGCAGATACCTGTACCTGACAACACAAAACAATCAGAAGACTATCTCCACGTACTTACTCAATGGAACAGATTCCATCTTGAAAAGCTAACTGGTTCTCAGCTAATCAAAAAATCCCCCGCATTTTATGGAACCCGAAGGTTCATTACCGCATTCACAAATGCTGTCTGCGAGTATTTCTTAACAAGGTACCTTTCACGGTGAGGAGTTGTTAGCACCTCGCCCAACCTCCAAGCTGGAGGACCACCCCTTGTCTGCTGTCCGCGAGTGCTTATTCAATATATTCGCAGCTACCCTCCATATAGGAGGCCGTTCCTCCATCCCAAATCTGAGGACGCGCCATGCCGGGATGACAAGGACCCACTTATCTCCACATACTTCACGTACTTAAGTACCCTGGTATTCATAGACCGACCCAACCATACTGCGGTACAGCTCTAAACCAGCTCTTCTGAAGTCTGATACATGAAATGTCTTAAGCGAGTACGGAATATGTACATTGTTTAGTACATTTTACAGCTATCTGTGGGCATTTAACAAAAGAGTGAAATAAGTGTTTGTACCGTGTTGTGTTTTCAACAGACGTACAGTAACACGCACTTAGTTCCAAATGGTAAGTTGACATTGAAAAGCGAGGTATGTGAAGTGTGGTTTTAGACCCAGCGGTACGTCAGCTGAGAAAAGTTCGAGAAAATCTTGGTCGCGCTGTCGGCTGTTCTTACCGAGGGGCTAGTACTAATCATTCTTTAATCTCGAATGCTAAGGCAATAACTTGAAATAGGCCACCACGTTTACCCTTCGATTTTCTACCTCTTCATTGTGCATAACGTATCTGCCTAAATGACCTGAACTCTTGTTGGTAACCGTGCTCGTATTTCTGTCAGAGACAGACCCGATGATGCGTCACTAATGATGCCAAAGACTATCACTAAACACAATTTTGAACTTTTCCGTTGAACTCTCATCCTTATAGGCTACTCTCAGAAGCACTCTTTCGATAACTCGGCGGGTACCTGGAGCGGTGCCATGACGTCAGACTTAACACGTACCTCCGTCTAGTGCCGAAGTTGAGAATGAGTGGAGCTACACCTTCACTTCCCCCTGTATGTTTTCGTTGCGTGTATAGAGACAGATTTGCCTCTTTACTTATTTTGTTGTTACCCCATCTTCTTTCGGTTTTCCGACTGGCGGTTTTTGTAAGAGGTTTTAAAAACTTCTGTTCGATGTTCTTTCATCCCTGTTGCGAGCAATAAATTTGTGTATTGTAGAAAGCAATGTTCTACTGGAAAAACGTATTGCAAGACTTCCATTTAAAGTACCAGGCCGAAGGTAGCAGGATAGAAATTTAATTTAGTCCTTTATTATTAGGGTGCTGACACAGCCTTTTACATAGACAGCACAGGAAAATGAAATAAATACGTCAAATAACAACACACAAGGGAAAACACGTAGAAAAGAGGGATTAAGAACTAATCACATCAAGTGATAAACAGCATGACTGATATAAAAGTTGAATTAATAACAAATACAGGAGAAAGGGAAAAGTGAGGGATTACAATAATGCCATCATAAGCAGAAGCTAAATGGCACAGACGAATATAAATGTACGTAGTTCATACTAATGTTCTGATAATGATATCAGTACATAATACAGCACCACAGTAACGTGAACTGTGATTGATGGATAATAATAATAGTATTAGTAGTAATAATAATAATAATAATATTACAGCACCACACTAACATGAAATGTGATTGATGGATGATAATAATAATAATAATAATAATAATAATAACAGCGTCGCTTTGGAGCCGAGGGGTACAATCAGGTTTTGCAAATAAGCCAGTCATAGTAATTAAAAAAAATAAAAAAAAGAATCTTTCCTGTTGATAGATATAGCAATAGCATGAGGTAGGAATGCAGTGCAAAAGGAGGATGAAAAGGAACTGGAGAATAAAAATTTGAGTGTAGAAATTCAACGAATGTGGAACGTGAAATGCTTTGTAGGTAGGTTTCGCCCTTTTTTATAGGCCACGACGGCCCTTATGGTGAGTAGAGGTATAGCTTTGCTCTTTCTAGGACCTCGACACTAGATGGGGTGGGGGTTCAGCCCCACGCCCCGGCCGCCTTTACCTCCTGGAAAGACCCGGTACTCATTTTACAGGAGGCTGGGTGGGCCCCAAGGCCGGTCTGGACAGGCGGAAAATCTCGTCCCCACTGGGATTCGATCAAGGACCGTCCATCCCCTAGTCAGTCGATATACCGACTGAGCTACCCGGCCCACTGCAATGCTTTGTTATCCCAATAATTATTGGGACTATAAGAATTGTTACTAAAAAGCTAGAACTATATTTGAAAACACTCGCAATACCAGGAAAGCATGCAAAAGGCTCTTTGCACAAAAAATTCAACTATACTGGAAACATTAGACAGAATAAGGAACGTGCTGCAGTCTGGAAATTGAAGCCTCAGTGGTGAGGTGCACTGTTGCTTCCATAGTGTAATTACCAGCGAAAAGATCCTGGGATTGTAAGTGATGATGGTGGTGGTGATGATGATGATGATGATAATAATAATAATAATAATAATAATCAATATAATTTGGCCCAGGTTCATGGACAGTATACCCTGCGTTATCGAGTGAAAAACTGGAATAAAAATAACATTAATTTTAATTTTAATTTTAATAATAAACAACTAGCAACAGTTTAACTTACACAAAGGGGAGTGCCTATAATAGTGACAATATGACCAGCTAAATTCTTTGTAACTTATCATTAGTACAGTCAAGTCAAATCAAGTTTTGCCTGAATTTACGAATACCTGTACCAGTAACTGGCAGTATCTAGCAGGACAGTGACGACGTTGAGGACCAAAATTAAAGGAAGTAAAATGTGTGAGGACAGGAAGACCGACAGTTTTAAAACGGCAGTGCCGATTTTAGTCCACTGTATTCACTAAGGAAGGCGGCACCTAGGGGGCTGCTTCTAATACATCGGTATGAAATTTCAAGTAATCTAAAACACTGGTGTAATTCAGTACTTGTGTATAACGCAATGCTATCACAGTTTGTACTAAAATCCCAGCAAGTTAATTGTTTCTTGAAAGGGAAATAAATCTTGTCTTGTAAGTGCGTAGTTTTATGAAGTCAGCGGTGGAGCACCAGACGCAAATATCAAACTGATGTAAAATTTTTCATATCATGGGGAGGCTTTATGTCTCGAAATGTTTTTGTTGCCAGGAAAAAGAAGATCGAAAATCGGACTGTGTTACATGGGTCATTAATGAAAACGGTCAAAATTACTTGTCCCGTGATTGATCCGTTTTTCACAGTGCAGGGCATTGTCGGAGCTCCAGAGTAATAGATGGTCAAGTTTCTATGGAACCAATTTACCTAACCACTAGATAGTCCATAATCGTTACTGTTGTGAAGGTATAATGCTTGCAAAACAAGGTCAACATGACAGGCGATGCGTATATAACGTAACATTGTGGCGCGTTCGCGTAACCATTGTTGCCGTGGAAAAGCAGTATGTATTACATACCCAGAGTGTGTGCTTGTAGCCTTAGTTGTCCAGCATGCAATGCACATGTGCCCTATCATATTGCCTATCCAGCCGTACCATTTTTTCCACGTTATCTCAATATTAAAGAAACCTGCGTCACAAAGTCTTGGAACTCGCTTAGTGAATGCCAAAATCTTCTGCTTTTAAATGAAATAATAAGTATATCTGTTGGGATTCATTTAGGATTTATAGTAATTAATGAACCTTCCCATCCACATTCCAACAAAAGAAGGGGGGGGGGGGTCCCACAGTCTTTTGCAAAGAAGAGAACTACTCCCTTGATTTGAACACTGTGGGGTGCTTTAGAAGGCTTGCTTTAACCCATCAGGGGTTTCACATCGCGGAAATACTTCAGTGAACATGAGATTAGATGTATTTATGTGACAAAAAACAAAGAACAGAAAGGATTTATTTGCGTCTCAGAGCCGAATATTTGTGTTTCAGAGGGTGCTTGAGCCTTCATCTTGTTGGTTTCAGTAATGTGTTATACGGGATTGCAAGGGCAAGTCCCTAACGCTTCTGCAGGTAGTTGGTTCCAGTTTTTAATGATCCTATTTACAAAGGAGTACTTCCCGACATCCGTTCTTTGCTTCCTGTCCCTAATTATCCGAAGATATCAACCCTACTCAAATAGTAAGGCCTTCGTAACCTAGTAAGGCCTTCGCTGATAAGAATCCCTCTGAGGTCATGGATGTTTTTGTTTGTTGAGTGCTTTGCAGGTAGCGGCCTCTGCTACGAACTGATCATTCGTTCAGAGAAGCCCTACCGTGTGTGTGTGTGTGTGTGTGTGTGTGTGTGTGTTTATGTGTGATTATGTGTGATCTAGAAAAATCAACAACGAGGCGGCATAGGTCCGACTTGGGTTGTTGCGTCACAAAAGAATAACAATTCAGCTGTAATGCTGGTAACTCCACGTGTGTTTTATATTATTTTCACGTCATAAGGCAACTCACGGGCTGGGGGATTGAACGATTAACCCGCTGTCCATATTCAATGCTGGCTATTTTTTTCTTCTTCTTGATGGATTAATGCAGCGATACGTTACACGCTGTCCGTAGCCTGTATCAAGAAATTAAAATTCAGATGAAGTAGCACTGTAAGTCGGGGAATCGTTATCTCTTGCTGCCCTTGATTTTGCCTTAATTTGTATTATTTCGTACACGAGTTTTAAACTTTGCGATCTGAAATTAGAAATTAGCTTACTGAATACTGACATGCCAGTAAGTAGTGTGTTTAGAAATTCAGTTATACCGCACAGAGAGAAGTCTCTAACCATGGTAATAACTAAACAGTTGGTTGTGTAACGAGATGAACAGGTATTTATTGTGAGAGTAATATGGAACCCGAAAATAATTTGTGGGGCAAACTGCCGATATTCCTAACGTTACAGCGGATGCTATCTGTAACTACCGCTGGGCTTGACACGGTTAAGAGTGAGATGTCAATAATGCTTTTAAACAGTAGTTACGAAATATATCTTACATGAGGTTTAAAATTGAGTGTCAAGATTACGGTATTTCTGGGATATGAAGCCGTGTGTTTTGGTATATAGGCACAAAGATTCTGGAGGACTGCTGGCCACAGCTTCAAGGTATAACAATGATAGAAGGAGCAGGCTTCGTCATAACGTTGATGCGTCGCTTCCACATACTGGACGTCGTATTTAAGAACGTCACTAGCTGAACTCCTCTTCAGATACCAGGAATAAGGCGACCCGCACAGGCGTATTCGTGTGATAGGCACAAATAATGTCCACAGTTGACGATATCATTTCTTGCGCATCGCCGTGACTTATTACACCGACAGTACTTTCCTGCAGTGCGATGTACCGTCCACACAATAACGTAACGCATTTCTTTGATGTTTTGCAGACCGTGCATGTCATTGTAGTGTCTAACCCCGGGCAGCCTGTTCCCTGCAAGTCCGTCCGCGGGTGGACGCTACTTGTTATAAGGTTGATAGTTCGCTTCTTAATTCCTAGGGTAATGCTGCCACCATGTCAATAATCTTAGCATATTATTGACAACTGGTTCATTCTAACTACCTTGTATAGTTACTCGGGATTCAAGGGTAATGTAAAGCCGTCTAAATAGTTATTTCATTTATCTCAATTCTAAAAATATATTCTAAAATACTAATTCGAATAAATAAAAGGAAGCCAAAATATCAATTTAGTTAATTTACAAATATGTTCAATGTCTAAACAATATCCAAACTAATCAATTTAAATAATTGTCTCACCTCATATATATATATATATATATATATACACGTATATATATACTCGCGGGGTGATTTGGAATTTAAACTCAATAAAATTAAACTAAATAATAACCAAACCTGCTTGGCTCAGGGTTTTATAAAATTTCTAATCCATTCAACACGATTCACCTTGTATAAACAGAAGACAGCTGTAGTATAACAGCATCTCAGCCTCTGCTTTACACTGGTTCAATACAGTCTGCACAATATAACAATTTTCTTCGTCGTAGAGTTACGTGACAACCAGCAGCAATCAAGTCGGCGAGTAATTTTAATTGAGCGAGGGCGAGTTTCCATAGAGCAGGTGTATATATAGAGGTGGACTGATGTGTCATACAGTCTTAAAAGTTTACCAGACGTTGTAACGCCACTATACACTCTAACATACGGTTAAGATGTAACGAACTGACAAAACGTCGAGCTCGGTCATTTTCCAGAGTACAGTGAACTGCCTTCGCTGCGCTGAGTTTGCAAAAGTGCAGCTAGCGGCAAAGTTCAGGGTAGTTTTTATAAAACTAATGTTAACATCTGTAGTCGATGAAACTCAAATTTGATATTCACTACATCAGTATAATCTTAACAATTGACCAACTTAATGCACAAATTCTTGTTTTTTAATAAGTTTGTTATATTCCTCTACATGTTTCGAGCACTGTTGTGCCCATCATCAGGAGGTCAAATTGTATTATACAGCATCTGGTATCGTCACACTCTGTAAGGTGGCCGTCCGGTGCGCACCTGCCTACCTACCTACAAGTCAGAGGACGTACGGATGTTTCGTCTTATAATGTATTTCGTTTGATTAGTTCCATAGAAGTCCTGGGTTGTATATTATTTCACTTTGAACCCTCGGTACTGAATTGACAAGAACTATTCATTCATTAATTAGCTTTTAATGCTTTATGAATTATCGAATGAATTAAGGAACCTCCTGCGTTATGTAGAAATATTCAGACCCAGGAATATTTTGCGTTGTTTTAAAACACATGACCGAATTTTACGCCAGTTTTTCGTTTTACTGGTTAGTGAGGCATATTAAATTCCACTCTAACTCCGATTTAATTAGTTTTCCGATTGACCCGTCTCGCCTGTCGGCGTCCACGCTTGTTACAAGACTGTAGAACTATTGTTGTGATTTCATGTGCCGCGAGCAAAGTCATTTATGATTGAAAGTTGTTGCCGAAGTATCGATTGTTGTATATTGCCTGCTGGAATCGAGGACTAACAGATACGTCTGTTTTGTTTCGCTTATTACTTGATTACACGCGAGTGTGGTGTTTTATGTTGGAAATTAAATTGCGTTGTACTTCGTGTAATTATTCTGATTGAGAAACGCAGAACAGACAATTACAGTTATAAATGAAGCAAAAGCACTTTGTTAGTTACGTGAGCCAGGGTTGCCAACTTAAAGTTGTAGTCTCTGCGTGAATCTGCGTAGTTGTTCGTATTTCAAGACGAGAAATTTGGTGTAGACCAAAGTGTCGAAAGACATTTGTCGCTGGGCGGTTCATTTCTTCTGCAGATGAATTATTATGTCTAAATACGCACAACGATTGTTACGCTTCTGTTGTCTGTGATACCTTCTTTCGTTTAAATATCGCCATTGGAAAGTTTGTTAATATCCGACTACAGCACGAACAATTTATTACGTCTCTTAATTAATCATAAACCCGAAGAGCCACATTTTCAAAAATAAAAATTAAAAAGCCAAGCAGAACGCATGTCTTTTTGTTACCGGAAGCACAGTTTATTGTTACAACCATATGTGTGTGATGTACTTAGAGCGATCTAGCATTTACACATAATATACTGTTTTTATGTCATATGAGTTCTCGCTCTCAAAGGAAGCGGGCTAAAATGCAGTGGATACAGGTTCCAAGCCAAAACAATGTAGATATTCTGAAAAATGTAAGACGTGAAGTTAGCAGACATTTCAGGGACAAAAAGAAGGCATATCTGAGAGCTGAAATTGAGGAACTTGAAACTAAGAGTAAGATCCAAAACATAAGGGACTTGTATAGGGGCATCAATGACTTTAAGAAGGAGTACCAGCCTAGATGTAATATAGTGAAGGATGAGAAAGGTGACTTGGTGGCAGACTCCCACAGTATTGTGGCTAGGTGGAGGAACTATTTCTCTCAGCTATTCAACGTACATGGGGTTAAGGATGTTAGGCAGGCAGAAATACACACAGCAGAACCACTAGTACCTGAGCCAAGTGCCGCTGAGGTTGAGCTGGCTATCGATAAGCTAAAAAGCCACAAATCGCCAGGTATT
>Ga0123357_10012507_pt1 | contig 10953 bp, 8 predicted proteins | sample TergutEmb28metaG_FD_89873 | JGI IMG/M metagenome (GOLD analysis project Ga0123357, IMG submission 89873) | Embiratermes neotenicus P4 segment gut microbial communities from Petit-Saut dam, French Guiana - Emb289 P4 | ecosystem: Host-associated > Arthropoda: Insects > Digestive system > Gut ... | reverse complement strand
TCAAGACCACCACCCATCCAAAAACTCGGTGCAGAAAACCATATGCTGCAACTCAACATCTAATGCTCCTGATGATGGGCGCATGTACCCGAAACATGTCGAGCTAAGAATACATCAATAAAATTACCTAGTTGCATCAAGTTGGCATTTCACATTATTTTATTTAATTTGTAGAGCTAATAACATTCGTTATATTTTACTGTTAGATAAAAAAAACATTACTTTTAAGAGCAATGATAAAAATCTCTAGCCCTTAGACTAGTGCAAAAAAACCGACATGTTTAATTTTAATTTATGTTTTGTCCTATGGTTCCACTCACCAGATTGATCCTTAGACAATTTCATTTCTCAGACAATCTGTACGGCAGGATATTCAGATTTACGCAGAATAAGCTGCCATTGTGTGGGTGGGTATCTGCTGGATGACTAGCCAGACTCGATTCCCAGGATCAGCTTTAGACCCAGTTGTCATCTTAAACAACGCCCGCTTCTTTTGGGGTTCCGTCCAATACAGAATGCGTAAAAATCTTGTATAACAGTGCATAATCTCAACACTTAATAGATCGTCTTAAAAAATAACAAAAAAAAATGAGTCTGCACCATAAGTAGAAACTGTTGTCATATATAGGTTGAAGAAATCAAACTAGATGCAACAGTATACATATATTTATTTACTGCTAAATTACTGTACATGTTTCGGGCGTCCATCGCGCCCATCATCAGGAGTACATAGAACTGTAGTTGCAGCCTCTGGTACAGATCATAGAGATAGGTGATACAGGCTACCTACCTGTCTTACAACCTATTGGTTAATTTAATAATTTTCCAACAAGATGCGACTTATTCAGTTTATTACATTTCTGTAGGCAGCTCCACATATTTCGGGTGTTGACACCCGTCATCAGGAGCTCTTACAACTGTAAATACAGCTTCTGGTATTGATTAACTGCAGTGAGTAAAATACGCTGCTATTAATACCAATAAACTGAATAAGTCGCATCTTGTTGGAAAATTATTAAATTCTATTCACGATGCACGGACCCATGTATATAAAATTCTTTTGGTTAATATTACGCTTCTAGTTCAACTTTTGTACTTTACAGTATGATCTGTACCAGAGGCTGCAACTACAGTTTTATGTACTTCTGCTGATGGGCGCGATGGACGCCCGAAACATGTAGAGTAATTTAGCAGTAAATAAATATCTGCATGCTGCTGCATTTCGCTGGATTTCTTCAACCTAGAATTACGATGCACGGAACCGCGTATATAAAATTTGTTGTCATATATGTTAAGAGGTACTTAACATACTCTTTCTTCATATGATCCAGCGTCTTTTAAGAAGTGAGAGTGTTGCATAAGCGATTTATTACACAGCAGGCTGTGGTAGACGAAGTAAAATGTCTGTTACAAACACAATAAGGAAAGCATAACAACATGCACAAGTATTCATGTTTATGGCAGGGCGTGGAATAGTGTTTAAACTGTATGCACGACAAATAGTTTAATTAACGTGTCACAGAGAATGTGCCAGTGTTGTGAAAATGTGTCTGTCTGGTGGACGATGAGATATTCATGATGATAAGGTAAAGGTAAAGCAGTCCCGTTAAAGGCCTGGAGTTGCCCAGAGGGTTCCAGGAAGTTAAGGTTCCCAGATTTCATGACAACGGCACAGGATGGTGGTAAGGTTGTCAGCCTTACGCACTGGCCGTCTTTTACTGGTACTCATTTCCGTTAGAGGCTGAGTCGACCCCAGGGCCGTAGTGCGATCGGAAGGATTTTATGTCAATGAAAAATTCCAGTGACACCAGCTGGGATCGAACCAGCGACCATCAGATTTGTAGCACAGCACCTTAACCACTGTGCTATGAAATTAAATATAACAACAGTTCGTTGTATTAAACCTTCAGTGACTCTGGGTTTTATATTGAAACTACAGCCCTGAAAGGAAGGGTTTTAGATTATCCGTGCCCTTAAATGCATTGACACGGTGCACCGAGGGCAGCGTTGATGGGTTAAGCGAATGATATTCTGCAAAGACACTCATGTGATGAAAATAAAGTTTCCCAGTTCAGGAAATTAGGTACATCATACACATGATATGAGACGTAGTTTGCTGAGTTTCTGATAGCGATGATGTGGAAAATTGAAATCTTCTGGAATACTGCACGTTGTTGCCAGGTAATCAGTTACCGAAGGTTCAAAGCTTCGTATTACTAGTCGTGGACTGCCTGGAGCTGAAGGTGGAGGCATTACGTTCATTAGAAACGTTGCTAAGTATTCACTGGTCGAGACAGCTTAATGTGCCAGAATGATGGAGTCCATGTGAGCGTATTTATGGTTCATTTTATGGTCGAGGGACCTACACGGCCAACCGCGAGGGTTGCCACAATAAATACTTCGCAAATAAACAAACCCGCAATGGGCGAAGCCGAGAGCCAGGAGCTATCGCCATATTGATTAGTGTGCGTGCAGTTCAGTGTGGTCCGTTTGTGAGTTGAGACACTTACTGTATCTGACCCCTCTCTTGTAAAAAAATAGGAAACCCACAAATTATCGATTTTACAGGAGAAGAAAAAGAGACATATTCAAGAAATGTTAATCCTTATTGAAAATAAAGTATTCGAATTGTTTCAAATATTTAATTTGCAATAAAGAGGAAGTTTTCTTGAATATCTGGTTTTTGGTTCTCCTGTAAAATTCATGTGTTTTGGGTTCCCCCTTTTTTTTACAGAAAAAAGGGGGGAGGGAGTTGTAATAACCAGGAAGTATGATCAATGATCGTCTTTACGTAGGTAGTTGTGTAACGAATAACAACGCAATTATCAGAATTACTTATTGCCTAGAAGTAAAATGGGAGTACGAAGTCCTTATGTGTTTATATTTAATACAATCACTTACTTACTTACTTACTTACTTACTCCATGGTGCAGAGTCCTTCTTGAGAAGCTAACTGGTTTGCAGCTAGTCAAGAAATTCCCTGCATTTCACGGAACCCGAAAGTTTATTACCGCACTCACAAGCGTCCGCCACCTGTCTCTATCCTGGGCCAGCCCAATCCAGTCCATATACCCACATCCCACCTCCTGGAGATCCATCATAATATTATCCACCCATCCACGCCTAGGTATCCCCAGTGGTTCCCGCATGTGAGTGTTTCTTAACGAAGTTTTTTACAGGGAGTGGTTGTTAGCACCTCGCCCAACCCCCAAGCTGGAGGACCACCCTCGGCGGCTGTCCGCGATTGCTTATTCAATTTATTCGCAGCTACCCTCCTTATCGGAGGCCGTTCCTTTATCCGCAACCTGAGGACGCGCCATGCCGTGGTGACAGGGACCCACTACATGGATATTAAATATAAACTAAACTAATTTTAAGAAGTGCTAATTGTTGAGTAGTAAAATTGGAAGGTGCGTTTCACACGTGCTTAGATTTAACGTACTACAAATTAGTGAAGAACCTTACTATTTATCCAGTACCAAAATTCTAGCAGACCTATTACCATTCCTCGCCATTCGACATGTTCTTAAGCCCATCGCATTAGCCTCCTTTCCTTAACAATCTGCCTACTTGGTACCCAGTCTGTTATCTCTTTCTTCCGAGCGGCTTACTCACAAACATTACAATAGTAAGTGTACTGTATAAAAACACAGTCCCTCCTTTTACGAAGTTCTAAATTATTCCACTTGATCTCTCACATATCATACAGTCTCATTTTGCAGCTTTCCAACTCTCAAATCTTGAAGCACTATAAGTTGAAAGTCATCGACCCCTTTACATTGCACCACACATCTTCCGCGTTGAGCCTGTGGTTTGCGGTTGTAAGGTTTTTCAGAGTATAAACATAGTTGGGAATTTTTTTCCCTACCGTCGCGCTGAGCGGGGAGAAGAGAGTGTACTCTGATTCAGTCCACAAGTAGACGGCTGTAGACGACCGTAATTCAATGACGTTCCTGTGGCGGCGGGGAGAGGGGGGAGGGGGGAGAAAGGGGGATGATACATTCGCACATGTAAATAAGGCGGAAGTTTGTGTATGTGATTGAATGCGTAATTCCCTGAAATGTCTGTATCAGTGCTACATTTGTTATTCCGCTACGGAGATTCAGATTTCGCGACAGGGAAACAACTGAAAGCGAAGTCTGGCTATCGATAAAACCATCCGATCCTTTCGCTTCAGCGGCCGTTACATCAGAGTACTCAACAAAATTGCTTTCCTTTCATCTGCGGTCTGAACCATGTTTAATAATGTTATTTTTAGCGTACTTTACTATCTAAATAGAAGAAAGATACGCTGCACGACATGTATGTGCTTTTTTAACTGCTGCATTGAAACCTTTAAACCAGGGACTTCCACACAAAGCAGTATTAAAGGTACACTAACAACTGATGCTTATTTTCCTACAGCCAATAATAACATGATGGGACCAGTCTCGTGGTTTAGTGGTCAGAGTTTCTGACTATTAATCATGAGGTCCCAGGTTCGATTCCCGGCTCTACCGTGGGAATTTTCCCTGAAGGGGTGGATTCCGCGGTGACCATGGTCTGGGTAGATTGGTAGAATTTAGGTTTAAGGGCCCTCCTGGCACTACATCCTCTTATATCACCACTCACATCATCGGGACAACGTAACTGCGCCTCATGGGCGTCCCAACCTCAGAAGTCGGTTACACTCCTGCCATGCCCAGGAGGGAGGACCACGAAGTCCGGACATGTGGGGACATTGGGGGGGGGGGGATAACATGATGGATGCGTGAACCTCTTAGCCGGAAGTGACACTATAGCCTCTTAATTTGTGTCCTACACTGAGAAATGGGGGTACGCGGTGGCGCAGTTGGTTTAGGCAATGCGCTAAAAGCCGGGAGGTCGCAGGTTCGATTCCCGATGGTGTCATTGAAATTTTTCATTGATATAATGTTTCCAGGTCGCACTATGGCCCTGGGGTCGATACAGCCTGTAACGGAAATGAATACCAGTAATATTTCCTGGGGTACTTAGGGCTGACAACCTTACCACATTTATGTGCCGATTTTCTTGAAATGTGGGAACTTCAACCTCCTGGAAGTCGCAGAGCATCTCCAGGCCTGTAATGGGATTGCTTTACCTTTACAGTGATGGATGGTGAGAGGTCTAAAAATAATTTAACTTAGGTTGACGTAATGCCTTTGTAAAATTTAAATTGGTATATCGTCATTGATTGGATATTGGCCAACTAATTTCACCGTTATATGTTTTTAAAATATTTATTTACAATTAACACTTTAAAACATATCACTTTGTTTAAAATTCGTCGTTACAATAGCAACACGACCGGCAACTGACACATCAACTAGGCAGGCAGACATAACCTGAATACCCAAACGCATGCCGTCACAACACCAAATATAGAATACTAGCCAACTTCAATACTAGGAACATAACGCTCCCTGAGGATGGTCCAGAAGGACCGAAACATGTAGGAGTAACGACGAATTTTAAACAAAGTGACATGTTTTAAAGTGTTAATTGTAAATAATTATTTTAAAAACATATAACAGTGCAATTAGTTGGCCAATATCCAATCATTAGACTATTGCACGGAATAAAAATGAAAATAATGTATATCGTCAGTTGAAACAAATTATGTTGTCCTTCAAATTTGTGTTTCGACTGATGATTTATCCGTCGTTCCTCTATTGATCTATATAACACAACAGCGTATGTTCTGTTAACTTAAATATGGCGGTAAGTGGAAATAATTCTTTAGCTTTCTACTGGATAGCAATAGCTAATGAACCATTCGAGCGAGATGTGCAATTTGGCACGGAAATATGCCATAAATGTACCTACGTGTTTTTCTGTATTATATTGTTTGTAGCGCAACGGCTGCAAATATGGCAGCGATGCGAGACTTTAAAATTACTTACGAACATTTACGGAATTTGTATTAAATAACCATTTGTTTACAAAACTCGAATTAAACGACTGTAATAAGAATGTATATGTACAGCGGAAATGTAGTTCTGAATACAGATCGGAATTCCTTGTCTTCTGTACGACGACAACGAATTTTGTGTTAAAACATACAGTACATAATATAATGCCTGTGTTTACAGTGCGGTGGCTAAGAGATTTATATATGTAGTTTGTTTTTAGCGCAACAGCCCCCCATTGGACCAGGGCCTTCTTATTCACGACGTTTCTAGGTCACACACAACGACGCCTCACAGTTGGTAGGACTCCTCTGGACGAGTGATCAGCCCGTCGCAGAGACCTCTACCTGACGAAACACAACTCTCACAACAGACAGACATCCATGCCCCCGGTGGGATTCGAACCCACAATCTCAGCAGGCAAACGGCCGCAGACCTACACCTTAGACCGCGCGGACACTGGGATCGGCTATGTACATAGTAGCACTGGCCAAAAGCTAAGTGCTTAAAGCGTTTTTAAACATTTTGTTTTGATTGTTTAGTGTACATGTATAAATGTATTAACTTTCGTCCTGCTAAGTTGTAGAATGTATTTGCTTTAATAACACATGAGACAAACTTGCTGGTAGAATTTGACGTTCAGGTGACCGTGCATCGTGATAAATTCTTGTAATAAAACCAATTAGGTGCACTAATTTCTCAAATTTATTTTCAGAATAAAAGTCTACATGTTTCGGACAGTTCCTCTGTCCATCATCAGGAGTTTTTCACTGTACACACAGAAATGGTATATGTCGATAAAGGTTTTGCTGACAGCTTGCGAGCAGGATCCTGCTAGCAAGCAGTCAGCAAACCTGTATGACATACACCATTGCTGTGTGTACAGTGAAAAACTCCTGATGATGGACAGAGGAACTGTCCGAAACATGTAGACTTTTATTCTGAAAATAAATTTGAGAAATTAGTGCATCTAGTTGGTTTTATTATAAGAACTGCTGGTAGAAGCTGTTGCTACCAGCATATTCTCTCTGTCTTATTTCAGTAAGCAGTCTGTGAGCCTACTAATGTACAGGGATGTTATATGTTTCTGGTCAGTACCTTTGGCACTCTCTGTCGGCTCACATAATATAAAATATAACCCATTCAACAGCCTGACTACACGCGCATTATCAGAGACTCAAGACACATAATGCTTAGCGATGAGCATTGGTTTCACCTCATTGGATACTTCAGCGCTAAGAATTACAGCCATTGATCTGAAGAAAATCCACTTTAATGTAAGAGGAGTCGTTACACGATGTCGGTGTTTGTGTTTGGTTTGCAGCCGGGGTTATCCGGCCCATTTCTTTCTGAGACCGTAGATTTACACTGATGTGTTACACGCATTGATACTGTTATCAGGGTTAACTAATATGTCGTTCAGTCAAAACACAACAATATATTCAATAATGTAAAGTTTGCTACATGTTTCGGTTACAAGTAACCATCATCAGGCAGACATTTCAGTACATGGACATGACATGTTCAGTGCCACAGTATGGGATCCATATTGTTTACATTTCCTGTGTAGAATTACAGGCATTTAGATTAATAAACTGCTCATATTTAATATCTTAACTAATGTATTTTCTGAAATTATATATGAACCTATCAATGTAGGTCTATCAGTTAAAATTTAAAATCTTAGAAATTTCAACACTCAGCATGTTTGCGTCTTGAAATACTGATGCAGTTATCAATTAGTTGTATAGTTATATATATATATATACACACACACACATATACATATATATGAATGTTGTCAGGGGCTTTCGCAAAATTGCGAAAGGCTGCTGTTACTTTCATTGTGTCTCTCCGTCTCTCCGTCCGCATGGAGCTCGGCTCCTTTTGGATGGATTTTCATGAAATTTGATGTTTGAACATTTTCGGAAATCTGTGGAGAAAATTCACGTTTCATTAAAATCTGACAATACGTAATAAAGCGTACTGCGCATGAAGACTAGTATACAGATTATTCGAAATAATTGTTGGGTTTTTAACAACTTGTCATACACAATACACTTGAGATAGGAGTATATGTATTTTTATATTTAATAGAACAACACTCCAAGTTTTTGTTACATACCTTACAGGTGCTCTATATGTTCTATTAAATAAAAAAATACACATACTCCTATCTCAAGTGTATTGTGTATGACAGGTTGTTAAAACCCCGACAATCATTTCGAATAACACTGTACACTTTTTTGATCATATCTCGCTCAGTTCTTCTCAGAATGAGAAATGCTTCAGACAGAAGTTGTTTATAAAGTCAAAACATACATATTTACGTTCGGCAGCTTTAAAAAAATCGTGCCGTTTATGAAATAATGTGTAAATATACTGTAGAGCCGGATAACAGCGTGGCTCATGTGCATTGCATGCTGGATACCTAAGGCTACAAACACACACCCAGAATATGTAATACTTATTGCTTTTCCACTGCAACAATGGTTGCACGAACGCGCCTCACTGTTACGTTATACGTACATTTCCTGTCTTGTTCAAACTTGTCTAATTACAAGAGAACCTGCAAGTTCCGGCAGCAAGAGAGGGCAAAAGCTCACACCACAAATCCATGGATTAGTTAGTAGCATTTGATTGAGGCCCCCCTTGTTCAGAACCGACAACTGCGGCGTTTACTTGTTAAGCGTGTTATACCCTCTCAGTTAAACTGAGCGATTTTATTGTGACGGAAAAACTGAGTGAACTGCGAAGTTTTGACAGGTAATAGCGCAGGCCTCAAAACTGTCCTTCCAATCGTCTTTCACACAGAGAACTGCGCAGTTCACTCAGGGAATCCCACAGTTTCCTCATTTTACCTGCCGACACCACGATGGCATCATCTAAAGGCACTCCATTCAGCAGATGAGAATCGCATGATATTCATTTTCGAATACCACTTCTTACTCCATATTTTACGTTTTCTTTTCTTCTTTTCGGGTAACATTATGGCCGATGTGGCTAGCAAACAGCAAACGACAGCCTTGTTTTTATCTACCATAGTCACACGCACAAGAAGACACACAGAACTGACAAAAAACTGACAAACATAATGGGAAACTTGTGCTGCGCCAGAGAACATTCAGTTCAGTTTTTCATGCAGTTTTTTACAAAGTTAAACTGCGCGGTTTAACTTAGGGTGTATGGGGCCCTTTAACGATAAAATGTGTAGTGATAATCCTGGCACTGAAGAAGATCCGTCTGGAGTTCAGTGTCTCCAGCTTCACCAACAGAACTTGATCGTGAAGTGAAAAACTTGTTTTTTAATACAGTAACACGTGTCTGCGAGCCAAAGGAGACCATTTCCAGCACCTGCTTCATATATGGCGTGTAAAACTTTAACTCGCAGTACATTGAAATCAAACGCGTGGTCCGCCTCTCAGCAAATCGGTATAGCGACTGGAAATGACAAGCGATATTGGTCACATAAAATAATGACCGTATGGCACAAAACTCAGTGGTGGAACTTACTTTGGTTTTTCAAGATTTGGTAGGTCTGTCCTCTGTTCTTGGGTGAAGTGTAGTGTCAATATAAACAAGCAATACGTAGTTTATTATAGAAAACGGAGGAATACCGTATATATATATATATATATTAATCTTTTGGCGCCGGAATTATTTTTTTAATTTTAGCACACCCTGTATATAAAATGTGAATAATACAGGAACCAAATACGTTAGATGTATGAAACAAACTGCATTTTGAAGAGGAAAAAACGGAGAGTATATACCACGTTTAAAATATTCAGTACCTATATTTGTTGAATAAACATATAAAATGCAACATTTAGAGGTTGGCGGTGCGGTACGACCACTATAGTCGTCGTTAGGCGTCAAAAGGTTAATGATTCATAGTAGACCAGTTTTATGTTTTGTTTAAAACGCAGAACTCGAAACAAGGCCACGGAACTTAATTTACTTAAAAGAATGTGAAATTTAAAATGACAGATTTTACGTGTTTTGTTCGTAAAGTAAATGAATAAGAAGCATAAAATCCCTTAGTACAGTGACAGTTGCCTCAAACAAGAGTAGAGCGTTCTCTTTAAACTATGTGTAGGTATTACATCAAATATAGACTGTCACAGACGACAGGAAATGGCTGATATTTATATAATGGAAAACGTTTTGTCACAAGGCAAAGTGCAAGTGTACCTGTGCTTGATGAAGCACCACGCCATGGCGGCATAGAAGGGAGTGGAGGTTTAATACCACAGATTCTTAACCTTGGCACTGCATCGCATGAAGTGGAGAGATTCACGCTTCGGCCGTTTTTTCCCTCGCAGTTGCTTCCTATTACATTTAAATACAGCTGCTTGAACCACAGAGATAATCTAATAATAATAATAATAATTATTATTATTATTATTATTAGTAGTATTATTATTATTGTTGTTGTTGTTATTATTATTATTAACTGCAATTGGATTGTCACCCGGTGGCAGTGGTTATTTTACATGCATACAAAATATGAATATCTCTTGCCTTGGCAGGGAATTCAACAACGATTTCACGCTTACTTAACCCATAGTCTTGTCAGCATTCCGACGCAAGTGTTAAGTGTTATTTGTTGTCAGTAATGAGAGTAAATTTAATAAGGAGCAAGCAGTAAAGCACATATGTCAATTTCGTCTTATCCAAATTTTTTGGCGCATGGGAAATTAGGTTATACCCAGCTGACATGAAAAGTGTCATGGAGAAGAAAATCAAGGATTAAAATAAAAGTGGCCCAAAGGGCAGGAAGGTGGGAAAGATTTTGTAGTATTTCTGGCAATTGAAGCGGAATCGTTGTCATGGCAACCACTGCACCTTGTGACGTAAACGTTAGCCTCAGGTTCGTATGACGGATTGCCCACAGAGGGTATCATTGGAAGAAAAGAGGTTTAACCCTTAGGATCCTAACGTTGTATATATATCACGCTTCTTGTAAAGTCGAAGTGCCCAACGTGATATATATATCACGTTGACATATATATTATTTTGGCAACGTTATCAGCCCTTTTTT
>Ga0123357_10012506_pt1 | contig 10954 bp, 7 predicted proteins | sample TergutEmb28metaG_FD_89873 | JGI IMG/M metagenome (GOLD analysis project Ga0123357, IMG submission 89873) | Embiratermes neotenicus P4 segment gut microbial communities from Petit-Saut dam, French Guiana - Emb289 P4 | ecosystem: Host-associated > Arthropoda: Insects > Digestive system > Gut ... | reverse complement strand
TTAACAGGGAGGGGTTGTTAGCACCTCGCCCAACCCCCAAGCTGGAGGACCACCCCTCGTCGGCTGTCCGCGACTGCTTATGACATTACGAAAGAGAAATGGGGAATCTACCTGCTGTTTAATGGGAGAAACTTGCCGTTACATAAATAAGCATATCATAATAAAACTCCAATTTGTCACTGAGGAGTATAGCTGTGACCTTGGACGTATAGTATTTATTTGTATGTTATAACATTTCGGGATGGAAAACTTCTAATTCTTTTATGCTCGACAGGATTTGTCGTGTTCTGTGTGAATACACCTAACAAAAAGCGACCAGTGGAAAGTGATAGAAATTTGTGCTTCTTACAGGACTGTGTTTCCTCCGCAAGTGTTGATTGGTGGTAATGGTGTCAAGGTCATAGCTTTACTCGTGAGACTACTGTGATGCATATCCACAGAGAAGAAAGAGACCGTGGTAATATATTTGACATTCAGACTACCGTGCATCGTGATATATTCTTATAATAAAAACCAACGAGATGTATTATTTCACAAATTTATTTTGGTATAGAACTCTACATGTTTCGGACAGATCTACTGTCCATCATCAAGAGTCTCAACACCGTATACACAGCAATAGGTATTTGTCCCAGTTCCATCCTGACCTCGCTAATAGTCAATATAACTGGCATGACAAATACCTATTGCTGTGTATACAGTGTTGAGACTCCTGATGATGGACAGTAGATCTGTCCGAAACATGTAGAGTTCTTTACCAAAATAAATTTGTGAAATAGTGCATCTCGTTGGCTTTTATTATAAGATCGTGGTAATATATTAGGATCTTAACGACACCCAGGTTATGTATTGATATAGTATATTGGAAAGTGAGGTGAATTATGTCGTGTTTTCAAAATATAAAAGGAGGGCTTTTTAATGTTTTGTGTAAACGTTTAGAATACAGCGGCTGTCTTAAATTAAATACATGGCTTTATATGTTTATGTATCATCTCCGTGATTTTTAATATTAACTTCTTAAGATGGTCATATCGCCCACTGAATGCAATAGTGGCACAATCCAGAAACTGCAGTTTGGATTTAATGCTACGTTTGAGCTGAGAAATTTAAAGACTACATCCTACAATACCGGCATACTCGTTAGTTGAAACACACCCCGCTAGATGTCATTATTGTCGGATGTAGTTGTTAAATTTTTTAGCTAAATCCTTGTATTAACTTCAAATTATCATTTTTTTTTTTAATTGTACCACTATTTCATCCAGCGAACGATGTATAAAGTTTGAAGTATGTCGCGGTGAAATATGTGAAATGGAGAGCTGATGTGCGGGCGGTATAATTGATTCACTGTACATCTCACATGTAGTAGCAGTCTCTCCAGCAAGTTTTCCCACTTCACAGCGTGCACGTTCAGTAAAATCGTGCCATCACGGCCTATGATATGGAATGGATCACAGCGAAATGAGTACAATGTGGCCAACCGTGCTATTGATAAATGCAGCACTCTCGCGTTGTACTGCTAATGGGCTATGTCCCGTTTCAACTTCTCATTCGACGCTGTAAACGTATGCAGTTGATGAGCCGTCTTCACCTCTTTTACCGGTTATCTAGATACGCTGTAAATATCCCAAGCTATATGACGTCGAATGGTAAAATTATTAATGAATGAGTTGGAAATTACGTGGACGGTTCAGTTCTATTCTGATTTAATGTACCGTTCCGGAACTTGACTGCAAGGGCTAAAGATAATCACAAAAACCTCCATCAGAATAGCTGATGCCCGGGCCAAATTCATAGAGGGACGTCCTGATGAAATGTGTCTTTAAATAAATGGAGCCAAACAACACGGACTTCCTGGAAGCAGGTCACAGTTCTCACCAAGGCAGAGGTGGCTGTCAGGTCACGTGAACCAGTCTGTCCCATGAATCACTTTATCGAGAAGGGGCCCCCTAAACACTGTTGGGCGGTGGTCGGTTATAATCTGGGCAGAGCTGTCTGCAATATCCCTTATTTTTTATTGTTGTATGATGTGCTTCTAGAGGGATATTGAGTTACACTGTACCACCGTAGCTTCCTTCCAGTCACTTCCTCAACATGGTCGTCTACCAGTCTTTTTAGGCGCCTTGCGATTAAACCTCCAGTTTTGCAGCAGTGTCACAGAACCCACAACGTGGTCTGTTTGTCTCCGTAATATAGTTAAATTGCGCATAATGAGAAATACAAGTCGGGAATGTATTTATGTGCGTATAGCTTGCTGAGCTGTTGTAATTTTATTTCCGGTAGGGTAGTTGATTTTACGGTGTCCAGGTGACTTCTAGGGACCCATGAAGTTCCGAACCGTTGGTTAATGGTGGCCCCTTTCCTGGTCGGAACAACTGACCTCTCACCTACATCTTAATATCGAAGCTCAAAGAGAGCGATGCTTTACTGTTGGGCCGCATACAACTCTTCATGACATCTTGTGCATAAGCACACGGCAAACTTTACCGCTTAAAGTTACGGTTACAGAGACAATCTGAAGAATTTGTAATCAAGCTTGAATTTAAGTTGTTGGCCTGTACTTCACTGGAAGAAATTAGGACTAGAGAGTAGGACAGGTCAATGACTATTACTGGGCCTTTGGTTGTTCACTTAAAGTAAAGGTAAAATGTTCCCTCCTGCTTATTTAGTTCAACATTGCTCCATTTAGACGCATTGGCGATACATGTTTTAACTTCGGCGCTAGATGGAAGTGAGTGATCCGGATCACGCCCTGCCGCTTTATCGCCGAGACCTGAACCACTGGACAGCAGGCTGGGTGGACTGGTCTAAACGCTGTTGTTAAGAGAAAAATCTCTGCTCCTACCGGGACTGCAACCCGATTCTCGGGTTTTCCCAGCCCATACGAGCTGTCCGTACTATTTATTGTATGGTGTTCCGGGTAATTGATTTTTACTGTAATTTCACCTGCTGGGTGCGCTGGGCCTGTCAGATGCGCAATGGGTAACCTGACGTCAGTTGCAGTGTAGCTGTAACCTGCGACTGACTTAATCAGAGGATTAGAATGACACATTTGCCAACTGTGCTTTCTTTGCACCAACCTTGCATGTCTATTGTCAGTTCAGTACGTAGTCGTAATTAGGGAATGATTTATCCTTGGGTCTTTTAACGACATTATTTCAGTTGCATTGGTTAATTTAGTACAGTGAATTTAAGATGTAGGTGCTTGTTTTAAGATATAGAGCTGTCCCAAAATTGGCCTGGTGGAAGTGAAGAAACATTGCACTCCTGAATGTTTGTAGCCAGTGTCCGAAGAGAGGGTGGGGCTGGGGACTGGAACACGGGGTAGTAGTGCTGTTCTGTGCATGTTGTGTTGGACAAAGTTCTTTGATAGATCGTATGTTAGTGGTACGCGGTTCGTGTTTCGGCAAGAGCACCAACGTTCGCTTTTTACCGCGTCGCTCCATGTAAATGTATCAATAATGTGTTAAAATTATCTTACCCTCTGCCTTTCGAATTCTTTTTTTTTATTTTATCATCAGAAATTAAGTCTGTATTGTTTTGTTAATACTATAGCGTAGTCAGTATAGCGACTGGACGATCCACGGATTAATTCCCTGTGGGGGCGAGATTTTCCGCGCTAATCCAAACTGGCCCTAGGGCCACCCAACCTCTTGTACAAAGGGTACCGAGTCTCTTTAATGGGGGTAAAGGGGCCGGAGCGTGACGTTGACCAGCTACCCCCATCTAGCGCCGAGGTTACAGAGTAGAGCAGTACCTGTACATCACTCTCGAACTTCACGGACTGTTAGAGGGTGAACTTTACGCTTGCCTAACATCTTTAATAACCAACACTAGCCAACACTACTTTGATTGTATCCTCTTCGATACATATTTTCATCAGCCCTTCTCAGTGAGGGATAGAACCTTGAAGCAGGTCACTACTGTTTCCATCCACAGTGTATTAAAAATTGTGAAACATTTTGGTTTTTCGTTTAAAAACGCCGCCACTTGCTGATATCGTATGTCTCTTTATGCAGTTTTGCTTGTCTCTTGAGGCGTACATACCTGTCTGGTTGCTTGTCCGTTGCTAATCAAGGCCTGGACACTGACAACCTAACAACCGTTTTCCATGGTTTTACTCACTCCGTCCAGTTGTATACCGTGCCAGATGTAATTAGACCACGACCACTTCCAGGTGTCTTTCATCACTTATCACATAGTCTGAGATAGTGACAGCGTTGTGAAATAAACCACAACGAATGTGAAACATAAAGCAGAAGGTTTACTAAATAACCGAAATTCCACTCAAACGTTATCATGTTTGCTGTATAAATTGACTACACTTTGACTACGTATTTACTTAAGTCACGGACTGGCGACAAAATATCCGGCCTGGTGACAGCAGACTGGCAGAAGTAGTTGCGGCCGGCTTGCTTTGAACTCACCGCCCATCCCCTCTTCTTAACCAACAAAGAAGCAAACACGTCGAGTTAGTAGCTGGGATAGTGACGCAACAGTATTTGCTCTCAATTGACGGTGAGAAAATGTATCAGCGATAAGCAGCGATTCTCTCTTCGCATTGCCAGTCCTGTAATTCAGAAGCCGAGAATGTGTAGTAAGTATCAGATTTTGACATTTACGTAATTACAGTGCTATAGTATGGGAAGACGATCAGTAGATCGTAGTGAATCATGAAAGAATAAAGTGATCAAGGCCTAAACTTGTAAGATGTAGAAACAAGACTGCGGTCTGGATGAAACGGGGCTCGAATACCGGCATGAGCAAGAGTTTTCCTCTTCAACGTAACGTCCAGATCGTCTCTGGGGCACACCCAGCCTCCCATTCAATGCGTACTGAGGGCTGTGTCTGGTCGAAGTCCAAAGTCGACCACTCTGTGTAGAGGAGACAAACTTCTGGTCCCCGTGTTTTTTCTTCATGGAATGAACTGGGACATTTCTTTTATCCCTAGATTTTCCCGGACGACCTGAGGAAAACATCTGAGACTATCAGAATAATCAGTGGCGTAACCAAGAATCGAAACACGCACCTACTGAGTACAACTCACAAGAACTGCGACGTTGTACAGCCTATATTTACTGACACTTCGGCATAGGATGGCCATTGTCCGAAAGCGTTATATTGTTTGAAGCAGGTTTAAATACGCTTTTACCTCTCGTTTCAAGTGGTTGTGATACTTGGACTGTCAATCTCATATGAGAACACTGACTGTGGGCGTGTGAGAGCAGCTGTTGTACAGAATATGTGACCGAAGGCTGAAGTAATATCGTTGTGAGTAAAGTAACAGAAGGAGAATGTCATAATTTGTGCCTTTCACCTTGTATATTTAGGGTAATTAATGGGAGATGACGTAGGTGGGACATATAACGCGCATGGAGGAGGGATGGGAGTCATAAATCTGTATGAAAATGGTGGGAACCTAAAGGGGAAGCGACAACGCGTGATAAATAGGCGTAAAATAGGAGGCTAATACTAAACTTTGCTTTAGAAATGCAGTGTGATTTCGCATGTGGTTTTGTCAGTCTCATGATATTGTCTGGTGCCTGCATTTTGTGAACCTGACTTACAGGAAACGAGAAATTTCTTCATAAACTGCGTAATTATCAACGTTTAAAGAAAGACCCTTTACAAAGGAGGAACATAGATTCTTGTTTCTAAAATTATTCAACTTAGAACACCCTGTACAAAGTAGTACTTAACTATGCATTTAATATATTGAGTTTCGGTCACATGTTCAATACCAACTGGACTGAATCTAGGGAATGTTCGTTACCAATCTGTCCAGAGTCGTTTGTCTTCCAGCCCGCTGTCTGTAGACGCGGCGATTACAATGTACATAACTTTGCCTTTTTCTTAGTATGGAAGTGATATTTGGTGTCTTCATTTGGGAGCTTTAAAGAACGCGGTTCTGAGGGAGATACTTAGACTTAAGAGGGAGGAAGTGACAGGAGGATGGAGAAGATTACGTAACGAGGAACTTCATAGTTTCTATTCCATGCCAAGTATTAGCCCACTTGAATGATCAAACCAAGGATGAAGAGGTTGACCGGGCGTGCAGCACGTTTAGGAGAGAAATATGTACAGACCTTTGATGGGAAAGCCTGAATGAAGATAGCAGTTTGAAAGCTTAAGTGTAGGTGGTATAATAATATAATGGCTCTTGAAGATACGTCGATAGTGTGCGGGCAGGATCTGGCTTAGGATGCGGACCAGTTGCATGATGCGAGTATGGTGTTAAACTCTCGGGCTCCATAAAGTAAATGTTATTAATTAATGGCAAATAAATTATTACCTCTTCAAGAGGGACTCTTCTCCATGGAGCCGTTTTGATTTCCTTTCATGGTCCTTTCCTTATTTCGTTCACGGTATGTTCGTTTGGGTAGGTGGGTATAATGGGGAGTAGAAGCAGCGTAATAGACATTTCATTTCTGTCACTATCATGTCAATTTCTATATTTTTCCTCCTGTAGGCCTGTGAGCTGTAGACTTTAGTTTATTAATATTAACAGTTCATAGACTCGTAACTGTAATATTCAAACCGAACTCTTCTTGTTATGTTTCTGATTTAATTACATCCTTCATTTTCTGTGCTGTCTGAATTATAATTTCATGTTCTCTATCTCCAGTATAATTGAACCTTGTGCCTTGGCGCAGAAATGAGCTATGTACACGTTATGAATAATTAAACACTTGGTATTTATTAACAGCAAAAGCATCCGTGTGCAGTCTGGAGGTCGTATGGCTCCGTAATTTCATTATGCTGGCTTGTTTTAAAGCTGGCCGCTTACTGACCTGTCGTTCGAACACATGGTGATAAAGACAGCCAGGAAAGCCAACTTAGTCACAGTTTAAGGGACCAAAACGAAGAATCTGACTGAAGGTACATGATTTGATTTGCAAGAACCCACTACCGGAATATGCGTTAACTAAGTTGAATATTACGCCTGGCCTCTTGGGTAACCGGGCTTAACCATATTTTACTTCGGTAGCTGGTGACTCGTAAGTTTCGCTTATAGCCGCCGATACTGACGCGCAACTAGTCTATCCCTTATTAGTTCGAATAAAGTGAAACATTAAAATTCGATGTGTATTTGGATCACGTAATATTCAAATTCCATGTCGTGCGTGAATATGCATTTTATTTGAACATACTTTTGCTGACCAATTGCAGTCATGTTTACTTTTTTTTTGCTCACACTAAGGATTTTTTTTCACGTCCAAAAACTTTTATTTATGCAAGTGGCTACATTTCTTAGCACACTAAATTACAGTACCATTTACCTAAAATTAAAAACTGCATTTTGCTGTCACTGTGTATAGATGTTCGTATGATACCTATATGGCGTGCCCAAATGAAAGTGGGACTGTTAAATTTATGCAAAGGTTTATTTAGTTTAAATGTTCATGAAGAATAGTGTCAACAGTTCCCCTGCTCACAGACAGGCTGTCTGCAATCTCCCGGGTGGTTATTCGACGATTCTACCTCACAAGGGAGTTCACTGCAGCAATTGATTCTTGAGTGATGACCACATGTGCTTGACCTGGTCGTGGCATGTCTGCTGTACTCACACGTCCGTGACGAAAATCACTACACCATCGGAAAACTGCAGTACGTGACATACACTCAGTCCCATACACATTCTTCATTCGACTGTAAATGTCGGTTCCACTAACACCTTCTGCCGGCAAAAATTGGATTACTGCGCGCTGAGCCTCTTTGGAGGAATCCATGGCACGATCGTTAACTGTTATCTCGCTTCTGTTTCAGTCAACAACACACTGCCGCTATCGAGTGTATACCAAATTTCTCCTGAAATACACTGCCATCTACCGGAGAAATCGCAAAGTTCTACCGCTAGAAATAACGGCGCTCCAACCTCAGTCCCACTTTCACTTGGGAACGCCTTATACAGTAAATGATTATTTTTGTCGTCATTATTAACCAGTTAACCCTTTAAACACCAAGCTTAAACAGTTGTATTTAAAGACCCAGTTCGTACCGCACAGTAAACACTACATCTCGGTTATAAAAACGAATCGGTTTGTGTTATATGGGACAAAAGTCGCTGGATGTTCTGAGATAGATACAAAGCACATACATGTTTTTTTTAAATCCAATGCCCCACATGTCCTTTACGGACTTCGTGGTCTTCCCTCCTGGGCAGGGCAGAAGTGTAACCGACTTCTCAGGTTGGGACGCCCATGAGGCGCGGTTACGTTGTCCCGATGATGTGAGTGGTGATATAGGAGGATGTAGTGCCAGGAGGGCCAGCACATACATGTAGTGCGGGCAGAATGTACAATTTTTTAATGTTAAACCTGTTGATGCATGACGTAACCAGTAGGCTTTAAGAGGTTAATACACTGGAACCTGTCTTAACCCTTTACCTGCTAACGTGGAGAATATGGTGAGCTCCGAATAACGCTAGCAAAGGGAAGATGGGATTTAACTCGGCGTTTAAAGGGTTAAACAGAACTGGGGCATAACAGAAACCTTTCTTTAGCGGAAAACGTTTATAATCCCGAGGATCCAGACTTCAAGTAAGGGAACCTGCCTGCAACGGGTAAAAAAATTCGTTCCACCGCTGTTCCGCTGTAGGCAGATTTCACTGTATTTGTAACTGGAGACTGTTTAGCACGAGGAATTAACTGAATTTTGGTGTAATTCAGATCAATTTCATACTCCAAGAGATTAAATTAATTTATGTTAGCGCGAACTTCATTTTTAACAAAATAAAGCATCGCGTCGTTCGCGCCCTTAGGCGTTACGTATTATTTTACACGCCGAAGAAAGTAGTTCCACAGCAAACGGCGAAACTCTTTGCTTGCTCTGTGCCTGAAACCATCTTCCCCGAAAGTTAAACCGAAATTTAACAGGGTTCTTCAGACCAAAGTGAATAAGAGAAGAATTTGCTTTCTCAGCAAGAGTTAAGTCCTTTCAAATTGATCCAATTTATTGTAACATAAACTGAATGTCATTACTACAGTCAAGTCTGGCAGAATGTTGATCCTTGCATTGTCAGAGTTTCCACTTTCAATGCCCTGCAACATTAAGACTCCAAATTTCAACATTATTCATATCAAGCCCAGACGGAGCCATCTCCCTCTACCCCCATTCGTTCTTTCTTTCTTTCTTTCTTTCTTTCTCCAACTTTCTCATTATGTGAAATACCTACCTCACCCCGAAAAACCGCGTCAGATTCAGATATATTTATTTATTTATTTATTTGCGGTTTCTGTTAGAACACTGATAGTGTCTCAGATTTTGGGTTTGTAGCGGAATATGTTAGAATGATTGTGGTCTCACTGACGTATCATTTAGGTGTTTTCCTAGAAGGACTGAGGAAAACTAAGACTCTCAACTATAATAGCTGTTTTACCGGCCGAGATTTGAAATGAGCGGCATCTTTCTAGTTCAAAACCAGAGGGTTACCACTACACCAACTATATATCCACATTTTCTTTCAGTATTCTTATATGGTAAACGTATTTAGGTTTAATTGAATACTATATGGCTTTAACAGTGGTGTGTGACTAACTCATACAATCTCTTTTGGGGGAGGGGGGGACTTTATCCATATTCTAAATTTTTTAAAGAAACACGACGTTTCGGAAGCCGGCTCTGCTTCCGTCTTCAGGTAATGAAGCACCTAATCTGGTGGACTCCTTAGATCGAAATATTTTCAGGCACTGGCTACCATAGAGACAGTCAACTTGTTCAATGTATGCGCCTGAGAACAGATAAAGTCCACAAGTAGTAACACGAAAAGAGCTGCAGAAAAATTAAAGATAAACACGACTCAAAAAATAAAGCCCGGAACACTCCAAAAATTAAAACCGGAAAAGGTGCCATGCAGTCAGACTGATTAGGCCACGGATACAACACAAAGAACCAGAACACACGCATTTAAAAATCCCAACACCATTAACACCATCTGTGGAGAAAATTGGGAATATTCGTGGGATCAGACTTACTATTTAGACAATTCTATGCTGATTAGAGGATACCAGATGGTCGAAATTTCAGTGCTGAGCCGGCTGATGGGTTTTTGTAAACATGAAATATAGGCTGCGTCCTTATATTCTCTATATACTGAATTCTTATGTTTAAAATCTTAGCTTCCTTCCAAGCGATACGGTGAATCTCTTTCAATGAATGTTGCACTAACCTGGGTCTGTCCATATGAGCTCGTCAGTTTTGCCTGTGTTCCCTGATTCTTACCTCCCATGGTCTGCCTGTTTGTCCAATGTAGCTTCTGCCACTTTCACAGGGAATACTTCAGACACAATTCGCAGTTTGCTGTGGAGCCCTTATTGGCCTGGTTCTTATAAGAGAATGTCTCATGGCGTATCTCTTTTTGAAAATATTTCTTATATTGCATTTCTTCGCTATACGTTTAAACGGTTCAGAATCACCTCTTATATAAGGTATAGATATAAAACCGAGTGGTAGAACCTCCTTTTTCAAGCGAACGTTTCTCTTATATTTGTTGATAATTGAATCAAGAAACCCTATGGGATAGGTACTGAGGCTGCAGGACGTGTCTCAGAATATCAGTTTCGTCAGAGCGGTCTGGTTGCTCTTGGCATATGATAAGAGCTCTGTGACACAGACTCTACGCAGCTTCTCTTTTCACATGTGGTGAATGATTCGTTTGGAAATGGAGATAACGGCCAGTGTTTGGGGTTTTTTTTGTAGACCTAGTGTCCAGCGTAGGTCCTTTCCTGATGACCAGCATGTCCAGAAATGAAACTGCACTGTCCGTTTCTACTTCCATGGTAAATTTGATGGTAGGTCTTAGACTGTTGATGTGATTAACCTTTTGGCACCAGAATTATTTTTTTAATTTTAGCACACCCTGTATATAAAATGTAAATAAAACGGGAACCAAATACGTTAGAATTATGAAACAAAACGCATTTTGAAGAGAAAAAAACGGAGAGTATATACTATG
>Ga0123357_10012503_pt1 | contig 10955 bp, 6 predicted proteins | sample TergutEmb28metaG_FD_89873 | JGI IMG/M metagenome (GOLD analysis project Ga0123357, IMG submission 89873) | Embiratermes neotenicus P4 segment gut microbial communities from Petit-Saut dam, French Guiana - Emb289 P4 | ecosystem: Host-associated > Arthropoda: Insects > Digestive system > Gut ... | reverse complement strand
TTATATATATATATATATATATATATATATATATATATATATGGTTCCATGAGTAAATTACTGCATAAAATCCTATTCTCTTATGTATTTTTCTCGGCCAGTTCTCAGTAGTCTTCCGGTCTACGGCGTTGGGAGGCAGCCACGGGAAAGCTGTGAACAAGGGTTCGAATTACTCTCAGGGCAGGATATTCGTATCTTGTGTTTGTTGGGTGTTGTGTAGGTACCGGCCCATGATACGGACTGGTCACTCGTTTCAAGAAATCCTACGGGATGCCTGCATCTGCCGTGACGTCACGAGGTATGTATAGTACTAATGCAGGGGTAAAAATTAAGGGATTAACTTTCTTTCGAATATATATTCTCATTAGCCGAAAAACATACTTATATGAAAATTGTGCTTATTCGACTTAAACACAACAGGCGATGTCAAATTAGACTATCTTTCCTTTGTTCACATCTGCACAATGAATGTACTGTTACCTGCTGTACTACATTTTATAATCTCACTCCATTCACTTTTCATGTTACGTTAAGTACATGGAGGGAGTAAGAAGGAAGAACGCAGTCGGTATAACTATAGCTACTCCTTTTGGGCTGCAAAGCCCGGGATTCAAATCCAAAGTGGGGGGCAAATATTTTCGCCCTCGTCCAGATCGGTCCTTGATCGCAAACAACCTGCTGAACAACGGTTGACAGGACTTTCCAGGGTATAAATATGGAGACGTGTATTTGTGACTACACACTACATCTAGCGCTGAAGTTACAGGAAGAAAAGGACATCGTGGTCTGTTCTCGCTTGAACTTTATCTATGAGTAATAATGTTTACTTACAGTTGGATTAAAACTAGGTTTACAAAATACAATTTTATTTATGGGGTTGTCAAGAAAACGACATTTATATTAAAAAATCGAAATTCGACGTAGATCCCCATTTACTCGGTTTGTACGTGAACAAAGCTGATTTTTATACCCTTCAAAAATACTCAGTATAATTCCACTCTATTCTTTTGGTATAATATTTTGGGGATAGAGCTTACTTACCTACGCTCCACAACAAATAAAATTCCTATTTCGGATCTTTGAGTATCTATTGATGACCATGTGTTGTGCAATGTTTGGAATGGAAACGACTTTTGTGTTCAGACATATAACCACAAATGGGGAACAAATTGGAAATGAAACAAATGGCAGTAAAACATTACATTTCTTCGGCTCAACAAATTTCAATATCCTAGAAAGTTGATTTTTTTAAGAAGACATAATAATCATACTCTAAAAGAAATCTGTATTCGTGCTGTACAAGAAAATGAACTGTAGAATTTCGCATTTTAGTATTTTATGTTACAAATGTTCTTAAAATCAGGCAAGTAATAAGCGTATCAAGAGAATCACATAAAGACACAGGTGTTGTTTGGTGCATTTGGCATCTTCAACAAACAGACGATTAATCATTCATTTTGTAAGCAACGTTTCAATATCACTTACTTAGTGTGAAAAAATAATCTGTTTTTAATAATTAGCATCGGAAGCCAAATTTGTTCCATGGGAAAGCGATCTGAAATTTTACTTTTTATGAACAAATCCAAAATATCTCAACAAAGCCATATGAAATGCGGTTTCCAAATTTATATTTTCCTTGGTGCATGATAAAAACCTCTTCCCTGGCACCAAAACCGAGTTCTAGTATTCTTTATTAACTTAATTCAAAGCCACACTTTTAACTCATTTACTTTTTTCTTGAGCATAAGCGTAAACATATATCAGCTCAAGTCTTCAAGTCTTCGAGAAGGCTGGTGTAGCGCGAAATTTATACAAAGTTATTCGGAAATTTTTTGGCTTGAGCTCGTGCTTGAAACTCTAAGTTTTCCAAGTTCCTTATCCACTTGAATTTTAGTTTCAAATTCCAAATTTGTGTGAACTTAAAAATTCTTAAATCACAGAATAGAATATTTTAAATTCTAACTTCATTAAATCTAAATCAATTAAATAATACTTCCCTATTTGAATTTTTGAAACGTCAACCGTATATTTGTGCATCGTGTCGTAATTGGATTCGATGAAGTCCTATATTTTAAGTAATTTCTGGCCATTCGTAAGAGAATAAGTTACAAAAACAACGCGTTCTACCGAGCCATACCATCTTCCAGCTGCTTACGGAGATAATATCTAAAGAATGTGATGACATTTATCACTTTAGAATAAAATATTTTATGTTTAATATCGAAGTGAATAGAATTATATCTTTTAGCATATAACTGCTATTGTTATGCAGAGCATAATCTGAATAAAATTAGAGAATTAATACTGTTGCTGTCAGTATAAAAATCATTCGAAATTTAAAGTGATAATACGTACATAATATTTCTACTAGTGTTATTTTTATTACTTATATTGGAAGTTGTATGACCACTTCAATAAGACCACAGAGTGTGGCAGTTTGTCTGTATATGGTGATTCATTAGTTGCATATTTTTCGCTGGAACTATTCTTAAAAAATGTGGTTTTATTTGTAATTGTTGTAATGTTGTTACGTGTTGAAGGATATCAAATATTAATGTACACATCTGTGTTTTCTGCATTTCATTATTAGTAGACTGTGATTCCCTTAGCTCCGTGTTCTCTTGACCACGTTGAAAGGAAATGCAACATTTATGAAAATATTATAAGGGCAATTAGAGCGAGTATCACCAGGTGTCTCTTCTGTGTATTAATAGAAATTCTGTTCTACATGTACAGAATATTGATTTCATTTTAACAATTGTGCTTCAGTTGGTTTTATAAAAGAGATTGATACGTTAGAAATATACTGCATTTCATTTGCCGTCTTTTTCTTTAAAAAAATATAAGACACTGGAAGCTGTTTTATTTGAAACAAAAATTGACTGAATAGAATTGCCATGCTTTTCGGGTGATTTTCCTGAAGAATTTTCAATTAATTGAGTTTAAACTTTCGCCTGTTCTGAATGTTGTATGCTTTCTTTGGGTAACTCCACGCAGTCTGAAATTTATATCACATTTCGGAACACTGTATCATTATAAGCACCTGCTTATACGACCTGTGAAGTTTGAAAAGAATGTTCACAGAAGATTGTGAGGCCCCTTGCTGCAAATAGTCAGCCGGGCTTGAAGAAAAGGAGGAAGAAGGAGGAGCATTGCTACACAAATCTCTCACCAAACAAGGCTGTGGTATATGAATTCTATTGTTTTGTGCAGCACCGCACCTCAGTTAAACATAAATTCCCTTTCGACGATCCTCAAATCAGTCGATCTATTTTAGGTTCCTTCATGATCGTTAAGTTCTACAATCCATTAAAATTAATATTATATGAACTTGTCATATTTGAAGGTAACAAATAAAATTGTAGGTCGTTGTCAAGCTGAAATGGAACATAGAAACTTGAATAACGAGCTACAGGCCATTTGCTTCTCGTCTGCCTTTACTGAATTCGCATGAACGAAAGTCACTAGTTGAGGAAAGAAGACACCTTTTGCTGACATATAAACATCCAATAGAAAAGAAAAATATTTGTCATCAAATCAATACCAAAACAATAGTCTATTAACCATCAACACAACTATTTATTATGTTATATAGCAGAGGTACACAGCTGTATGCTTCGACCAATAAGTGGTTTTCCGCAGGCTATTAAAGTATATTAATGAAAAATTAAAATTGCAAAATCATTTACGCGAGGTCAGAATGTGTTTTAAATTGTTGTCATTACGATACACAGGTGGATAAAAAATGTTAATTGTAATAAAATGTGACATTTAAATTAACTGTAAACTGTATCAGCGTTTGAGGGAATGCGGTCTATTGACTGGTATCGGGAACGTGTTTCATCTCATTTTTTTGCTGGTTGCCTCTTTAGAATAAGGCGTGCCTGTTACGTGGTGTGCGAATTGTAATAATTGTAATAATTCAATTAAGATACACGAAAATGGAGAATGTGCGTTTTCAGTTCTGTATTACTTAAAAATTTATTCTGTTACTTTGAACAGCGTTCTGTCGTGTGTTCCCGCGAGTGAGTGCAATTCCCGTGAGTTTCTTTGTTCTATCCATTTTTCTTTCTCTTGACCAGTTCGTTGCTTTGCAATTCAATACGAAAGCTGGTCGTGTTTAAAGACAAGAAATGCAACAGTGGCTCAAGTGTCACACTGAAGTCGGGACACAAACTTGTACGTAACGAAACAAACTTCATGTGACGAACGAGTAAAAAAAGTTGTGGCCACCGACGATAAGTGATAAGGACTTTATTAATATCGTTTACGAATTTCGACTCTCTAATTATACTCGTTGGCTGCAAATGTTTCAAGGAAGTTCGTACTCAAAACACAATTGGTTTGAAGGTCTTTATACATAACAACTGAAAAAGAATAAATATTTAGGTCCTACAGAACTGCAATGTAGTGTCCTGTAATTTATTCAAAATTCTTTCTATACGTGGATTCTCCTGTTTAATTGAAGGATGTCTTTCCTACATATCGAGACGTGATTATTGACTCGCTGTCGTCATCATCATTGCCATCTTCATGAACATTTCTAGGATTTGAATCCCAGAATCTTTTCCTAACTTATTCGAACTTGTCTTCGTTTTTCCATCTTTGTCTAGGTAGCCCTGTGTTTCGTCAACACTTGGACTTCTGTTGAAGTGCCATTTTTATAAATCGAGATAACTCAATTTATTTAAGCTGATACAAACCGACATTCTGATGTGATATCATATTATATATTATATTATTTTTTCACACATTTTGAAAAATAAAAAAATTTAGGCGGTCCGGTACTTTACTTTCCAAAATTTGCCTAAAAGTTCTCACAAGTATCACTTTGATTCTTCGGTACCTCTGTTCAGTATGGTCTAGGCCTCACTGTCACAAAGCAAGGTTGTCTTCCAAGTAATGTTTTGCAGTCCCATTATTTTGCCAGTTGTCATAAAATCTACAAAACTTTATTTGATCATCCCATTTATTTCTCGTGTTGTTCCATTGTACTTTTATACTGATATTATTTCCTTCTCGAGTTATTAAAATTTCCAAGTAATTTGGATTAGAATATAGTAATGTGGGTTTTCTTTCAGTTTCAAATTTTCCCCTCATTATACTTTAACACAAGATGCTAGAATTGTAATTGTTAAAGTGTTTATTTTCAGATAATTTGTATGCCAATTATTGAATTCATTAGCCCCATTTAGTAATTAGTCCTCTTGTTTTACTAAGATTCCTTGTGCATCAAAAGGTTACCTTAAAAGAAGAAAATTATTAAGCATTCAATAGGGTATGAAAATTTCTTGACACATAAATAACCAGATGTTTCCCAAGCAAGAACGCTTCTAAAATACCAAACTGCCCCTCTTTGCTATCTAGTTAAACACCTCTGCGGGATGGAAAATCCTTCTTGATAAGCTAATGCTTTCTCAGATAGAAGAGAATTCCACCACATTATGTTTAACCCAAATGTTCATTACCGTGTTCACAAGAGCGAAGAAGATACCAGTAAACTTTTCGCGGTGATCCCAGTTCACAAACTACCATCCGGTATTTTAAAGATTTATTTTCATATTCTCGTTCCATACAGTCAAGCCTGTCAGGCAGTTTTCACTTTTCAGGTATTTTCATCAAAGCTCTCTATACATTTTTCTTTCTACCTTATCTTAAAGGTAACAAATTGTTAAAATTTGTAACGATTTGTTAAATTACCTTACTTATTTCAGGTGTTGACTTCATAGTAGGCATCGTAAAACTGAGGATGTATTACTGTACACGTTTCATATTCATTTGCCAGCCTGCAGATGGACGTTAGCACAAGCTTCTCTCCGTGAGTGTGTATTGTGAAGGTTCAAGCTTCTAATGGGCAAATTGGAAGGGAGAGTTGTTGGATTATTTTGTGTTGTTATTTTACAGGAGGAATTCTAATACATGTGCACACGCGAAGACATTACGTTTTGCCATACATGATCAGGTTGTGTTCTGTGACATCCATGCACGTAGCGAGACAAAATTTTCCGTTGTCGTCTTTGTGTCAGTTGCAGGCTTACTTTAGTTATTAGTCGGCACTGACTCTTCCACTAAGTCCCATTCGGAATTTGTGCGTTGGTCACAGAGTTCTTCCTTCTGATATAAGAAGCTATGGAAATCACGTTTCGTTAATCAGTTCACCATAACTTTGAATTTAAATGATGCCATTTGAACTTTCTCACTATTTGGTGATAACTATATATATTACATATTCCTGTAACGAAGGTTGGCTGTGTTAAAGGCCGTCAATCAGCAGATGCGACACAAATGTTACAGCAGTCCTCATCCGTTACACGGCTTCAATTAAAATAAGTCAACATAAATTACCGCATGATAGCCTAGAGTTTTATGATAATAATCGGGCACAAAAGAGGCTAGAAATAAACAAATTATTATGATGCAAATGATGCTATATACAGACATTTGGAAATGATTTTTATCCATGTGTTTACGTAAAAGCATGATGCAATTACGTTGTTTTTCTGAAAAAAAAAATGTGTTCTAATATTTATGCTAACAACATTATGTATGGAGCGGTTGGAAAACAGTTGAGTTGTGTTTTTAAACACGAACACAAAATGTTAGTTTCAGAAATATGGACATTAGTTCATGCCAGAACGCAGGCAGTCGTTGTGGATCGGGAAGTATTAAAGTTGAACGGAATGTTCGAAATTGACTAAATAGAATTATTGGTGATTGTCACAAAGAATCCGATCTGCGTGCATTAAGGAAGCAGAAAAATTAAAAGAGGAATTTTTTTAAACGAGGTAATGTACTTTACGGTTGCTTCTATTGCGTGGAATATCTTGTGTTGCAGATGAGATTTTGTTGTTTGTAAAACAGCGCAGTGTTACCGCAATAATTATTTTAGTAACTGCGGAAAAGAGAAGATTTTTTTAAATTATGAAAACAGTGATTCAGAGTACTGTGTGTAAGAAATACGATAGAACTGACTGTAATAATTATCTAGTCATTAATTTTGTCAAATAAAACACAATATGAGAGATATATAATGACAAAATGAATTCAGGTTTAAATGGAATAAGTGGCAGTCAAAACTATTCTGCAAATTTGAATACAATATTTCATTACTGTGAGATAACATAGAGCTTCCCCATTTTCTATAAAAATAAATAGAAACAGTTGTCTTATTCGTGCTGCAAAAGAATGTGCACTAGATTCTGACATTGAAATAAGAAGTGACATGCACGTTCTGAAAGTTAATAATTAGTGAGAAAGTCATGAGTATCTCATAAGGATCACCTTTTATTTAATTCACTTATAAACCCCAAGAAGTTGATCATTCTTCACGGACGAATATTTGCTCATTTTCTAAGTAGTCTCCTAGTATCAGTAATTTACTATAAGCAGAAGGTACAGAGTTATATCTTAGAACGGAAAACGACGCCCATTCCGTGGAATGTGATCTGAAATTTTACCTTTGCCGTACCTGCAAAATGTCTTACAGGACTCACAGTTTATCTTGACAAGTGAAATTCAGAAGTAGTTTCCATTTGGTGCATATTAACGAAAACAAATCTGACTTTGAAACCGAGATATAGAAGATATGTAACTTTAAATTCACGGACTTTGACATCTTCATTCCTTGATTCTTATGCAGCAGTGTAATGGTCTTGCAGGTCAAGTATTTTTCACCGAGCATTCTGCTTTACACTTGTATTCGGAATTATGTTCATTAGAAACTGAAAGTAGAAATAATGGATTCAGCCAAATTTCTCTTACAATTTCTTGCCCACTCCAGTTCTCCTGTTTGTATGACATTTAGTGTGAAGTTGTGAACATATTCACATAAGTCAATATGTACTGAATATTGTCCAAATTTTACCAATGTGGGACTACCGTATACTCGTAGAATGCCTCTAAGAAGTTCTATTTATTTATTTTTGTGTGATATTCAGTCACCAAATAATTTGTGACACTATTATTAATATATTAATTTATATATAGACAATAAGTTATATATGTTGCACTATCCATATCCTGTGTATAATAAAGATAAAAGAAATGACGGCACAGATATCAATCTGTATGAATACTAAGCGTTTTGCTTTCTAAATCATTTGTCCTCCTCACTCTTCTCTTTCACTTGAAGCAGAAACATGAAGAAGGACAGCGTCTCTTGCATAATCTGCGAAAGAAAATTATTTAATTATACACGGTTATGTGTGTATGAGTAAGAAGCCACAGAACCTGTGAAAATTGTGATACAACTGTGCAGTTATGACGTTTCGGAAAAGAGCACCCAAATATCTCGTAACGTAAGCTTTAAAACTCCATAATCTTATGGTCATTTTACACGTTCCTTAGCCGTCGCTGAAATGACCGAAACATGACAGTGAATAGCAACATATGAACAAAAATATTTGAAATTGGTGTATTTGTTTTTTCGTTTGTTAAGTGCTTATCTTATGAAAAATTTGAGATATCTTCGTCTATTCTTCATTTTTTATATTCTCAGTAATTCTGGAATTCAGCCTCTGTATCTCCGTTCATCAAGTTAATAGAATTGAGAGTTTCTCGAAACTAAAAATATATTTGTCAATGCCGATTTCCGCTGATGTTGAAAATTTTCTTTATCTGTTTAAAAAAAATTCTAAATGGTTTCATCCGTGGTAATAAAAAGAAATCTGTTTACAAATGTAATATCAGGAAAGAGAAATGTGACGAAGAAAATGATCAAAAGCATTTTAAAATATATCAAACGTGCAATGTGCATGCAGCATATTTGGAATAACAAGACCAGAGCCACGTGATTAATAATAGAGGAAACTGGTACCATCTTATTTTCGTTCACGAAGTAGTTGGGTAGTTTACCTACAAAGACACTCCGAAGAGTCGCGACGTAACCAGGGTCGGCCGGAAATTTTTGGAGCCTCTCGATTGTGTTTTGATTTGGCACCCGGGCAGCCTAATAAGTTCGCGCACATTGCAACAGATATTCTTTATACTCGACTGAGAGTGGGAGAGCGAAATTGAAAAAAGTGAATGCCCGAATTGCATATCATTTTCGAATAAGTGCTTTCGCAAAAGGGAAACCCAAGTTTGATCTTGCCATGTTCCCGATTATTCCAGTGACTCCTAAGCGCTCGTTGTGATTTGGTGTCACGGTTGTCTGCCCGGATGGATTTCCTTTATTCTGGTTGCGGGCGTAATACATTTATTCTTTTTAATAATATTCTAGATCTAATATAATATTATAAAATACAAAAATTTTGCACATATAAAAACTTATTGATTAAAAATGTCAAAAGCTTCGCCGGGCGAACATCATTATGGATTTTAGTATTAATGGCATTATATCGAAATGTACTGGATATTAAATATATATGTTTTAATTGGGTATTTTTTTATATATTTTACAACAATTATTAATTCGTAAATGTTTAAAATGGGTTTCAAACATTCGAGTTAATTTGGCAACTTTACATTATAAGATATTCTTTGCATAATATTCGAGTACTACCTTATTATTAGTACAGATTATTTGCAAATACCGGTGGCTGCGCAGTCTAAAGCCTGTGTTTGCGGCGTTCGCTTCATGGGATGGCGGATTTGAATTGCGCCGGAGTCATGAAAGTCTGTCTCTTGTGAGTGTTGTGTGTTATCAATTAGATGTCCCTGCGTCGGAGTGATCGCTCGTCCATAGGAGTCCTATCGAGTGTGGAGTGTCTGGGTGTGACAGGGAACACTTAACACTGAGAATGCCTGGGACGCTAGGGGCGGTTGACACATGACAAAATAATGCCGAATATTTATACTACGTACATTCAACATAGTCACATTTGATACCGGAACAAACTTTCCCGCTGTCAGTTGGAACACCTTGTTAGCTATAGCGATGATGAGCATTAGACATCGCTGAAATGGGATAGGCGTTCCCACCCAGTCGCACCCGAATGCCGCGTCTCTCACACTCTCCGCCTGAAACATTTCACAATCAATTTTGTAGCTCCTTTTGAGTCTTTCTGTTAGCCTTACAGGGACTTGTAATGAATATTTGTCTCCCCTACTACGGTGATTTTTTGTCATAGCAAGGTGGTATTGCACTGAAACTTACTGAGATTTTTTTCATATATATTCAGGGTTTAAGAATTATTTCTCCCCTCCTGCAAATTGGCAAATGTAGTTTATCTTAGATTTGAATTATCTTGCTGTTTCATGTCTCCTGTATAGTGGTTAGAGTTTCTCCTTCCCGTTTAGTACAACGACGGGGCGTGCTACGTAACACCCACCACTTCCTAGGGACGGAGTTCAAAATGGGTAGTTCTATACTTCTGTCTCCCCTCTGTGTCTACTTGCCTTTTAATGGACGTCTTTAATTTTATGTCATCATTTCCGATTTACTGAAAATACTTCTCTAACCAGTGCAAATTTTCACCCCAATATTTTGCTTAAATACTTTATCACATCCCCTTGGCTATTCGTGAAACAGTAACATTAATTTACAATAAAACTGCTCAACAATCATTTAATGTAAAATACGGGAATATTATTTGTGTCCAGATATATGCCCTGAATTTAACAATTTCACGATTACTGAATTTATTCTGCACTTGACTTGCTGTCAAATGTTTTCGTGCATAAGGGGAAATAATTTTTTATGAATATATTCAAAATTTCAGAAACATAAATTATGCACATTAAATAAATATCTCTAAAATGTATCTGTTGTTATATACTGTCTTCAGTCGTAATGCTCTGATGGTTTTGTAGTATTCAAAACAGGGGAATAAACACAGAATGGACACACTTTTCACGAATAAATGAAGGGTCTTCCCGTTCAGCGTAACCTGTTCATGTGGGCTGAAACACACTCACTACATTATTGCTTCTGATCTGAAGCTTTGTGGGGTATCGATTTATAAAAATGACCTCAGGAAATTTTCCGACAATTTCCTGGAAAATAAGACTTTTTC
>Ga0123357_10012502_pt1 | contig 10955 bp, 5 predicted proteins | sample TergutEmb28metaG_FD_89873 | JGI IMG/M metagenome (GOLD analysis project Ga0123357, IMG submission 89873) | Embiratermes neotenicus P4 segment gut microbial communities from Petit-Saut dam, French Guiana - Emb289 P4 | ecosystem: Host-associated > Arthropoda: Insects > Digestive system > Gut ... | reverse complement strand
ATCATAGACGCGAGCTCCTGATGATGGGCATAGTAGTGCCCGAAACATGCTGAGCCTATAAGAAGTACAATAAAATAATAAGTGACATCTAGTTGGTTTCTTATTCTTCAGTTATTACAATGATGCACGGTCCAACAAACATCACACGCACATTTTATGTTCGGTAAATTTTTTCCCCCTCGAAAATCGTGCTGTTTATAAGATAATGTGGAAAAATGCCCTAAATCCAGACAGGCCACAGATGACAATATAATATGACGCAGAAAAGATGCGATTTACATGCAGGTTAACTAAGGCAAGAATACAGACACACACTCATACGACTTAATATTTTTGTGTTTTCCACGGGAACAAATATTACTTATATATGTACATTGCATGTCTTGTTATATCCTAAAGTCTTAAACTTGTTATTTGCTTTTTGTTCATTCTGCCCTTGTAGTTACCACGTTAATAGTGTCGCATTGTTGTCACAGCATAGTAGACAAAGAGAAGAGGCTAGGTGCAAATGAGGGATGTTCTACTCAGGCAGCGGTCTTCATAGTCACTACTGTGAGAATCTCACTGTGGTCGAACATTGTTGTTATATTTGTTGATCAAGTAAAACGACTGCTAGCACTCAATTACGGGCGGTTCGAAGCCATCTGTCATAAAACTCAGAGGCAGTAGGTCCATTCAAGAAATGTTTAGTGAAGGGAGGATGGTAATTGTTCCAGATATCTTAAAGTGGGAAACCCTGTGAGGAACCGACAGAAGAAATAATAGTCTGTTTAGCTAATTCATGAAATTCAGCGGCAACAAGAAGTGCTCATAATGTAACATGGACTGAAGGACAATAGCCTAACGAGAGCATAACTTGAACCCACGGCGAAAAATAAATAAATAAAAGCAATTTCCATACTGACCAACGAGAATTGGACGTTGTCACTCAAGTAAGCGAGCTGGGTAAGCGAGGTTGCACATAGTGAGGTCACCTGGTGCGTAGGTTAATAGCCGTGCAGTGAAGTGACCGTTGGTTTCTAGTATATGAGATTTGAGTCTGAGTTCACTCAAGGAGGTCGAACAATTGGTAGTTGATTAACTGGACAAGTGCAGAATTGTTACTTCAGATACAAATAAATAAATAAATAAACAAATAAATAAATAAATAAACAAATAAATAAATAAAATTAATAAAGACAGTAAAGAAGAATAAATTAGATTGTAAGAACCCCATCCGTATCCCTTAATAAGTCTCACCTTCTAAATTGAGCGACTCGGGGCATAAGATGTACTGTACATACGGTGAGCGTTTACATCATATCTCAAATGTCACGTTAAAAACGTCATTTATATTGGCCGCTTTTTCGCTGCTGCCAACATGCCCTTTGTAGAAACTAAAATTGCCGTGATTTGTGAATTGGATTGTTTCCATCCCGCTGTGTACTTATGACAAATTTATTGAATTAAACAGTCTTTACACAACACAATTGACAGTTGTTATTCTACAACTGGTTACATCAGCAACATGTTTCGGCCTTGTTTGGCCATCATCAGGCTTACAAGGGTTAGTATCAATTAAGGTACATAATGTTGCTTTACCGATTGGATCACATGGTTTACATTGTCTCTATGTCTTATATTAAAATTAATTACTAGTTAAAATTTAAACTAGTAATTCATTTTAATATGAGACATAGAGACAATGTAAACCATGTGATCCCATCGGTACAGCAACATTATGCACCTTAATTGATACTAACCTTTGTAAGCCTGACGATGGTCAAAGAAGGCCGAAACATGCTGTTGATGTAACCAGTTGTAGAATAACAACTGTCGATTGTGTTGTGTAAAGACGGTTTAATTCAATGAATTCGTGATTTGTGAACTCTCTTCATAGTCCATATAGATTAATAACATAATTAGATCAAATTAGCGCGGGTTATTTTACAGCCGACTTCTTTTTCTCTTTTTTTTCCAGTCTCATTCTGAAGACTTATCGCTTATTCCGCTTAATTCCCGATTAAATTTTGTTTTGGTGAGTCACATTCAATGGTAGACAAAATTTAATTTTGTTGTGTATGTGTCAAATATGAAACCCTTACACCGAGGTCACGTCACTTATAAATGTCTCCGTTCAAAACATTAATCCCCATCTTAATTTGACGATTAGTGAATGTATTGAGGTACATAACTCTATTTTGACGCAATTTTTACGTATTTGAACTAGTGCTATTTGAAGAAATACAGAAGAAATGAAGTCTGACTCATAGATAATTAGAGAAACAATAATTAAAATGTACTGCAACAGATGTTTGGAAGTAATATGTTGTTTCTCTGTTGTTGAGGAAAATAAAATATAATTAAAAATTAAATACCAGTCTAATGATTCATCTTTGTTGAAATGACACTAGAATCTGATGCGAGTTTTTAGGGATATGTAAACTAATCTAAGTTTTTTTTTTTTTTTAACGCACATCGCATAATGACAGTAGGCTATAGAGGTCAAAAGGTGATTACAGAAGTTTGTGCCAGTAAATTAACGCAGCTTAATTCAACGAGATGAGCTACATGTTACACGCTCCAAGATTTAGTGAAATTAAAGTAAATGAACCGAACTGTCTTGCCACAGTGTATACGTCAACAATAAATTTATAGGCTAATGACGTATATAAAATCAACACGGAAGAGGTGTAGCTTACAGCAAATGGTTCTTTATATTTATTGCTGTCTTTATTCATATCCTTCCTTTAGTTTTATTTATTGGTCTATCATTTTATTCATTTCTTTCTTCGTCACTTCCTCTCTTCCTTTTTTCTCTTTTCCTTCCCTTGTTTAGAATCTTATAATTGTTACGGATTATCTGTTCGTTGCTCTTCCTTTTGGTGCGCGCTATAATGGTGGCCTTCTGTTCCTGTTAACGGGGATTATGCCAAGTGGAGGAGTCATTGATTAAAAGACGCGGTTACCTAACTGCTGTAATGAAATCCATGTAGGCAAAGCGACTCGTCCTTTAATTACAACGTGTGACCCGAGAATTACCACCATTGCTCCTTGTTCGCCCTAACGGATCGTGCTGCTCCGCAACAAATGCTTTGATATCCAGCTTCATCTTTGTCTTTGTGCGTACAAATATGATGCTGTAATTATTGGCCGGTTTTCGTTCTTTAAGAAAAGAAACACCATTTCGAGAACGTTGCGTTGTCTGTGTCTCTGTGTGTGTCTTCCTGTCCTCCATTGAAGAAACATTAAATTGTGTTTATGTTACTTAAAGTACATCCCAGCGTCGCATTTTTTTTTTTTTGGCAACACCTAATTGCAACATGGAGGAAACACTAAGGTGTAAGGTTCGAGAAATATTTGTGTCACTTAATCCAGGGTCTGAAGTGGTGTACGTAATAGTCCTTCCAAAAGAATGCAAGTACTATTGACATAATCCTTGTGCAACATACAAACAACATTGAAAAATATCTGACTGTCAGTTTAGTATTCAGATGGATCATAAACATGCCTGTCAGTCTTGCAGGACCGTCTGGTATGCAGGTCTACATACCAGACGGTCGTCCACACAGAGTGACATATACCAGGTATCGCATTGATACAGTTAATTCTCCTGATGATGGGCACATAGTTGCCTGAAACATGTAGAGAATAGAAATAAACATACATGAAAAATTTGTGCGTCAATTTGGTTTATTTACAAAGACTGTGTTTTTAATGTTGCAGTTCTCTTTAGATTATATGCATGGGATAGGGAACGATTTATGATTAATTACCTTTTAAGATTGAATTTTACCAAAATTTTAAGTACAAAGCTTCTGTTCCTGCCACACAGAACACTGTCCTTCTTCTTTAGAAAGACTGACTGGTTAATGCTATTTAGGGCAAAAAATTTGCCTGCCTTGTGAGGGTCATATGAAACATATAGATACACTGCAGCAAAATTTGGATTTCCTTACCGTTACGGCAGGTGGTACATGTAGCTACCACTTGGTTTTGAACAGTTAAACGTGTAGTTTACTGATTCACAGAAGACGTAGTTCATGTCAGAAAATGACAGTGTTAATGGTTGGGCAGCCGCTTCATTCACAGAGCCTGTTTTCACCTTTGATAAGTTTCCATTAAATTTCGACGGGTTTTCTCTGCTACCAGTTTTGCAGGAAAATGTTCGGCATGATCACGATGGCGATTTTGTATGCAGTCTGTCGTTATAAGATTATATAATAAGTTTTGAAGATGTTTATTTTGTGCACGGCTGACATATGAACTAGACCTAAATTTTATCGCCCTGTGAGTCTTCTGCGTGGACACGGCTTGAGTATGCTGTCTGTGCCTGTGGTAATTACTTTAAGAAATAACTCTTTTTGCCTTTAGGATTTTAATTTTTACGACAGACCTACTTGTATAACTATAAACTGACGCACACTGCGCAAAAGTTTAACAAGCAGACACAGGAAAGGAAACAGACCTGATTTAAAGCTGTTTGGTCTGTCAATATAATATAAAGCGAGTCGAAAAAAATGCCAGAATCAAGAGAATAACCAGTTTACAGTATGCTGGATAAGTTGCCTTCAAACGGTTTGTAATTGCTTATGACAGAATTAGAGCGAATTTGAGGCAACACGTTAATATTTTATCGTGCCATGAAGCTCTATTTTTTTTTATACCGGACACAAATTATCGGTACGCAGAAAATCAAAGTGTTTGCGTAATTAAAAAATCATGACATAACATTACGTGCACAATATATGTCTATAACATAGCACCCGCAAACCAACACATTACCAAATATCACGTATTGCATACATGAAGCAACCATACCCGGTTCAAAGCTTTCAATTATTTAAACATGCATCCAAACACGTAGGCGTATGTATACATCCTCTCACTCTCTCAGTGTTCCCTGAAATACATGATATATTTATTACTATGGCCCTATACCATACCACAATTTATTTCATACACTGGGTAATTATTGTGGTTATGGGCTGTTCACTCACGCCCACCCCTCGTTCCTCCCGTGCTATTTCACCCTTCCCATACCGGCCCCTGTAGATTCGAGTGTTGCGTTGTTTCTGGGCGGAAAGTTAAAATTAACATCCCACCCCTTCCCTTTTCCTCCCCCTAGAACCTGCCAAAACTTCATTTAATATCCATGAAAATGTCAGCCCAGCCTCATGGGCAAATACTCAGGCTATGTGCAGTCTCGTTGTTGCTACACTTTCCAATCGAAAATACCGTCAGAAGTCTACAGTGCTGCGAGTGCTGGTCTTGTTTTAATTCATGTAACACCACACTTGACAGCCACCGTGCCAGAAAAATACGGAGGACTTGTTGTACATGCTCGTCGAATTCGGGGAACTAACAACATTCCAATTAAAAAGACAAATTGTGCACAAATAATGTATCACCTTAGCGATCGGGGGTCCTCCTTCCAGGTGCTGAATGAATGAAGGCCTGTCAAAAGCTGTGTGGCAGTAAATCATTCAAATTTCGATAAAAAAAAATTCAGACAGATTTATCGTAGTCTAAGCATGTCACGTAATATGGGCACACGAGTCACTTGTTTTCAGATGTCCTTGGATCACACTGGCTCTGTGTACTGCCACAGACTTTTCATGTTCTAACAGCTTTCGACCCAGCTTGAGTCACGCGTAATTTCTAAGGGGTCCTGACCATGATATTACATCTTAGGATCGTTAGTACTAGGTTTTTGAACTTTGGTCATCGTCTCGTTCTTAGAATAAAACACAAACCAACGGATAAAACCAAAAAAATTTGTAATCGTAAGTACAAATAATATTTTCCTACGAAATAATGTGGAATGCCAACTTAATGCAACAAGGTAATTTTATTTATATGATCTTAGCTCGACATGTTTCGGGTACATACGCCCATAATCAGGAGCATTAGATGTTCTGTTGCAGCACATGGTTTTCTGCACCGAGTTTTTGAATGCGTGGTGGTCTTGAGAGCCGCTGCGTAGGTCGTGTGTACGGTGCGGATGGTGCACGGGCACCATCCGCACCGTACACACGACCCACGCTGCGGCTCTCAAGACCACCACCCTTCCAAAAAGTCGGTGCAGAAAACCATATGCTGCAACAGAACATCTAATGCCCCTGATGATGGGCTTATGTACACGAAACATGTCGAGCTAAGAATATATTAATAAAATTACCTTGTTGCATCAAGTTGGCATTCCACATTATTTCATGAGGAAGATGCACGGTTAAACAACCCTCAAATATGTTCCTAATTCTTAACAGTTCTTGAATTTGCCAGTGAAGCAGCTCTTATTTTTCCCCATGACACTGGATTTACCTAAATATTTTGTATCTGTGATTGTCAGGCGACTAAACATTATGTCAGATTTCCACTAAATTTATCGCGGAAGTTCCGTTCAGAAAATTGTCCAGCAGGTGTAAGTTTCGTAAATCCGTGCTGCGAAGGCCATTCTTTATGTAAAGGCTTAAATTAATTTCTATGTAGGAAGTCTGCATGTAATGCTATGGGAACCTATCTCACTTAAGTAGTTCTATATTTCAGACATTTTAAGGGGTTGCTAGTCATTAACTGTTTTAAAGGAAATGAACTGAATTCAGTATTTTATGTTACTGTTTCTACAACAATTTTTGTATTTCCTCTAACTGTTAATCTTTGACTGAAAGGAAATATTTGACATTCTATGGACCGTGCATCATGATAAATTTGGTTATAAGTATCAAAAAAGTACATCTTGTTGGTCCTTATTACGCAAATGAAAAGAAATATCTAAGAATAGCATCTAAAACACGTTTTTTTCTGCAGGTTATGAATTCTCGAATTCCATATAATAGGAAGTTTATCCACAGACGCATAATTATACACTGCTGGAGGCAGACTCTCTACCAGGGACGCTGCTATTATTCACATTGTCTTGACCAGGAATTTTCACGCACTTTCGGAACACAAATATTTCTTGACACAGGATAATTTTAGCTAAATTGACAGACTGAATAATCTAGTCTATCCTGTAATATCTTCCATGATCAGAAGACATATTTAGACTATAAATTTTCTGTGTTGTTAGTGTGAACCCTACACGCAGTGTAAAAGTTTGTGACACCGTATGTGCAGAACAGAATGAGCTGGATGAAATTCTGTCATCCGTGCACCAGTGTATTGTACAGTAATTTTTCCTTGCCTGTATTGGCTGTGGTGGGTCGCTTGTTAGGGCCTAGGCTACTTTGTATAGACAAATTGATACAGAAGGCCTTCATATAAGGTTCTTTCCACAGTTCGTTTCTCTTAGGTCGACACTTCAGTCAGAACTTGTGATGTCACTCTAACTGTGCATGTTTGCCTAAGAACGAGTCGTCAGCTTTGAAACACGGGAGATGCAACTGTAGAGCTATGAATATTTTGGTGCTTAGTCTTACGGAAAAGACTGAGGGAGATAAGGCACTACTCTCTTCAAAAGCAAGCTTTTTCGGAATTTAGTTTTATAAAGATAATTTCGATTATTCGTTGTCGCTCACTAAGTTTTCGAAAGCTTAATTTTCATAAGTAATTCTTATATTTTCGACCCTGTCCTGTGTTGATGATAAGACATGGAAAGACCTACATTCCTGACATTATCATCGTCATCATCACCATCGTTGTCATCTTCATTGTCGTCGGCATTATCAGAATCATCATAATGATAATTATCAGTTATCATCATATGCATTTAGTTTTCTTTTTCTTTCACGACGTAATTTGCTAACTTTACGTAGCGTCGGTGGTAGATAAATGTAAACACCCTGTCCCAGTGCCACACTGTTCACCAAAAATCGCAGTGATTGCTGTGGAATAGAACCCGAACCTTCGCAGTGAGATATTTTCTCTGTTGAATTATTGCGCCAGTCAATAAAGAATTAAACTGAATTACTCTTATCACAGAATTTTAAGCCCTTTTCTTTCTTCTTCGCAGTTAAATATTACGTTAAGTACCGTATATCCCTACTATGAGTAGATTTATTCTGCATGTCTACATTTAGAAATTTTCAACTTACTGCTTCATTTGCTGTGCATTTCTTTTTCTTTTCGGTTCAGGAAACGCAACACAGGGGTCTTTTAAAAGCAATTTGCACCGTAAATTAGTTCTTTCAATCAATCACGGTTTGCAGGAATGTTTGCTTTCTCAAAAGTCTGCCTTCCAGTAAGCTCGAAATTACTGTCTTTTGGGCGCTTTCAGAAACGCGGCACATTCCCTGCTCTAACAGCGTGTTTGTAACTGAATTTATCGCCGGTCAGAAGTGTCACGTCAAACGGAAAGCACGAAAAGCTTTGACATCTCATTGCTGAGTCACTAGTAAACGTTTCCAGTACCTCGACACACGATAATGATAAAATCGTCCAGAATGTAACCTGCATACTTTAGTAGGCATAACAGGAGGTTACGAAGGAACCTGACAAGTTTAACCCTTACCCTGCTAACGTGGAGAATATGGTGAGCTCCTAATAATGCCAGCAGATGGCAGATTGGATTTAATTCGGTGTTTAAAGGGTTAATGTGAATATTTAATTCTTCTGGGTTGTTAAGCTATGCCTTCATCATCGGGATCAAGCAGATCAAAAGTGTACTGTTTTATTCTGAAGATGAAGCCAGAATGGTCCTTTGAAACGTCTGGAACTGCTTACCCGACGACACAGTGTGAAAATTCAAAACATTTGGGTATTCAGCAACACTGCTCTGCGAATGTCAAATGTAGCAAGTTTATATTTTTTTATACGTGCAGGTGGATAGCAGGAGTTATAAATCCATTCTTACACAATTGTTTGCATAGTACCCACTCTTACAGATTTCTTGAACATTCTCAGATGCGATTTAAGTATTGTGTTCTATTGTTATGTTTGTAACTTTAACACAAAGAATGCTTTCTACTCGTATAAATTGTGTCTGTTCTTTCAAAATCTCACTCCTTACCATTTTCATGATTATGCCTGTAAAAATTAACTAGTTACTGCAATCACAAGAAAAACTAAATACAAAAGTCTGGCAATCCTTTTTTGGATTTTGCATTTGACCTCAACATAAGTTACTTAGTTTCAAGGTCTTTAATGGATAAAATTTTAGGATTCTAAGATCGTAGGGAATTAAAATATTGTATAGGGTAGCTGTTCCTGTTAAGATGTTCATACGAAGTTTTGTAAACTCCCTCAGTTTCTTCAAGAACTGCTAAGGTCAAACAAACAAACAAACAAACAAACAAACAAACAAACAGATAAACAAATAAACAAACAAACAAACAAACAGATAAACAAATAAACAAACAAACAGATAAACAAATAAACAAACAAATAAATAAACAACTAATAAACATATAAATAAACAGATAAACAAATAAACAAATAAACAAACAAACAGATAAACAAATAAACAAACAAACAAGCAAACAAACAAACAAATAAACAAAAACAAACACTCACGCACACGCACACTCTCTTTCTCTGGTTTTGTGTTCAACGATGGACCACTCCTGATGTGACTTGATTGTCATGAAGCCCACAATTTTACGAATGGAACATCTACGTATTTCAGAACAGTATACCATTTCTGTGCCGATCCCAGTGGCCGAGCGGTCTAAGGCGTTTGTCTGCGGTCGCTCGCTTGCTGGGATTGCTGGTTAGAATCTCATCGGGGGCACGGATGTCTGTCTGTTGTGAGTGTTGTGTGTTGTCGGGTAGAGGTCTCTGCGTCGGGCTGATCACTCGCCCGGAGGAGTCCTATCGAGTGTGATGTGACTGTGATCGTGCAGCGTGACCCACTAGAGATTGTTGCGCCATGACATAACATTTTTGTCAACACGTGTTTTAACATACTTTCCGTACTGGACAAGGGCAGATTGGGAGATCTAAAAGATGTATTGTAACAGTGTTTAATTGGTTGAACTGAAACTAGGTATGAAGTGTTCAGTGGCAGCCTATTGTAAGCTCTGTGATGGATATTTAAACTTCATAAATTCAGGAAACTTTTACACCAAAAAACAACTCTGATCTCTTCAACGAAGGTGCTCTAACGTGGAACGGGAAAATTATTTAGAAACATCTAATTCGTGCTGCATGACTACCAAATATCGCAGCTGTAATTTGATGGTAACGAAAGTATCAATATAGTCTACTCTGACATATTTGGAGAAGGGATAATGTAATCGATATGGTGACCAGGCTACGTGGCTGGATATTCGAGGAAACGTGATTCGATTCATGACAGGGGAAAGTTGTTTATCATTTCTCCAAAGCGTCCAGACAGACTGTATTGCCTAACTAGGCACCCACCTTACCCTCATTTAATGGGTGCCAGAGTTTGTTCCCTGGGCTTAAAGCGGCCTGGGCTTGAGGTTGGCCATTCACTCGCATCTAGTGCCAAAGTTAAGACTGAGTGGAGATATACTCTCCACTCCCCTTATGCCTTTATGGTGTGCACGCAGACAGTTTTGTCTTTTTATAATTATTATCACTGGTATGCTAAGTCGGTGTACTGTTTACGCAACGGTCGTATACTTTAAGCTAATCAGGTGCCGACCATGCAGTATTCAGTGTATATGCGCTTGCACGACAGTCCCTGTGAACTTTTAATCACGCATGTGCCCTTTAGCATTTTTTATTTCCCTGAATTATCTTGCGAATTTTAAAAAGCATGAAAACCTTTTGAACCCCTTTGTATCCCTTCCTACCTTCAGTTGTGTCACGAGTCAGACTAGGATTTACCGATTCGGCTGCAGTACAGAAAAGTCTGGAGGTACCTAATTGGTTGGACGATTGTGAATAATTCAGTGTTTCGACCTTGTTTTACCCCTTCTATCTACCTCTTTTTTATGCTGTTCATCTGGCGACTACATCATGCGATTTGTGTATGTGGTGGTGTATACCTCCTGCAACACGCTTCTCGTGTAGATTCGTGCTGTATTTTTTAAAGCCGTGGTCGTGGACATACTTGTACTTGTACTTGT
>Ga0123357_10012500_pt1 | contig 10955 bp, 7 predicted proteins | sample TergutEmb28metaG_FD_89873 | JGI IMG/M metagenome (GOLD analysis project Ga0123357, IMG submission 89873) | Embiratermes neotenicus P4 segment gut microbial communities from Petit-Saut dam, French Guiana - Emb289 P4 | ecosystem: Host-associated > Arthropoda: Insects > Digestive system > Gut ... | reverse complement strand
TACCACTAAGTCGGCAGCTCCTGAGGATGGGCACAAGGTGGCCCGAAACATGTTGAGCAACTTATAAAGGAGAAATAAATATAATACTAAGTGACATCTAGTTGGTTTCTTATTCCACATTGACCTACGAGTATGTCTGAGTCTGTATCATCAAGGGATACAGGGCATGGGGGATGAAGACAGGTGATGCCCACGATTTGTACGCCGTTACTCTGGGCGAAGAATAATGAAAAGAAGAAAGTAATGTCTTTCTGGACGACATTCCATGCGGTCTCAATAAATGTGCGTGTAAATGCTCCTACAATAAACTAGCTACGGCTTGCTGGGCACCTGCATGCTACATATTAACTCTTCAAATTTCAGTCATTACTAGGTGTATTGCTTACTTAAAATTGAAAAGAATTCATGCACTTGACCCAAACTGTGTGCAGAATAAACATCTATCACTTACCTACACAACATTAACTTGTCGGTCTTTGTAATAGAAAAGAAGTGTGTTTCCTCCGAAGTACGGACTGGATTTGTATACATTATTTTCATCACTCTTATGATTCAGAGAACTAATGCTCCTAGAGATGCTGCATTTCAGAACCCCCCTCCCCGACTACCCTCCACCCTTCTTATTCTTACCCCTTGCTGGGAGGTGGTTCCGCCGTCTCTGTGTTAATATGTTAATTTCCGCCACTAAATCGTAAACTAATTTCATTCTAAATGATCAGCAACATCTTTTCCTTTCCATGTTCGCGTATGCCAGGAGTCCGCCCTACTATGTGTGACGTCAAAAGGCTCACTATTTACCATGCACGATACCTTACGATGAGAGGAAGGCAACTGATAATAGGTAGGCATTTTAAGCCGTGGGAAATGAAACTGCGATCCGAATCGATGTGAGAGTCAGGAAATTAGACATTTCTCTATTTAAATACCTCGAGTTCTGATCTGTTTGGGAAATAATATAAATGGCTGTTTTTTTTCAAATTATCTTGCAGGTGATATGGGAGACTAATTACAGAACCAAACATTGCAAGAATGCGTGTATTTTGTCACTGTGATATGCCAAGTTTCTACTGTAGTTTTCGACAGGCTTTTTACAACCCCAATACAAACTTTCATTTCACACCCTAAAACGTTTTTCTACACCAAGACACTTAAATTACGTTAAGATAATGTAAAGCGAAATAGGAAGTTACTTAGTAACAAACAACTGGAGCTTTGGCTTTACTGAAGGGAGAAATGGCGAACTTGTACACAAAAATTGCTCATTCCCAAGCAGCTATATTTATCTCCGCGTCTGTACACTTTGTAGGCCCAATCAAAACAAGCACGGCCTCGCGCCCAATTGACCAACGGCTAATTTAAAGTAAATCTTTTCCCCTCAAAAACTGGTTATCATAAGAGACATACAAACCGCATTTCAACGCGAAGCTCATACTGAAAATTAGGTGATACAGCCAGTCATTTTAGAGGCCCACAAAGAACAATTTGTTTGTAATAAAAATATCTGTAAATAAAACAGATTCTTAGATCAAATCGCCGGCAAACAACAAACAAGCAAAACGGAGGCGAAGTCAGGTAACTTGGGAACCTTTGGGATATGTCCCCATGTTTAACCCACTTACCGTCATGTGATTGTGAAGGAAACGGATCCCTGAACATGACTGCACCACGTGGCAACCACACGGAAATGTGCGGTGACTAAAAATGTTTGGGGATCACAACGGCGCTTTAGTAAAGGCTACAAAATATTCTTATAATAAAACCAACTAGATGCACTAATTTCTCAAATTTATTTTTGGAATAAAACTCTACATGTTTGGGACAGTTCCTCTGTTCATCATCAGAAGTTTTCCACTGTACACACAGCAATAGGCTTATGCCATACAGGTTTGCTGACAGCTTGCGAGCAGGATCAGGATGGAACGCAGTTCCATCCTGATCCTGCTCGCATCCATTGCTGTGTGTGCAGTGAAAAGCTCCTGATGATGAACAGAGGAACTGTCCGATACATACAGAGTTTTATTCCAAAAATAAATTTGAGAAATTAGTGCACCTAGTTGGTTTTATTACAAGAGTTTATCACGATGCACGGTCACCTGAACGTCAAATTCGCTACAAAATATGTCGAAGTTTTTATGCCTGAGTCTAATAAGAGTATTAAACTTTCTCTTGAATTTCTCTCGCTCTTATATCAATAAGCAAAGTCACATTTGTTGAATGTAAGCCAACTCCAACTGATAGGATATAAAGGAATTCGCATTAGCACGTCTTTTGTTCTAGTTCTGTTTGTTGGTGACTGGCATCTTTTTTATTGCCCGCTTTTTTGTTCCTACTCAATGCTATTTGTTATCACGCGGTGAGGGGATGGGGCTAGGAGTGATCGGCTGATCGAGGTTCACACGCCAGCTGTGAAGATAGCCGGACTCACAGTGCCACTGTGCTCTGTTCACAGACACAACGAAATGCACCTATCGAATTCAGACCCACTTAAAATGTTCTTGTATTTAACGTAAAGTGGAAGCTGATCACATGGGCTGTGACAAAATTGAAAAATAATTAAAAATACAGATATTGCAGGTACGCGATGTGGTAAATAATAAAAGTGGTATGATGTGAAATGCTGTGCAGTTTTATACAAAGATACTAACGATTGGCTGGAACTGGCTACCTTCTTCTTCAGTACATGAAATCGCAAACCGACGCACCGCAGAAAATAGCATTCTCCATTGCCATCACCACGAAAACTTCAATCTAACGATGCCAGTAGTCACCAACAGCTTTAAGCGTACATTTTCCTTCTTGTGCTGTAAAGTGACGATACGAACTTCGGTAGACACGCAAAAAACAGCAGCCCAAATATCAACCTCCAATTACTATTCACTGTATCTGAAGAAACATTTAATTACCCAAACCACGAAATATCCAGCATCTCTTTTTCTCGCACACTACACCAAGTGAATCAGACGATGCCAACGTTTCGAAACAGTTTAACCTTTATTTTCTCGTCAATTAGAACAGTAATTTGCGGCAAGGTGCCTTCAGGGAGTAAGATGAACCAAATCGTCTTCTTGCCTTGTGATTTCAAGAACCCCTGGCAAGCAGGCGCATTAGCGAACGGAAATGGAGCTCATCTCCTGTGCATCCGTGTCTTGAGGAAATTAGAGACTGGAGGGTACACATATTATCGGTATTGTAAGCCTCATGTTGGTCCTTGTCCCAAGGATCAAGCAGGAGTTCCAGGTTTGAATTCGTAGCTCTATTTATTATCTCGTTTTCTTTAAAACGGGTGGGGGGGGGGGAGGAGGGGGAAATCGATGTAACTGAATGGAAGCGTAGAGAACAATACATAACTTTGTCAGCTAAACGAATTACATTACTACTCAACACAGCTAGGAAAGGAATACACAGAAATATATGCAGTAGAACATTTTTAAAAATTTTGAAGATTTAAATTATCTGAAAGAGAAGAGCAAATGATGAATAAGAAAAAACTGAACATCAGTTCGCGTTGACATTCAATATGTTACTGTCTGTACATTGTGTCTAATTAGTGAAAAATGTAAATAATAATAATAATAATAATAATACTTCACCACCACCACCATAATAATAATAATAATACTTCACCACCACAATAATAATAATAATAATACTTCACCACCATAATAATAATAATAATAATAATAATAGAAAATACTGTACTCGTAACTGAAACTGTGAATTAGTATCAAACATGGCGTAAAAGTCCTTGTGGGTTCCTTCACTGATATGTTATTAACCAGAAACCATGATGCTTAAGAAGAAAGTGTGATACAGTGCATGAAATAAGCGTCTCATATCTCTTTCCAACTTCCATCTTCATGTAAGGTGTCTGTTATTGTTACTGGACTTTAACGTAATCAAATTTCAGTATTTCGAAGAATTTCAGCGTTACGCCCCCCATTATGATAATTTGTTCAGAGGCTCTCTAGCGCAGTGTTTCCCAAACATTTTGCTCGCGGACCCCTTTCCGTTCCGCAAAACAGTCATGTATTCTCACCTCCTTGCTCACGTAAATATTAAGTGCCCGGACGATGGTCAACCAAAATTAAGAACTTATATCTCATAACTTATTTTAGATAGCTACGAATACGCACCAGCAGTATCTGTAACAATGCACTGCATGACTTGAACTTAAACTAACGTCTCTCGCCTCGTGGTTATAGGAAGTTGCTTACTTAAATATTCTAAAGGTCACACGAAATAAGCACTTTGCCAATCAAAGAAGTTCCGCGATTATTCTTAACGCAACATTATTATTACTTTAATTAAAACAATAAGCAAATTTCAAAGCAGCAATTACGGAAATGTATCCATGGATCCCTTGGGAACTGGTTGAGGATCTCAAGAGATCCACGGAGCCCACTTTGGAAACCACTGCTCTAGTCGATACATTAGACCAGACGCTCGGAAAGAAGGCACAGCGTGGTTAGCATTAGCATTTGAAAACCTCCGGTTGCTCATGCCCCAAGACCTACCACTACAACGGCACAATATTTCATACCGCTAACATGATAACGTCATTCCCTGCCTGTCGCAATCTCCATGCCATCTTAACATTCAATTATTTCCCGCCTCCTCTCTGCCAAGTACAAATTTTAAAAGGGGATTATACAGCAAAATATCCACTTTTCTGCTTACTTACCCAGTCTAACGCAACCTTTTGCATTTCGTTATTCTAAAACACTAGATGGCTTGCATTTATATACCTTTTCTCGTTGTACTAAGGGTCTGTCCCTAATTACTCGCTTTACCCTACTTAACCTTCTTAGGTCCACATATATACCTGATTTTGTTTCCACACGCACCTATTCTGGAATTGGAAGTAAGGTGCTGTGTTATGCTCAAGGCAAATATCCTTGTTTTCCTGGCTAGATACCACACAAGACGATGTTGGAAATTGTATATAAATAAAAATCCATGTAATTTATTGTTCTCTTACTTTTATTAAGTGCTTACATCTTTGTTTGACATCGTGTCTTGGGCCAGGCAGGCGTGGTTAAGGCGTACAAACTAAAATTGTGGGCGAGGCGGACAAAATGTGTACATTAGCGTGGTTCTGGCGGGCAGCAGAAGCGATACGTTTTTACCTGTTACAATATGACATTAAGAAATTTTCTGTTAATTGTTTATAATTATTCACACTTCGGTAGCTGAACATGTTTAGACATTTGTACAGATCATTGTATTTGTCGTATTCTTCCACAGTTATTTATTTCTCTTCCTGCTTTACGTCCTTCGTTTTTGACCAGGCTCTCCAGTTTGCTTACATTGCAGTTGCCAAGATACCAACAATGTTTCTTCTTCTAATTTCTGTACCAGCAGAACATTAGGCTGTTTCTTTCATATAATACAGTTTAGTTTGTAATTCCAACCCTCAATGGCATTGTTGGTCCTGTGCCGATGCTTATTAATATTCCACATCTCGATGGAAACATTCTGGTTTTCCATCGATTTCTGGAAATAGTAATCGAGAAATAAGGTTAATTTCTCTTCTGTGGAGCATTTTCCACGACCATAAGCCAACTTTCTTCTACTTTATTGAAGAGAAGGTGTGCCAAAGCAGCACACATTCTGCATGCGAAACGGAAATTTTCATTTTCTCTGTGTTACACCGTTAAAACGAATAGTTTGTATTTGTCTCCAACGGCACTGATTAAAATGAAGATTACAGCCAGTAATAACGAAGTGTGGGCTTTACTTTTTATTGGCTTTAACGACTCAAGGTAACTGTACGCATTTCTTGCACTGCAAATATACAGGCCTGCGAGTATTTATGGTATTCTTTGGTGTTCTCTTCCTTTTCTAAATAAATTTGTCCGCTTCAACCGCGATGAGTCTTCTAGTGGCCCCCTCGCCCACGTCCGCTACACCCACAGCCCAGTTTGCCACACGAATATTAGTCGTTTTTGCAACCGATTACTAAATGGCTAACACTAGCTGAGGTAAATCTCCCTATAACGTCCCATGAAGACACGGCAACAGAATACAGGTACGGTATCAGTATTTCGTAAACCTGACGCTAAATAGGTGTGAATGGTAAACGCCTCAAACGCCGACGACGATTTATCCACGAAAAGTGACCCGCCACCCACTGCATGAAGCTCGGTGGACCCCAGCACAGGTCCGGAAAGGTTTTGGCGAAGCATGAATCTCTTGCCACAGCCAGAGATTGAACTCGGGACCGTCCACTACACTGTCACGACCCAAACTAACACTACTAAGACTAAATACTCATGACCATAAGATTTACACTTGCTACGTTAACAACGTGTTACGGCTGTAACAAGAACAAATCATTTCGTTACAAGCATTCAGCTTTAAGAGTAAAATATTCGTACTTAAAATATCACAGTAATTTTAAATCAACAACCCATTTGATAAATGAAACACGATTATTAATACAATCCTGTTAAAAATGCAACACGATTAACAAATAATGCTGTAAGTTTTTATAGGAATAGTGAATAAACTCGTCACAGTATGCGCTGGAACTCCGCCAATATCAAGAAAATGTGACATCGACAAGAAAAAGTATCCTTTCTTTGTCCGGAATTTTAACTACATGGAAAAAGATCGAAGGCAGTACTTACGTATCACTTTAACGCTCGTGGATGCCGTACCGCACATACTGGTAAGGGAAAGCACTACATTTCCTAACAGCTTTGCACGTTTCCTGTTAGGTGCCTGACAGGAAACAGAATTTGAATTTCTACGTAGAGGCTTGTTACATTGCGGGTTTTGGTTACAGTTTCGAAAAATTAAAGTGCGTCGTTTGAGAAACATTTCCCAAATAAAGGTTAAATTCCTATAAAGTAAACTTTCTCCATTTGATGGCATACATTGTTTCGTGCAGGAAACTCTGAAATCGCCACGGAATTTGGTAAGAACAAGTTTTCGAGAGTTCAATGGGAGAGTTCTCCATGGATGTCGCCAAACCTTAAGAACGTCATACCACGAAATATCTTTCACGACGTTCGCATTGTACCCCGTTCTCTGGCAATTTGAATCCTTTTTGGTCTGCACGGTGTTCATTTTAGTGAACGTCAGAATCTGAGGTACTTAACTGCTTATTTGTGTGACTGGCTGCTTTTCTGAATATTGAAGTATTCTGCAATGAGGCACCGTTGTGTGGTAGAAACTTAAAAGTTGCTAAGTAATCTTGCGCGTCCACTTTTTTCTGCCTTGATGACAAATTGCAATTGCTTCCTTCGTAACTTCGGTAATTTTCTACCAAACGCTTTTACGAGTTGGTTTGGAACGAACATAAAATACATGACCGCTTAACAATAAGAAAATGTAAAATCCGTACAAAGTATATTTATGTGTTACGTTATGGTTCTCACAATGAAGACAGATTATTTTCCTAGACAATATTAATAGACAGGCCTTTGTAACGGAGGCTGCACGTGTTCACTGCCTGGTACAGAAGGCCAGATGGACAAATGGGCATTGTCTAAGAGCCTTCAGAGCAGTTCCATTTTCTGTCTCTGTCACTACCCTCCGTCTTCGTCTCTCTCTCTCCTCATTCTCCTCTCCCAAGTCTTAAACCGATATTCAGTACCTGTAATTAGAACTGCCAAAGACCACGCCGGCCTACAAATCCTCTCCGAAGTCTTAAACCGATATTCAGTACCTAAGAATGAGATGGGCTGGGCATGTGGCGCGTATGGGTGAGGAAAGGGGGGTGTATAGGGTCTTGGTGGGGAAACCGGAGGGAAGGAAACCACTGGACAGACCTAGGCGTAGAGGGTTGGATAATATTAGGATGGATCTCCAGGAGGTGGGATGTGGGTATATGGACTGGATTGGGCTGGCCCAGGATAGAGACAGGTGGAGGAGGCTTGTGAGTGCCGTAATGAACCTTCGGGTTCCGTGAACTGCGGGGTATTTCTTGACTAGCTGCAAATCAGTTAGCTTCTCAAGAAGGACTCTGCACCATGGAGTAAGTAAGTAAGTAAGTAATTAGAACTGCCAAAGACCACGCCGGCCTACAAATCCTCATAGTTCCGATGTCTGATAAAGGTGTATCTGTCCTCATAACGACTAGTGGGGACTTGAGTTGGTATAAGATACCTACCGTTTCACCCCTCTCCCAGCAGATGGTTATATATGTGTGGGTCAAAGGATATAAAGAGTTGTCATGGAATTTATTGATATACTTCCAGTAAATGTGCAGCAGAAGGAAAGGCTCTTTAACATTCGACAGAGCCCGCGAGTACGTTCATGAACATTTATATGCACACGTAATATTTGGGGTTTTCACGGCGACTTTTCCCACATCAGGATGCTCTAGAATTACAATGTTTTATAGACGGCAATGTCAGAACCGAGAAGCTTTGGTGGAGCGCGACCCTTCCTGCACCATCTGACGCAGATGCTTGGTGTCAGGGAATCACTTTTGCCGTCGTACATGCGAAGTGCAGCGTGACTGACCGCCAGATACTAAAGAAGCCACACGTCGTTAAAAGAGCGGATAATATCCTTATTGAAAACACGTGCTAGAGAAAACAGCATAACGAGGAGCTTCATATTTTAGACTTCTCGACAAATGTTATTAGAGCGATCGTGTCAAGGAGGCTGGAATGGGTCGGTCATGTGGCACGCGTGGGGAAGAAGAAAAATGCATGTATGGGTTTGGTTGAAATGATTGAAGAAAAGTGACCATTAGGAAGAGGTGCGTGTGAGTGGGTATGTGCGGACTTGATACAACTCCTCAGTAAAGGGACAACTGACTGCCTTTTGTGGATACGGCGATGAACATTAAAATTCCTTAAAATACCCGGAATTTTCGTCTAGCTGAGGACGTATCAGCTTGTCGAGGCCTCTGATCTATGGAGTTAGCTGTGGAAATCAAATGCGCGTTTATATGTCGGATACGCATGCGATACGGACAGGTATTACGAGGGACACGCTGGTGATGACGCAAAATGTTGGTCAAATTCTCTACGAACAATCCGATTTCTGATTATCTCATACGCGAGAATTAGATACAGGGATTTCCATACACAACAGAAAATTAAGATCTAAAAGTACAAACAAAAGGTATCTGTGCGTAAAGAGAAATTCATCTATATGATTATATATTCTGTTCACAGCCCATAGAAAACGCATTCTGCGGTACACGAAGCTGTCACCTACTGTCGTTCAATGAAATAACTGCAGTCTACTGTGACATCACAAGAAACATATCAAATACTAGACAAAACATAATGTACAGTTAGCTCTTAATTTTAACGCAACAAGTTTCAAAAGGCTACAAACCACGCAGTACGATATATGCATATACAGCGCCACTCTTTGTCAAGCTCTGTACTAATGGCACGTGAGAGATCATCTCCAAGACCCAGTCGGTTTCCCCGAGAGATATATTTCTGCTCCCCTACCGGGAATAGAATGCCGATTCCCCTATCGCATTAGCACCTAGCCTGGTCACCGTGAAGGCAGCGAGCCATCTCGGATCGTAATAAGTTTCAAAAACATACCGTGAACACGTGATACGCTATTACACGACACTAATCCTTCAGGCTTATGCCTGCACGGCGTAGTTCACGAAATAATAGTGTTGCACAGCAGGAGAGAGATTTCTTCTGCTCGAAAACGTCAAGACAGGCTCTGGGGCCCACGAAGCCTCCTACTGAGTGGGTAACTTTCTTTCCTGGGTGTAAAGCGGATGAGGTTTATAGGTGACCACTCATTTCCGTCTAATGACCATGTTACGAATGAGTGGATCTGAACCTCTACACCCTTAGACTTGCTGCTTCTGTTCTTACAACAGAGAGGAAGTATCCCCCGCAATACTGTGAGACACGTACCAGAATACACGGCGTCATAACGAACATGAATCGTAACCGACGCTAAAATCTCGAAGAATTTAAACGGTCCATTCGGCAGAATTTCTCAGACCACGACACGAGAGATCCTAGCAGCGAGAGGTGGAACTGTGTGGGCAAGAAAGTTCTGGTAATTTTGCCTAAATGACGACTTCCATGCCATTTAGGGATATTTTACATGCCGCAAATCTATGACATGGGACCGCCGGCTTTACTTTTCCTCCGAAGGAAGGCGTGCTGAGGATTTTTTCGCCCTGAAAAATCCCTGAGGGCTTGAACCCACGAACTCGGGTACTTAAAGGCAGCACGCTACCCCTAGACCACCGAAACCGCTTAAGTTCGCGCTGTTACAACAAAACATGTGAATTATCTTGCTCTGTAAAAAAAAAAAAAAATAACTGGTTCTTTACACGGCCGAAATAAAGTGTACTTCCCTCGTTCGTTTTTCAGGCTGCTCACTTTGTATATGTAACATTTATGTTCCATGGTTTTTTTTCTCGATTGTCGCGTACAGATGCTCTTCTGTTTTATTTGCAGGAGCGTAAAGGCGGATATTCAATAAAGAACATCTGAAGACAGAAAGCAGGAGAATTGGAAAAATTGTGTGTAAAAGCATTAAATAATAAAACTCGACGAAATCTATTTTTCTCAAAACGCAGTTAAATGAAATTGGACTGAAATGTCGGAGCGTACAGTAGCGAAGGCGTGAATGTCTCTACATTGTTTTATTCGTGAATTTGACATTCAGAGGACCGTACATCGTGATGTTTTCTTATAATGAAAGCCAACGAAATACACTATTTCTCAAATTTATTTGATAAATGTTCCGAACAATTCCACTGTCCATCATCAAGAGTATCTCAACGCTGTATACACACAATAGGCATTTGTCATGCTAGTTCTGTGGCTGTATGCTAGAGTGGTCATCCATGCTGACCACGCTAGCATACAGCCACAGAACTAGCTGCAGTGAAGAAATGTGGCTTCCAGGAGATCGAGCACCCACCCTATAGCCCAGATCTGGCACCCAGTGATTATTACCTCTTCTCCAAACTAAAGAAAGATCTTCGGGGTAGGAAATTTGAT
>Ga0123357_10012499_pt1 | contig 10956 bp, 7 predicted proteins | sample TergutEmb28metaG_FD_89873 | JGI IMG/M metagenome (GOLD analysis project Ga0123357, IMG submission 89873) | Embiratermes neotenicus P4 segment gut microbial communities from Petit-Saut dam, French Guiana - Emb289 P4 | ecosystem: Host-associated > Arthropoda: Insects > Digestive system > Gut ... | reverse complement strand
TTTATGGCTTTGGCACAGGCATTTATTATAGAATTATCATTACTATTGAATGTGTTATGAATAATATTGATAGCAGCGTCTTCATCAAAATTTTTGATTGTATCAGGTTTAATATGTAATACATTAGCAATTTTGTTGAGAATATCATCATTCAATTCCTCTTGCGATTCAATCAGGGAAATTGTTTGCTGAGATAAATTTAGCCCATTAGCTAAAACATCCTGCTTGATACCCAACATTTCACGCAAACGTTTCACATTTTGTCCGTGATGCGCTTTCTTTTGATGAATTGTTTCTGTTTCCACGACTTTTCGTTTTTTATTTGATACAAAGATATGAAAAAAAAATTAGTGTAAACAAATTCAAACAAGTATTTTACTCACATTTTTTGATGATTTACTTATTGAATGGGTAAAATTTATATTAACCAATGCAGATGGAGAGTCTTTTATTTTAGCAAAACAATAAATTCGTCATTGTGATCAGATATGTTTGGCTACACCAAGTGTTGTTTCAAACTATCTTGCTTGATTTTAATAAGTTGTACATGCAACGAAAGGCTCTTATTAAAGGGAAAAGAAGGAAAAATTTACTTTTCTTTCAACTGCCGATTAATAGCCAGACAAACCAAATAAGCAATTACAACGCCGACTACATCAAACCAAAAATCCCACCAGTCGCCCGTTCGAGTAGTGGATAAATATTCCTGACCGATTTCTATTAAACCGCCAAGAACGATAGGGAATACGAACGAACCAAAAAAAAATGATTTGCCGGACACCTGTTTCCTAAAATAAAATGAATTATCAAAAAATATCGTCCCTGATATTCCGCCAAGCATCAGGATATGAACTAATTTATCGAAATTCGTCATCGGCGCCCGAACCGGAATATCAGACAGATTAATAAAACATAAAACAATAACTATAGCGATAGTTAAGATCGATATCCAGTATTTTTTTAATATAATCATAAAGCTTTTAAAATATTTTGTGATAAACTACTTGCTCCAATCCGGAATAATTCGGGAGTGAGCCATTCTTTTCCCAAAGTCTCTTTGACAATCGTATAATATCTTAGCGCATCTTCCACGGTACGAACACCGCCCGAAACTTTTATCCCTATTTTTTTATTATGAAGTTGCTCATATTCCTTAATTGCTTGGCAAATCACATAAGCTGCTTCAGGACTTGCGCCCGGGTAAACTTTTCCTGTTGATGTTTTAAGAAAATCCGCGCCGGAATACATGGATAGAATCGAAGCCGTTTTTATGTTTTCAGCCGTTTTTAATAAACCGGTTTCAAGAATTACTTTCAATTTAGCATCACGGCAAGCGTCTTTAATTTCTTCAATCTCGACAGACAAATCTTCATAATTTCCTTCCAAAAAATCACCAACATTCAAGACAATGTCAATTTCGTCGGCGCCGTCGGCAACGGATAGAGCAACTTCGGCAATTTTCACTTCGGTAAATGTTTGCGAAGACGGAAATCCGGCGGCAACGGATGCAATCCGAACATCAGCCGTTAAAGCGTCTTTGACGGTTTGCACAAAATTCGGATAAACGCAAATCGCTGCAACATTGTTTACATCCGGGTTTGAACCTTCGAAATCGTTTACAGTCTCAACTAATTTCCAGATATTTTCTTTACTGTCTTCGGTGTTCAAAGATGTCAAATCAATGCAAGAATAAAGAAATTTCAATACATCGGGTGTGTTATTTACTTCCGATTTTCCAATGATTTCGGCTGTTTTCCAGTTTGTTTCCTCATCGTTCAAATTCAGTCGGAATTTTTCAAGGGCTTCTTCGTATTTACTCATACTTCTTTTAATTTTGGATTTTGTTTATGTCTATCTTTATCTCTTAACGTTTTTTTCTCTAAATTATTGGTAAAAGCTTCCGTCAAATTTACGCCGGTTTGATTCGCCAGACAGATAAGTACCCACAAAACATCAGCCATTTCATCGGCTAAATTTGCTTCCAAGTCTGACTTTTTGAACGATTGGTCTCCATAAGTGCGAGCCATAATCCTCGCTAATTCGCCGACTTCTTCGGTAAGGATGGTCATGTTGGTTAATTCCGAAAAATATCGGACACCATAAGTTTTAATCCATTCATCTACCTTGTTTTGTGCTTCCTGTATTGTCACTTTATTCTTTTATTTTTGAATCAATAATGATAGTTACCGGGCCGTCGTTGATTAATTCGACCTGCATATCGGCGCCAAATTCACCGGTTTGTATTTCTTTGCCCAAAGCTTTTGATAACTCCGTACAAAATGTATTGTACATCGGAATCGCAAAATCCGGCTTCGCCGCTTTGATGTAAGAAGGCCTGTTGCCTTTTTTCGTTGAAGCGTGAAGGGTAAACTGACTGACACATAAAATTTCACCGTCAATTTCCAACACAGAACAGTTCATTACTCCGTTTTCATCCGGAAAAATCCGAAGGTTGACTATCTTCTTAACCAAAAAATCAATATCTTCCGAATTGTCTTCGTCCACAATGCCTACTAAGACTAACAAACCGGCTCTTACCAACGATTTCAATTTTCCGCCAACGCTTACAGAAGCTTTCGACACTCTTTGAATAACTATACGCATGACTAATTATCTGTCGATATATTTTGAATCACGAGTCGCAAAGATACGAAAGGTTTCTAAAAGGGACAATAAATTTTAATAAAAACACTGCTTGTCAATTTTTTTTGTTTATCTTTGCCCTACTGAGTAAAAATATTTAATTAACTTATTAATAATACAAGAATTAAAATTATGATGGAAATAGGTAAGTACTCTTGGGGAATCGGAGACCGCTTTGCCCATGAAGCAGAAGCACAATTGAAAGCCATGATTTTGGCTAAAAACGCCGGGATCGACATCGTACCGGTATGGAACAAATCGAACCGCGAACACACATTTATTCATTCTGAACCGATATCGACCCGTATTGCCGCCGATGCCGCCGTAAAAGCGCTCGGATGGACAGGTCAATATTTTTGTGATGCCGACCATATCAACATGAACAATGTAGATCGTTTTATAGATGCTTGCGACTTTTTCACAATCGACGTTGCCGACTATATCGGGAAAGAAGTATCCGCTGAAGAAATTGACACATTTGTAGCGAAAAATAAAAAATACATCGGTAATCTCGCAATTCCCGGCATTGCAAAGCCATTTATTATCACGGAAAACGACGTAAGAGACATTGCTAAAAAATTTCTGTTTGCCGTTAAAGAGGCTGCTGTTATTTATCAGCATATAGTGAAAGTAAAGGGTGAAGGCAATTTTGTTTCTGAAGTTTCGATGGATGAAGTTGACGATGCACAATCACCGGTTGAAATGTTTTTTATTTTAAGCGCTATCGCTCAATATAAAATTCCGGTGCAGACCATTGCTCCGAAATTTACGGGCCGCTTCAACAAAGGTGTTGATTATGCGGGCGATATTAAACAATTTGCTATTGAATTTGAAGAGGATTTATTGGTAATTGATTATGCCGTTAAAGAATTTGGTCTTCCCCAAAATCTTAAATTAAGCATTCATTCGGGTAGTGACAAATTTTCCATCTATCCTGTTATGGGAAACTTGATTAAGAAATATGATAAAGGCATCCATGTAAAGACGGCCGGTACTACTTGGCTGGAAGAAGTTATCGGATTGGCGGAAGCAGGCGGTGACGGATTAGAAGTGGCTAAAAAAATCTATGCGGATGCTTACAAATATCGCGATGAAATGATTCCACCCTATGCAACGGTTATCGATATTGATTTTTCAAAAGTTCCTTCTCCCGAGGAAGTCAATACTTGGGATAGTAAAAAATTTGCCGAATCTCTTCGTCATGTTCAATCGAATCCCAACTACAATCCCAATTTCCGACAGTTAATTCACATAGCATTTAAAATAGCGGCTAATTTGGGAAATGTTTATACCGATGCTCTTAAAAAACATGCCGATATTGTTCAAAAACAAGTAACGGAAAATCTTTGGGATCGACACATTAAACTGTTATTTAATATTTTATGATTCAAAAATAAATAACAAACGTATAAATATGGCAGACGAAAGATCTTTATTAAACGAACCGGAAATATTTCCGACAGTTGAAGTATTGAAAAGTGTACTTGGAAAAAGTTACTTTGTTTTTGAGGAACTATCAAAAAAATTAATCGATGAATTCGGGCTGATTTTTGAATGGCATTATTATAAAGACAGTAAAGCCTGGTTATGTAAAGTTGCTTACAAAAAGAAAACTATTTTTTGGCTGTCCGCTTGGAGTGAGTGTTTCAGGACAAGTTTTTATTTTATGGAAAGACATTTGGAGGGAATAATGGCGTTGGGTATTGATGACAATCGGTTTACAATCAAAAAAGAATGGGGTAAAATGATTCCGTTGATATTTATCATTTCAAAAAGCGAACAGTTGCCGGATTTATTGAAAGTGGCTGCTTATAAGAAAAATTTGAAAAATTAACGGCAACCGATAAGAATAGTACGAGCGTATCATTTAAATTTCGCCGCATACTCCGAAGGACTCGCCCCGTACTGTTCCCTGAAACATTTCCGAAAATAAGCCATGTCCCGGAATCCCACGTGATACATCACTTCCGAGATGGTAATTTTATTTTGTTCCAACAGTTGAGCGGCTCGCTTAATTCGTATATCGCGGATAAATTCTTTGACAGTCATGTTGGTTAAAGCTTCTAATTTGCGGTACAATTGCATCCGGCTGACTCCTACTTCGGAGGAAAAAGTCTCGATGTCAAAATCCGGATCTGCAATGTTTTTTTCGATGATATCGACTGCTTTTTTCAGGAATTTCTCGTCCGGAGAAACCAGCGTAACTGGTGAAGGTTGCAGTAAAATATCGTTTTTATACTTTTCCCTCAAAGTATTGCGCAATGACAAAAGATTATCCGCTTTTAATTTCAAAATGTTGATATCAAAAGGTTTGGTGATGTAATCATCTACGCCGGCTTTCAGGGCTTCTTTTTCGGACTCTTTGGCTGTAACTGCCGTCAACAGGATAAAAGGAATGTGAGAGGTACGCTCGTCTTTTTTCACTTTTTTGCAAAAAACATCGCCGCCCATGACCGGCATCAGCAAATCGGATATGATGATATCCGGCACGTATTGAATGGCTAATTCAAACCCTTCCTTACCGTTTTCGGCTTCCAGAATTTTATACTCTTGCCGGAAATTGGAAATCATATAGTCTCTTACATCGGCATTGTCTTCGGCGATAAGGATAATCTTTTGGTTTCCTCCGGTGAAATTTTCCGGTTTTTCGGATAAGGGTTCATCGGTTTTTACGTCCGTTTCCCGAAGTAAAGGCAGTTGAACTGTGAATATAGCGCCTTCTCCTTCAACACTTTCGACATCGATATCTCCTCCCATTAACTTGACAAATTCACGGGTAATGGACAATCCGATTCCCGAACCCGGAAGATTTTCTCCATTATCGCCCCGCACGAACCGCTCGAATATTTTTTTCAGATTTTTTTCGGGGATTCCTTTTCCGGTATCTTTTACAATAATCGAATAGGAAGATTGCTTTTCCGCATTTTCTCCCGAAGATACGTCGTTGACTTCAAAATAGACCGAAACAAAACCAAAATTGTTTGTAAACTTCAAAGCGTTGGATAACAGATTATTAACTATCTTTTGAATTTTATCGTTATCGAACCATGTGCTGAAATGGGTACGATCGGACTGAAAAGTCAGTTTGATGTCTTTTTCCGTCGCCAAACCGTGAAAAGATTCAACGATAGAGCGGATAAAAAATATAATATCCGATTTTTCGTAGTGAACGGTTTGTTTGCCTGCTTCAATTTTCCGGAAATCAAGCAGTTGATTGATGAGTTTCAATAACTGATCGGCGTTCTTTTTTATCAATTGTAATTTATCCCTTGAGTCATCGTCAATAGAACCTTGGCTTAGCACTTGGTTCAGCGGGCCTAAAATCAAAGTCAAAGGCGTTCGTATTTCGTGAGAAATGTTAGTAAAAAAGCGCAATTTCATATTTTCGATTTCATGCAATTTACGTGCGCGGGTTTTTTCAAATACCAGTTCATTATTCTGTTTAGCGCGTTCCAGGAAGAACTTGGCAATAAAAAATATGCAGAGAGACGCAAAAGAAATGAGCGCTATCCGAAACCACCATGTCTGCCAGAAAGGCGGATGAATAATGATTTCGATGGTTGCTTCCCGTGGATTCCATATCTCGTTGGAATTGGAACCTTTAACTTTGAATCGGTATTTTCCCGGATACAGATTGGTATAAGTCGCCGAATTCGACGTACCTGCATTCACCCAGCCTTTATCAAAACCTTCGAGCATGTATGTATATTGGTTTTTTGCCGGATTGGTGTAAGAGAGCGCTGCAAATTCGATGGAAAAAACATTTTGTTTATAATTCAAGTTGATTGTATCAATCCGGTTAATACTTCTTTTAATTGTCGTCCCGATTTTAACCGGTTGATTGAAAATTCGCAAGTCTGTAAATACGACCGGTGGAATAAAATTATTTCTTCTTACTTCAGCCGGATTGAAAATATTCATTCCATTGCTGCCTCCATAAATCAGTTCATCGCCGAATGCAGCGGCTGCACCGTAATTAAATTGATTGTCCTGCAAGCCGTCGCTAACGTCAAAATTGACAAATTCGAATGTGTTTTCGTCGAAGCGGGAAAGGCCTTTGAAGGTGCTAATCCAAATAAATCCGTTCTTATCTCGTTGCAAAGACTGGATATTGTTGTTACACAGTCCGTCCGATTCGGAAAAATAGCGGATAGCGCCTTGCTTTTTATCAAATAATGCCAAGCCGTTTCCGCGTGTCGCTAACCAATATTTCCCATTGGAAGCGGGAACTACGTCACGGGTTCGTTCTGCGTATCGAGCAACTTTCCCTGTATGAGGATTATAAATGTACAATTCACTGCTGCCCATCCATAAATCGCCATCGGTATCTTCTTTTATCCAATAACAAGCTTTTTCCGGATAAATATCTGTACGGTTTCGGAACGTCCGTTTCTTATTGTCGTAGAGGTCAAGGCCTTTATTGGTTGCTACCCAAATATTTCCTTTGCTGTCTTTCAATAAACCCCAGACAACATCATCTTTCAGGGATTGAGGATCATCTTTGTGATTCCGTAGTATGGCTTTTACCTTGTAAGTATTTGCATCTAAGATATTAAGTCCTCCCGGATAAGTACCGACTAAGATTTCATTTCCATCGCGGACAAAAGATTTAATGCAATCATCCGAAAGTCCTTCTTTAGTAGATAAGTACCTGAACCGATGCGTATTCCAGTTATAGATATTGACGCCGCCGCTTTCCGTACCGATAAGCAAATCGTTATTATTCAAAAAGAAACAGTATATTTCGGCATTATTCAGGAAACGATTGTCATTCCTCATAGCAGTTAAATAGATAAACCCTTGTTTGTCGGCATCTCTATAATTGATTCCGCCACGCGTTCCTATCCATAAATCACCTTTAGCGTCCACACAAAGGCTTAATACCGAATTAAGGGACAAACTTCCATCATCCTCGTCCCTCAAAAAATAGTCGTAAGTTTGTGTGGCTTTGTTGTAAGAGACCAATCCTCCGCGTGTACCGAACCACATAATTCCTTTTTCATCTTCCTGAATCGCCCGCACGGTTTCCATGCGATTGGAAGCGACCCATGAGTCTATTTTTTTAAGCGTCCGAGAATTGGGATAAGCTGCGTAAACGCCCGAATAGTGCGTACCTATCCATAAAATATGGTCGCTATCAAAGAAAAGAGAATGAATTTCGTCGTCGGGAATATGGGTTTCCGGCAAAAGTAATTTTTCTCCGGTGTTCATGGTAAAATTATAGATGAACAAACCGGATAAAGTGCCTATCCATAAATTGTCCCGTTTGTCGCAGAATATTTTAGCAACTTCGGGATTTCCGGCTTGTTTGAGCGCCTGAATGGGGAGTAATTCCAAGCGATTGTTTGAGTTCAAGAAGGCAACACCTTTGTCCGTACCCACAAGCAAACGATTGTTTTCGTCTTCAATGATACAGTTTGCGGAAAAAATGGTATCTCCATCCTGAAACAAGATATGGGAAAACTCTTCGGTATCCCGATTGAAAAGATTCAAACCGCCGTTTTCCGTCCCAACCCACAATTGGTTATTGTGGTCTTCATAAATGCAACGCACCAATTCTCCCCGCAAAGTGCCGGATTCGGAAATGTCGCTTTTGTAATTGGTGAAATGGTAACCGTCGTACCTGCTTAATCCTAAGTTAGTGCCTATCCACATCCAACCGGCTTTCTCCTGAAAAATACAGAGAACGTGATTGCTTAATAATCCGTTGTCCTGCGTAATTTTATCAAACCGGGAAATATTCGGAAGTCCTGCCTTGGTTGATAAAATGGCGAAGGTCAAGAAAAACACGAAACAAGCAGTATGGATAAATCGGTTTCTCATTTTCGGTGAATGGCTTCCCGTATCATATTAAACAGCAGTTGCTGCCCTACAATATTTGCCGGATTATCGGCTGACGGATTGAAAGAACTCATTGCTTCGTTCATACCGTCAATATCAACAGGAGCGTTAGCTCTTTCAGTCGGCGTGATGCATGCAGGAATATCGAGCGTGGTAATAATAACTTTGCCTCTGCCTGCAGGAATAATGCTCAAGGCGGAATATACTTCCTTTTTATGATCGGATACGCAGCCGACCAATGTTTCGCCATTTTCCACACGCAAACCGATTCTCCGGCGATTGTAGGCAGCGAAGCACTGGTATTCCCAATTGAAAGCGCAATTAACAGGTAATCCTGAGAATACCGCATGATCACGGTTAAAAAAGTTACCGCCATACCACGAACGTCCCAATTCTTTAGCTCCCCGATAATCCAAAACTTCTTTGTCAGCTAAAAATTCCGCCCAACGTACAGGGTTGTCCACAATAATCAGGGAACCGCCTTTTTGTACCCAATCGATGATATCGCTCATTCCGCTTCCCCATTGTTGAGGTTCAAAGGCGCCGATCAACAGATAATCGCCTTTAGGTTCGCCTTGCCGATAAGATTTTACATTCAAACCCATCCGGTGCATAAAGGCGGCGAGCATACCTGTGGTATCGGCTACAAGACCATTTGCCGGAATATCTTTCGTATCAAGTCCAACGGTAAAAATTTGATCATCGCCTTTTACTTCGGTATTTTTATCCGTTTGAAGCGTTGCTTCTACAGTAGTGTATCCGGCTGAAACAACCGGCAATTTATAACCGGTCAACAGGTTTTCGCCATAGACGGAGCCTCCGCTGACTTTAACTTTTTTTGCTGATAAACTAATATTTTTACCCAAAGCATCTTTTGCCGAAACATTCAAAGTAAAATTGCCGTGTATATTTTTTTCTTTTACAATAAAAACATCTACGGTAGTTGTATCACCGACCGCCAATACTTTCCGATTAAGTTTGACGCTTAGGAAAAGAGGTTTATTGTAGCGGGCGATCAAATCGGGATCGCCTTTCGGATTGCGATAGTTATCCACGATGCCGGAGTGATTTTCTAATTTCATGGATTCCCAGCCATTTACAGCATAGCCATCTACAATATTATTGATTCGGATGTTTTCAATAATTCTACCCTGATAATAATAAGCGACGTTTCCCATAGCAACCGTCAATGTATCTACTGTTGGAAATGCTTTGTCAAAGCCGGATTTATGCAGGAACCGGTCATAAGCGTCATACCATCCCAGATAATCCGCCGCTTCCCAGCCGTTTAATTTTCCTGTTTCCAAAATATTCCGGTGAATTAGTTCCAAGCGGGGAGGCGTTCCAATAGCGCCTTCTTCGCCCCAATAAATGATTTCCGGTCGATTGGCGCTGTAACGCAAGTAATCGTTTGGATTATGATATAAATTATCGTGATAAACGCCCGGACCGCCTGCATGATGCTGATCATACCATCCTATATCATAAAAAGTAGTATCGTATGGTCTTAAATGCGTTTTGAAATGCGCATTGGCAATTCCTTCCGGATTTGCCCCGTTGCAGGAATTATAATTGATTTGACGGGTTGGGTCTAATTCGTGAGCCATCCGCATTTCCCGATAATCCTCCGCTTGCGGATCGGCGCCCCGTTCATTATGCAAATTGTAAATCACTAAACAGGGATGATTCCGGTCGCGGCGTATCATCCGCGAAAGTTTTTCGTTACGGTAATCAACATAAAAACGGGATTTGGGGCTTTTTTCATTCAATTTGTTTGCTGCGTATTGATTACCTCCCGGTTCTTCCCAAATCAGTAAACCCAATTCGTCGGCAAAATCCATCAGATTGGTTTGTCCGATAGCCCTGTGAAAGCTCAACATATTCAAACCAAGCCGTTTGGCAGTTAAAATTTGTTTACGGGCATATTCGTCTGTAGGGAAAATACCGTTATCAGGCCAATATCCCCACGAAATAGCGCTACGCAGAACAATGCGCTTTCCGTTGAGATAGAACTGCCGGTCGCCATCTACCGTTCGCACTTCAAACCAGCGGAAACCAAAGCGTTCGCTGATTTGATCTTCTGCAAGCGTAACATGGAGTTGGTAAAGATTGGGTTCATCTACGCTCCAAAGTTTGACATCCGGAATTTTAAGCAAATAAGAATATACATTTTCTCCGGCTGATATTTGAGGAATAAGAAATTCTTTTGTAAAAACTTTTCCATCGCTTCCAGATTCAACTATTTCAATTTGTAATTTCTGATTTGAAATGGCATTATTTGATTGATTATTAACCGTCAACTCTATTTCAATTTCTCTTGGATTGGGACGGTTTTTAATAAATACGTTCTCCATGAATGTTTTTCCGGTCGCCTGTAAATGTACTGTTCCGGTGATTCCGCCGAATCCATGAGAAGGATTAAGATCATAATCGCCCCATGTATAAACCTGCGAATCTTTCCAATTGAAATTA
>Ga0123357_10012497_pt1 | contig 10957 bp, 8 predicted proteins | sample TergutEmb28metaG_FD_89873 | JGI IMG/M metagenome (GOLD analysis project Ga0123357, IMG submission 89873) | Embiratermes neotenicus P4 segment gut microbial communities from Petit-Saut dam, French Guiana - Emb289 P4 | ecosystem: Host-associated > Arthropoda: Insects > Digestive system > Gut ... | reverse complement strand
TACTACTACTACTACTACTACTACTACTACTACTACTACTACCACTGCTGCTGCTACTACTTTGCAAAGTCTAAATAATTCTGAAATATTAAACGTATACATAAGTGAGAACAGTTTTTGTAGGAATGTGTGTGGCATTGATTGTGACAAGTACTAAGACTATGAGATTTGCGGCTGTTTGTAACGGGCAGGGTTTGTGGCGCCAATATTAAATGCCCTTTTTCTTTGTTTTAATCACAACTTATCCAGTTGAAATCCTTTTAAGATGCGTTCCGTTAAGCATAATGATTATTACACATAAGTGGTAACTAAGGAGAGCAGTAGGCATGGTCGTAAGGTTCCCGGCAGTTACGATGTAGATGTCTGTGATTCGGTCGGAGAGGTAGCATGTGCCTGTACATGAACGGGCACTGATACATGTAAAGATGTTCTAGATTGAAATCTTACAGAGCTAACCCATCTCTCTTACCATGTAGGAGGATTATCGTACAGAAAACATTTTATTGGCCCTGTTTTACTGCAGAGTAATATCAAAATGTGTGCTTATGCTGGCATGTTACGTGTGCAAGTATTTACAAAAGGATCACGCTGTACTTATCATCTGTTTCCGCCATATTGCAATATGTACTGTTAATACTTATCCTGTACATAGCCCATTTTGTCTTAGGTACGTTACGCATTTCTGTACGTTTGTGTAATAATTGCCAGTGATCCATGCCTTCTTTCCGCGCATAATTTGATAAATTAAATTCATGCTCCCAAGGCCAGGGCTTGACTGGGGTCTGTCGGAACCCCAGAACCGATGCTTGATACCTGGGAAAAAATCTTGTATTCGCATTTCGTGATTCTTCCCATACAACCCTACCTCTTCGCGTCCATTAGGAATTTTTGCGAATGACTCTCGTATTCCCGCGCATAAATGTGAATTGTCCATTTTCAGCCAATCAGTGGGACCGGTTTACTATGACGTATACGTTGATGACGTAATAAGTATTCTCCTCTGCTGCCCCCTCCGTCACTAGCTTTCGTCCCTCTCTTCTCTCCCACTTTCCCGTTGATGAGCAGTGGGAGAGAAGAGAGAAAAGGGTTTTTAGCTTGCGTTGTGCATGAAGTGAAAAGTGGACATATTTAGAAGCTTATAAGAAGAGTAGTTTTGGAAATTGTTCAACAATATTCCCCCAGATTTGACTCTAATTTGGTGACCTGTGTTGTGTTGTTGTGTTTGGAGGTTATAATCCATGGTCGACGTGGTATATTTGGCCAATGTGTGAAAGTAAAAGGTGCTGCATGTACGCGTCTGTTAAGTTTGAATATTTTGGAACGTTTTGTCCGGTAGGGTAGCCGCCAGTGTGTGTGACGTGTGTGTTTGCTAAAGCTTTGCACGCCCAGCCGGCGCCGTAAAAATATTTTTTAAGTTCTGAAATAAAATGCATAGCTAAAAAATTTGCATTACATGAGATTCTGGGAAGTGAATGAACCTGGTGAGTTGTTAACTTTTTCCCCCCCCTAAATCAATAAAAGTAGACGTACTACAGCTTTGTCTGTGTGTGGACTGCAGCAGAATTTTACAGTCCATTGTCTAGTGCATGGGGTTTTCCGTTTGAAAGAATAACCATAACTTATAAAATATACAATGAAAGTTGGCCGTTTCATCGCCATTTTTGCGTTCGGAGGGTTTGTTCACACACCGGCTTGTGTTGCTGAGTCACTACTAGTGTAGACTGTTCCAGTGCTTGCTGATGTGGACTTGCGTGTCGAATCAAACTGGATTCGAGCGATTCCAAGAATTAAGTAAAATGGCAAAGCAAGGGAAAATGTTACCGGAGGTAGTAGCGTGGTGGCAAACATGGATTGGGGAAAGCAGGGGAGTGCATGTGTTGGAAAAGGAAATGTAGGGATATTTGAACGAGAAGAGAGATTTGTCATTATTTATTAGGTAGTCCCTCTTCGTAGCACTTCCAAAACATGTCAGATTTTTTAAAGAAAATAATGTTGAATTTTTTAAGGGAGTGAAGTGGGAGGAGGTCACCATAATTTGTCAGCCATTCTTGATTTTTTTGGCGCTGTAATTGGGAATTTAACTGTTTGGACCACTGTAGAGAAGTATGTATTAGAGCCTCCTGTTACCTGTTTTGAAACACTGGTTCCTTGCTTAATACAGTCCTGGCCTAACAGCAGGACTCGATTTCTGAACACAGTTTTGTTTGTATGTTTCATGTGATTACTGGTATAAAAATTGATTTTTAACGGCGGCAGTGTGACTGAGATAGGTAATTTTATGTTACATAGATACATATTATATATATGTACATATATATATATATATATATAAACACACACATCGTGCATTCAACACATCCAGAATTTAGTCAGTGACATTCAGTCATGTATTAAGTAGTAAAAATACAAAATATAAATACAAAGTAGTGTACATATTTGCATGCAGTATTCTGATGATGTTCCACATTCATTATATTCACCATATAATTATGACTGATTCATTCTGGAACATGAGAAATTTATCAACAGTACAAATGGTATGTGTATTTGAGTATCTTCTAAGCATTGATTTAAATTGAGCCTTTTCATTCTTCAGAGTGTTGAATACTTGATGCCTGCATAGTATGTACTGTTAAAAACAATTCCTATGCAGTGTTTAGGTAAAATTCTTCCTGAAGAGGGTTATGTAAGTGGTGCGCCTAAAATAAAAGGAATGTCTAAATGTAGGTTAGTTGAACTTTATGTTTCAGACTTAAATGGACCTCTCTTTGAACTCATTTAGTCCAATTAATTCCTCTTAATAACCCACACTGCCAGAATTGTATTTGGTTAAAGGAAATGAGAAGTAATGAACAAATTTGAGGGATGGGGTGGTATGTGTATCTCTTCGGTCAGCGCTGTTTTATAAGGTGAAGTAGTAACATTACACAAAGTTCATTCCACTTACTAAGATAATATACAAAAATTTACAGCTGGTAATTACTACTTTTATTTTGTGAGTGCAGCTGTTTACAGTAACAACTTCTAATAAGCTATTTTCCCCTTGACTGCAGTGCGGGTGGTAAGATAGTGCTGAGCAACCTTCCGGTGCATGTGAGACTAGAGGACTTGGAGCCATTACTGACTCCGTTTGGTTCCGTCCAAAGCTGTGAGAAGCTGAACTCACGAGATGGCTCCACACAAACTGTGCAAGTCAGCTATGAAACCCAGGAGCAAGCACAACAGTGAGTATATAATTCTGGTTCAGGAAATTTCTTTGGCTGTTACAGTGAATTGAATAAAAGATTCACTGAGACCATCTGCTGTGAGGACAAGACATTTGAATTTGAAACTTGTCAATGTAAGGCCCGGACAAAAACAGGTGGGAAGATGTACACTGTTAAAGCCCATTTAACCATGCAAATTTTAAATTTAATATTTAAATATGAACTGATTTGCTGTCTGAATGATACTCTTATGATCTTAGGAGCTGCTTAAAGGAATTTACAATGATAATCCATTACATATTTTCAGCTATTAAAGAAATTAAGATGTACTGTGAAATTTGTAGTTCTCATGGCTGTGACCATGAAGACCACTTGATTCTGAAATGTGATGCCATGTGGTTTGATAGATGGGCACCATTGTATCAGATGAATGTGTTGTCTCCACGGGGGCAGTGGTGGAGACTGCACATTCCCCCAAAACTTTGATAGTTGTCTGCCAAGCTACTGTACATCATGTACAAGAAGATGGTCTGCAGTCAGTATGTATGCCGACAAAGGCGCTGCAATATATACCAGGATTTTTGATTAGTGATACACCACTTGAGCAGATGTGAATGATAGTTGTGTGTGTTAGTGTCATTTGTTTGTCCTACTGGAGCAAAAATGAGGCTGCTTGTCAGGTTTTGTGTTTTGAAATCCAAGGTCAAATATTCTGATTGTACAGCTAATATGTCACCTGGTACCATGAACTTTAAGGTGACATATATTATAACTCTTTTTATATAACCATATTTTCAGCCTCATAGAACACATTTTTTTGTCCTGAACATTGTTCCCAAAAACGAACCAATAATCTTAACACTGGAGGGTCAAAGGATTTTTCAGTTCATAAAGATGCCTTGCTAATTTTATGATGTGTTCTGTAACTTGTAGCTTCATACAAGTAGGGAAATATGTTACATAAGGTCATATTTCATGAATGGATGTGTCACTGAGGACAAGTTAGTGTGAATTCAAGACTTAAGTACTTTTTAAAATATTTCTTTGGGAAAGCATAGGTCTTCAGCATTACTATGTATAGTAATATTCTCAGATTGATGCTTGGAAAACATTGTCTGAAGCTTGATCATTTCTGTCAAACAGACACGCCACATCTCTGAGACATTTAGAGTCACACTTGGATTAGTAGGATTCATTTAATCCAGCACTCCTGAAAGAGTGCTGGAGGAAAGTCATTCAAAGTTGGGAAGTTACACTGCCCATAACATGAGGTGTGGGAGCTGATTCCATGACATTACCCTAGGTTATATGGAACTCCCTGAGCCCATCATGTAATTTTAATGGCTTCAGAAGACCCAAAGAGGAGTAAACTGGGTACTGGTGGCAAAGAGAAACAATCTTTAATAGTTCCCCAAGAACTTGAAGAAGTTAGGGGGCTTGAATGTGGTGAAAGCCAAAGAGATAATTGCTTCATACAACATTGGATCATCAGCTGTTTGTGATATAAAGAAATGGAGCTAACAGTTACGGTTGTTCATGGAATGAAGTGGAAATATATCTTTTCAAGGGACAGAGGTTGAAAGAGCCTAAATTAGTGCAGTTAGACTGATTTACAACATTGCATTCCAAAGGAAAAGCTGTGACTTGAGACTATGATAATTGAAAAAATTAAGCTTTTTAAATAATGAATTAAAAGTAAGTGACGTACAGTTTCTCCGAGGGCCATGACAAAAAATTACTTACAAGAACTTGGGTCATTATAGGTGTTGTTTGATCGTTCATAATATCAGCACATGTCCTGTCCATTGGGTAATGGATTAAAGGAAATTTACTGTATTTGTATTTAATTGTCCAAAACAAATAACAGTCACTTACTCGTTTCCATAACCAAAGAATTCATTTCGTGTATTGATATATACCAGAGAAGGATCATACTGTAAGAGCAAGGGCTTGTTTGTGTATGGTTGCAAGTGCAGGTGGAGTCTATTTAACCCTTTGAATATAAAAAATGATACTGAATAAGATTCAGTTGGTACCACACCATAAACATATTTGCTGTCTGTTATAAAAACCATACAGGTAATGCTGCACATTTCAGGAACCATATGAACACACTGTGTCGAAAGAATATAGAATTTGGAACCATTATTAAACCTGATGGTACATAAAGTAAACACTGGGCTTTCAAAAGGTAATTGCATTTGTTGAAACATAGATGTATTTGAAATGCCTTACTGTTTACACTGCAAAACAATTTCCAGGTTGTTGCTTCCTTACATTACAGGGCTGTGAATGAGCTGAATGGTTACATATATGACGGCAGTACCCTGAAAGTGGAATTTTCAATGGAGCGTCGAGGCAGAGGTCGTGGCAGCTCAAGAGGAGGTGCTGGTGCTGGTTTTTCTGGACTGCCAGGCTCAGGCCGCCAGACTGATTTTCCACTCCGCATCCTGGTGCAGAGTGACATGGTGGGAGCAATCATTGGACGCCAGGGCAGCACTATTCGCCAAATTACACAGCAGACAAGGGCAAGGTTTGTGTACAAACTTGTGGTTTGTGCTGTAAAATGTGTTTAGTTTTCTACAGGGCCAGAACATTAAAAAAGTTGTGGGCTATATTTTTACTTACCCTCTTTGGTTTTGGGCATTTCATAAATTTAAATAATGGGTTTTCAAATGTCAGGCATGTATGCAGTGACAGCAACACCTGGGACTGTCCGTTTGTAACATAGTATGTTCAATCTATTTAGGTTTGCCTCTCCTGCTTAATTAGTCAAGCTTACAAAAAAATATTTACACCAGGTTGTAGTGTTGACTGTTGTATGCCAGGTGACATGCTGGTCCTACATTTAGGCATTTATGAACTACATATTTGTTTGTGTTGACATCACGCTGATGCCAAAGGAACAATAAATGGTCACACTTTGACTTTGTTATTCATTTTCCCTAACAAACCACTAGAATAAACATTGGTTTTTTCGAAGTTCAATAGCAAAGTAACAGTGAATTGTATATAATTGGATGCTTGTATTGTTAGCAATAACAGCAGACCTGAAGATGGTGCGTGTAAGCAGCATACCTAACAAGGAATTTACTGGACTTATTACTAAGAAAATTAGGAAATTTTATTATAATATGTTTATTTTGTATAAATTGACGCTGCCTTCTGGTGTAGCATTCACAGTGTCAGCTTTCTTTGTAATCAGGGTGTAAATGTTAGTGACAAGTCTCAAGTTGAATGTACAGAAGTGTCAACTTCAGGAATTTGAAGTGGCCACAAAACATTTTTACATTTGTGATAACAACAATGAAATCATAAGACGTTCATGATTTATGTGTGGATGATCATGTGTTCAAGATTGTGTTTTATTATTATTATCAAGCAAACAGTTATTTTCAATTGCTCTCAAGTATTAGGTATGTATATAGTACTTTGTAATTGTGTGTTTATGGGGAATGTATATTTGTAAATAGTGGTGTCAAATATATTCCCATTTTATTTATTTGTCAGACAGATTAAATGTCAAGTTTTTGTGGCCAGAAAACTTAAAAACAGAATTTCCACCAAAGTCGCTGCTATGGGTAATACACACTAAAATTGGGCATGGAGTATTGTACAAGTATCATGTGATGGTTACACAGAAGGTGGAGTAGAAAAGAGCCTGTAGCCAAGCCATGTAGGAATTAGAGAAAATCAACTGAACGTTTTAAAAACCACGAACATACAGACTGCTGTAGGTCCAGCATTTTCAAAACATGTACATTTTGTTAAGCCTAAACAAAAGTTTTGATGTGAAACTGAATTTGGCCGAGACCAAAAAGTGAATAGAACAGAAATGTTATAATAGCTAATATTTAGATATAACCATTTGACACAACCTGATGCTGATTGTGTTAATTTCTGTTTTTTGATGCACTGTTATATTGTGGGCAGATATTACTGTTCTACTGAGCCTCTTATAAAATGGCTCCAGATATACCCTGTATTTGTTAGGAAATGTGCAATATTAAATTGTAGAATTCTATAACTCAGCACTTTCAAGTGAAGACACCATGTGAGATTTCATGCTCATTTTTGGTATTAGCTGTGATAGAATAGCCATGTCTTCAGTGAAGCACTATACCAAGCACAACATTGTTAGGTCTGTTTACAACAACAAAATAGAGGAAAACTGCCTGTAATCTTGAACCTTCAACAAGTGTTACATGTTAAGATCTACCAAAGATACTTATTGACCTGTCTTGACGGATGGGGATTTTGTCACTTGTGTATGGAGACATGATAGTGGGCACCAGCACTCTGTCCCCTGCACTGGGTGTAGTCTTAATTTTTCCACCAATGATGCCTGTTTAGTGGGCCCTGTCATGAATTCCATGCATGCTACTAATTATACCTGCAAATATTTATGTGACTCCAGTACATGTAACCCTTTGGAGTCAGGGTTAAATGCCTGGTGTGATGTTCAGCAGACTGGAATTAGAATGAGGACCACATTAGAAAGTCCATAGTTCAATGTTGCTAGTAGGTAGTGTATGGCATTGCAAGGATCACACTGTGCCAATGGTTTAATTGTTCAACAAAAAATAGTTAAGCACTATATAGAATTTTCTGTGTTAAGGTTGCAGAAGATTTGGGTTGAGTGTAAAGACATGATGTCAGTTTTTGTTGCTGAATGCTGTCAGCAGTGCATCATGTATTGAATTCCGTTTCTGAAAGGCAATATGCAGATGCACTGCCCATTAACTTTTGTCTGCAAGAAAGCGATCCACACTCTGTATGGATGTTCATACTTTATCAAGGGATGTTTTATTCTTACACTGTGCTGTTTAGGGAATGGGAGAATACTGGTCAGTTTAATAGCAGATATGGGGTCTCACATGAAGTAAGTGTAGCATTGTATGTGGGGAAATTGTAACCGAGAATGTTGCAGAAATGTATGTTTCTGCTTCTGATGCAGCTGAAATACTATGTACTGAAGTCAAAATAGCATACAAATTTTATGCACCTGCAAGTGTTATGTTTTGTTGGTTTCTGGAAAAATATTGTGGTGTTTCTCTTTATTTGTCTGGTTGGAGAAATGCTGCCACAACACAAGATTTTTCTGAGTGCCTTTATAAGTATCTTTGCAGAAGAACATCTCCCAGTATGTTAAACAAGAATGGCAGTGTACATTTAATATAACGTTGAGGGGCATTTGTACAAGCATTGTTGCAATGGAAAGCAATAATTATTACATATCCCAAAAGTGTCTGTTTGTATCATTGAGTACCCAGCATGAAATGCACGTGCACCATATTATCATCGGTTTCCTCTGGCTGTGCTACATTTTTTCACATTAGCTCATAAACAGCACATTTTTCAAATAGAGTTAGTGAACAAAAAATGTGTGTCTCGATTTTCTCTACAACTTTTGTCTGGAATATTTCTCATTCTAAGAAGAACTGAGCAAGATATGATCAAATATGTGTGTTGGTCTGCACGTAAAGTGCCCACTATTCCTGTCCAATTGTAGTGAAACTTGAATTTTCTGACAATTTTTTTGCAATGCACTCAAATATCAAATTTCATGAAAATCCATCCAAGGGGAGCAGAGTTGTTCCATGGGGACAGACAGACAGGCATGACAAAGCTAATGGTCACCTTTCACAATTTTGCGAACACCTAAAAATAAATACATATGAAATGGTGGAAATATTCCAAGAAGATGTATGGTGCATTGAAGGGACAGCAGTTTCATAGCTGTGACTTTGACATCAGCTTTTTATTTAGTTTGGAAAGAAAACTGAAATCTACAGTGAGATTATATTTTGGTTGTAATTCCAATATTGTTTCTTTTGTCAGTAGTTTTCTTAAAACTCTCGTAGCTTTGTCCCTTGAGATGAAGCATATTCAAGTGAGTACTAGCAACATGATGTCACTTTAAAGTATATGTAAGGCATAACACCACTAAAGAATGTGTAACCCTTTGGTGCTGGAATTAAATTGCTTCATGTGGCATTTGGTGTTTTAGCATCTCACTGTGTGATGGCTATACATGTCAGTAGGTGCCAAAGGGTTGAATTAATTCCACATGTTATGTACATGAGGAAAGAGCATTTCTGATGCTGAAGTCATAAATGAACTCTCATTGAAATCAATGAGTCTTTTTTTTTTAATTGAAATGTTTGCTCATATTGAAATAATGTTTTGTAACACTGTTACAAGTTACAAGTATACCACTGCTATGGCATATTATGCTAGAAAGTCAAATGACCAGATGGTTTGACCCCGTTTTAGCTTAGTTTCGTCATGGCATGATCCATGAAATGGTTTACTTCATGTACAGAAATGGTGGTTGAGATGAAAGCATTTTGTTTATTTTACATTTGCATTCATGTCACAGAGTTGCAACTTTGGTCTGTAAAATCTTTAAAAACCGTTGAAACACATTTTCCATTGTACTGGTAAAATTAAAACAAGGGCATGTTTTAGCTTTATGAGGCCATGCTGAGGTGGATTCTCATTAATACATTGACAGGTTTATACTCTCACACATTATAAACCTGCATGTGACAGTGTGTTATTAGTTTGCATAAGTTAAAATATATTACATGCAATGGACAGAACAGTGGAAAATAAATATATCTTAAATTTCTGCATCTGTCAGACATATCAGAACTGTGGGTATTGTACTGTGATGTGCTACTGCAGTTTCAGATTTTGATGGTATGCAGAAATGTTCTGAAATTATTACAGTTACGAGTTACGTCACTAACATCATAGGTAGTGTAGTGGCAGAACCTGACATGAAGTGAATTACTGGTTTACTGATGTGTGTGTGGGTCTCATCATACAGAGGGTAGACTCACTAGAATGGTAGCTAATAAATTCTTCAAATTACTGACAAGTACTGGTATTTGGGAGTGACTAGGTGTTGGTTTGAACTGGATTAGTGTAGAATAAATTGACAGACACTTAATAATGCAACTTTAGTTGTATTGTAATGTTCATTCTATCGACTAAGTGACTGATTTGGAGACTCAGTGTACATTAAATTTCAGTGTAATATTTAGAGTAAAGTACTGTTGTTGGACTGTAATCATGAAGTGTTTTTTAATGGTCCCACTGTTCAATACTGTAAGGAGAATGATTTCTGAGAAGTCTTGTTGTGATTTTCACTTTCTTCACAATGTACTGCTACAAGCACACTTCCTCACACTTATGTTGCTTGTTGTTGAGGCTGTTGCTTCTTTTACAGAGTGGATGTGCATCGGAAGGATAATGTGGGGTCCCTGGAGAAGGCCATTACCATCTATGGCAACCCAGATAACTGTACCAATGCTTGTAGGAGAATTTTGGATGTGATGCAACAGGAAGCCAATAACACCAACAAAGGGTATTTGTCATACAGATCTGTGGAGTACTGGTTTTGTGTTCCAATAACACGTGAAAATGTGTGTGTTGATGAGTAGAACCCTCCTCATAATTAGATTTTACTGCTTGTATCTGTAGTTGTGGATGTGATAGTGAAGAATTGAGTGATAGATTTAATCACTTGTAAGTTGATTGAATGGGTGAGATCTGGTTGAGGAAAAGTGGTTTGAGCACATGAAGAAGGTATTGTATGTAGTAGTTAACAGTGCATGTTTCAGTTTGGGGGGGGGGGGGGGGCACTTTTGGGCCCTTTTTTTTTTTTTTAAAAAAACTTTTATGAATTTAAACTCCCTTTCACCCCTTTAGTTTTTTTTTGGTGGCTTCCTTTTTCTTTACCC
>Ga0123357_10012496_pt1 | contig 10957 bp, 9 predicted proteins | sample TergutEmb28metaG_FD_89873 | JGI IMG/M metagenome (GOLD analysis project Ga0123357, IMG submission 89873) | Embiratermes neotenicus P4 segment gut microbial communities from Petit-Saut dam, French Guiana - Emb289 P4 | ecosystem: Host-associated > Arthropoda: Insects > Digestive system > Gut ... | reverse complement strand
TTCAACCTGTCCGCCAAGGGTGACCCTACCAGTAGCTACGCTACCGACGGCATAGCTCTCGGGGTCACTGGGGTACTCAAGCCCCCCCACCACGACAAGGTGGAGGTACCAGCGGGGGAGCAATAAACTGGCTAATATCCTGAAAATGTTTTGGTATTTTACCATAAGGTGGGCCCGGTAGCTCAGTCGGTATAATGACTGACTACGGACTGGACGATCCGGGAACGAATTCCGGTGGGGACGAGATTTTCCACCCATCGAGACTGGCCTTGGGGCCCACCCAGCATGAGTACCGGGTCTTTCCCTCTGGGCTACCCCGGGCCTGTAACATGATCATTTTACCTTTTTCACTGTACCATAAGACCACAGATGCACCCACCCAGTGCTTAAAGTAGACAGATGTAAAACAGATCAGGCCTGAATTGGCATGTTTGCTTACTTTATCTGACGACTCTTTTCATGTCTTAATTCCACCGTGATTGGCCAAAGCAACAACTTTCTACCTTGCATTTATAGCTGGAATCAAAACTAATTAATTCCAGTTGGCTGTTTCAAAACCATAAATGGTACATTAGGAAGGCATGCAGCTTGTGGACTGAAAATGACAGAAATCACAGGAATTCCAGGCAGATGTAAAGCAATATAATCTTTCTGTTCAGGTGAGTTCATGGGTTACACACCTCATCATCACACAGCCGACACATGAGGATCGCAAGGCTGTCCTATCCTGTATTCTTCGAGTGGCACTATCATGCTGGAACATCGGAAACTTTAACGGTGCTATGGAGATTGTTGCTGGACTCAAGTGAGTAGCAAACTGTATGATGTGATATTTCCCTATTTGTTTCTCACTTGCTACTGTACTGTAAGTTGGTAAATTTAAAAGCAACCCTATCCTTGCGCCTTCATGCAAACTAAATTGACAGAAATAAATGAATGAGAAGAGACTGAAAAAATCGTAAATTGATAAGAACTTATACGCTGTTTGTCAAAGTGTAAATTATAATTTGTTGTGTGCATCAACTGCTCATAGGTGGTGCTTCATATTGCTTAGTGTTGTGTGATTAAAACTTACAGCAGTATGGCCACATAAAATTTCCACCCTCAAAGTGTTCCAAGTAAATATTATTTTCAAATATAATTTATGTCTTATACTGTGAGTTTTGTACATACTGCCTGTTTGTGCAATTTTTATTATTGCAATTAAACATCTTCAGTATTATTATTATTATTATTATTATTATTATTATTATTATTATGTCATAAAATGTAATGGGTGGATAACAAACAATCTGCAATTAACATGCTGGTAAATAATTATAATAATAATTATAATATTGGTAAGATGGCTGTTTAAAAGCTGAAACATGTTGCTGATAATTGTCTGAAATGATGATTAATCAAAGTTGTGTATAGACTCTGTTCTCTATTGTTGTATTTACTAGCATAATTACAATATTTTTGGTCATTTTTGAGCAGCTTCAGTAGAAAAATGCTACACTTTTTAAAAATTAGGTTATGATTATGATTATGACTGTAGTTGATCATTTTACAGTTTAGACAGCCACCATCTTAATGTTCACTGAGGAAACTGATGTCATTCAGGGGATGGTTAACTGGAAGACCTAAAACCGTCAGCAACACAGGCCACGGCTCAGGGGCAGGGGTTTCTTTCGGCCTCCAGCCGACATGGAATGTTGTAGGCCGGCGGAAACTACTTGCCTCTGAGCCACAAACCGAACGCATCGCCACTCTTCATCATTCAACCGGAGTGTCAGCGGATGATACTGACATTGCTGTGTTACGAAATTGTATTATGAATTGCGTGGTATCATGTTTGTACTGAATATTGGTACACTTAAGAACTATTTACCGTTTATCATTGCTGAGTTGTCACTTTCCTAAGAATAATTTCTGCTGTGTAATGAAGCATATTAGAACAGTACTTAGCAAATTGCATTTTTATGTACTTTTATTCCCACAGTTATAAATACCATCAAAGAAGTGGACAAGTGCCAGGAAAGTGGGGCATACAGCGGGCGGATTAGCTGAGAAAAATCTATTTTTATTCATCTGTTTATGGTTGTAACTGAAATTTTGTGTTTCAGACGTCAGCTGCCCTAGCTTATAACTGTCAGACAATAAATTAGAGCATTTTTCTCTTAATCTGTCCCACAGGTTTATGATAGAGTTTTGAAGCATGCGTTTGGTAGATCGTGTTCATTTCATCCTTAGTCAACCTAGTGGCTTGACACTCTGTATAACAGCCCACTTTTGCTGCTTGAAGAACTTAACTTTCTTTTATGAGTATGTTGGTTATTTTCAGATGTAACTATGTTTCTCATATGTGTATATATGAAGGGTTTGAGATTGGTTCAATTTTAAGAACTTCTATTAAATTACCATCAGGACTCTTGAGTATACAATCTGAATTTGATTAGCATTGTACACAAATCTGAATACTGGCAATGTGGTTGGAATATATGCTGTGTCTTACTACTCATGACTGTTATGCTAGAAAACTGCATGTTCTCGTGACAGGTCAAACAAGCTGAAACCATTCTGGCTGTCAATCACAGAGAAGGAAGTATTGCCAGTGCTGGACTTCCTTTCAGCAGCACTGCTCTCTGCTGAGTATGAACGGGCGCTGGGTCGGGCACTGGCCATGCCTGAATGTCATGTGGTCCCATTCTTTGGAGCATTCCTACGAGAATTACGAGAGATTCTGGCAGCTACACCTAGTCTGGTGGTGCTGGCTCCAACGGGGGAACACACTCGACTGGAGGTGAGGACCACCAATGTGCTTCCTTCTGGCACTGCAATGAACCGTTCTCAGCACCAGCGCACTCAACAGCGCCACAGTCATGGCCACCGCCCTGTGGTAAGCCACCTTGCCTCCTGGGGTTCGAACTAACACACCCCCTCATGTAACTCTATGTTATTCATCACCACAACAACATCCATAACCAAAACAACCATAACCTTTCTTGAAACAAAAAACCTTTCTGACTCACTCAAGCTTCAATACACGCTGCATTTGCATCTGATTTGGGTTTCATATGGTCATATGACATATAAAAATCTTTTCAATTCCTTTTGTGTATTGTGTAGTAAAACTTCAACTGCACAGTCATAGATTTTTAATTTAAACTCTTATTTCTATATTTATTTGTATTAAACCAGATGTGTGCCTGCTGATGTAACTCTGTTCTCAGCATTGATTGGGTGGTCCTTAATAGGCAGGAAAAAAATGGTTGACTGTATGAAATAATTTCATTGTGCAAGTATACATTTGAACACTGAAAATTAAACTGTGACTTCCATCTGTTGCGTCACTGCACATTCAGACATACACATTATTCGGTAAATTCTTAGATTTCTAACACATTCTACTGCATGGCGTTCATTATATGAATTGTGTGTTCATTTGTTGCATATTTTCATGGTTGACCCATTATTATGTCAATGTTCATTCTTTTTACCTTCTTCGTATAATCTCTCGATGACATGATGGAGACATACTTAATCCTCTATGTAAATCCGCCATTGGTTAATGGATTGTTTTTATTATATCTGAGGTTATTTTGAGTAAGTCCAATTTTCTGTGCGTATTCATAAAGAAAGTGTAGACTGCTTCAGATACAGTATGTTTCTGGCATTTGCAGATATCAGAGGAAAAACTGTTACAGGATCCAGAGTTGTAACAGCTTAGAAGTGTCCTTGAATTGTTGTACATATTCATTTTAAACAATCTGAACTTGATCAATGTTGTTGATAACACTGTCATAAATACTGTTGGTAAATACAAACATTTCACACAGTGTCTTTAAAGATAAACTTATTTTGTCCAATAGACACACTAAGCGAGAATGTAACTTGTGTGCCAGACTTGTACAACTGACTGAATACAGAAAAACTAAGTGGTACAGAGCCAGTTATTAAATATCAGGTTACAGGAGTTTCATTACGAGCCACTTGAGTGGTCAAACCTCAGATGAGTTGGTCTGTCTGTAGGGTTCAGTCAGTAAGTGAAATGGATTTGATGGTGGTATTACTGTCATTGTCAGATAACTTAAGCTGTAACAGGAGGGTTTGTGACGACAGGAACTGGAATCATCAGAATGTGGTGAATATGTTCTGTTATGCAGTTCAGTAGGAAGCATATGGTGACCAGTAGTGTGTACTTGTAACAATAACACAAGTGCTGAAGAAAATAGTTAATTCACAGCATAGAAAGGGCCATGATGTGTTCTAATTTTTATGTACACGAAGGATGATTTGGGTTTAAGGAAGTGAACGATTTTTGGACAGAACCAGAATTTCAGGCAGGATCTAACTGGGTGGCTGCAGAAACAAAGTGATTTGAAATACCATTAAAGAATTTCATGTGTTGAAGTTGTGCCCACAGTAAAGAAATTCCTCCTCTTACTGATAGAGAGAATCAGATGGCAATGGAATGCCTCGTCTGTGCTTCAGTGTTCTAAGAAGAATGGGCTGTGTGTGGCAGAGGTAACAGAGAAACAGACTGTTTTATTTGAAGTACACTGACATAGTGAACTGGTGACTGAGACACCTGATGCTAATTATACCTTGATGAATCTTGGTTAGACGTCAGTTTAACTTGCACCATTGCTCACAGAAATGATGACACAGGGAAGTGTGAAAAACATATTTGTTCTAGTAAATGTACAATTACAAGAGACCTTCCTCAAAGGAGCTTGGCTAGTTCAAAGAGCAGAAACTGCCACTAGGGATTACCGTGTACAAGTAAGATCAACCGATTTTGAGACAGTCTGGATCTTGTCTAGTGCTCTGTTGCTTCTGTTATTGTTGTTATCATACCCCCTACCACTGAAGGGAATGCATACCACCATCTTTCTACCAGATAAAAATATGTACATGGTCACACGACTGCAGAGGAAAGGGTGTTGTGTTGCAGCTGTATGAGAAGGGCGATTATACAACTTAGTGAATCATGGTAAGCCAAAATAGTAGAGTAAAGAATGGACAAATTGGACAAATTATGCTTTGTTCACATCCTACATGTATGGTCTAAACCCTGCTGAGTTTGCCTGACAAAAGCAAAACAGTATGTGTGGGAAGATAGTACTGTTGAGAACTTCTCTTTGAGTTGCTTGGAGAAACTCACAAATGAGACACATTGTGGTTTTACTGCATACATGTAATTGGCACAAAACAGATACAGGAGAGAAAGGTGGAAGCTAATGACAAACTCATTATCTTCTAAGATAAAAATAATGATGTGGACAACAACAAATATTTGAGACAACCGTTCCTAATAATGATGATGATAAAAATAGTGAAAAAGTACACAGTTTTTATGATATGTGTTAAACCATAACAGAATATGTGGGTCAAATGGACTAGAACACAGGAAAAGTTCACTGGTATTGGCACATATACTGAATTACTTATGTAGGTGATAAGTATCATGAGGGTGTTGTTGGAATTTATCTAGAAGGACAGGGTAAGGAACACAATGTTTGTTTACTCTTACGTTGGTATTTGCCGTAATATTTCAGGTAGCTTCCACAGCCAAAGTAGGTGTTGCAAAACTCCAGTTATGTAACACTACAGCTTCTTCATTTCACACCACTGGTAATTTTAACTCTGTTGTCTAGACATGTGAAAGGATTTTTGACTCAAAACCATAAAAACAACTAAGCCTATGAGCTGGGATTGTATAGTCAATACAGTGACTAAACCATGTGCTGAATAACCAAAGAGGAATGGTTTGATTCCTAACTGGGACAAGAGATTCTTCTCTTCTCCAAAATGACTAGACTGGCTCTGGGGTCTGCTAAGTTTCTTCTTTAATGGGTACCTGGCTTTGCTTTCCAGAGAAAGTGGCTGGGTTGTGAAGCTGTTTGCTCACCTGCATGTAACATTAAGTTTTAAACATGCATGGAGCTATACCTACACTTCCCCATGTGACCTTATCAACAGCAACAACTTTACCTTTTACTCTTACTTTTAAATTATTGCCTATTATCTTATTTGTAGGGGAGGCTGGTTGACTAATCCCCCTCCCAGCCCCATGAGACTTTTGAAGCATAATGAAAAAACACATTTTCTGGGCGTTTATGCTCCTGTTAATAACACTTTTGACTCTAAATATATATACCACAGTACAGCGGACCCTTGTCTTTCATGGATTCACACATAGCAGTTTCATTTACCAGGAGAACAGCTGTTGTGGCAACCGTCATGCATAAGCTGTCAGTCCCTTACTCATTCGTGGTTGTGTGACTGTAGGTGTATGGAGTACAACACTACAGGCCATATCTGTTGGCCAGTCTTACTCAGTAGCTACCTAAATATTGTGCAATATGGAATGTCTTCTAACTACTTTTCACAATTTTTCCTACTGTTTGTTGCGCTTGTGTTTTAATGTACATGCTGATGAAGAGTGTAAGGATATAGAAAAAGGAAGGTGATGTCTTTGTTAGAGACAGTAGAGGTGTTGATTAACCCTTATCCTGCTAATGTGGAGAATATGGTGAGCTAATAATGCCAGCAAATTGCAGATGGAACTTAACTAGGCGTTTAAAGGGTAAAGGTGGATAGCGGAATGAGTATGCCTGTGGTTGAATGCTGTTATGGTGCAGACAAATCAGCTGTCCTTTTGATCAGTACAAGGAAGACCAGATAAGGGGGAGAGTTAAGGCCAGTGCTTCATGAAGGCAAAAACTTCTTTTGTAATTTTAATATTGTACCTACCATGCATGATGGAAAATTCAATTTATTGGACCAATCTTACATGAACTGAATGTGAACACAATAGATAACACAGTCTCCTACTTGTTTCAGCACTTGGCTTGAGTGCCATCACCAGGGAGTCCTTATATCAGTTAAAGTTGTTCCCTTCTTTTGTAAGTTGCTGTGACCTCTGCTTGAAAAGATGGAGAGGGCCCTGTGTGTAAAACAGAAAGCTGAAACACAGAAAAGGTAATCAGCAGTGCTGTGGTGAAGGGGAAGGACACACCAGTAAAGGCATGTTTAAAAACTCTACCTGAAGTCCAAGAATCCAGCATTCAAGGTCCCCCATGTCCTTGGTATTGCTCCATGGTGTCTGTAGGATCCTTGTCTTACCCATCTGAATACTGAAGTTGAGTATCTGTCCAGTTCTACTACCTCAGTTCTGCAGCTACTTAACCAGGGAACCATCACAACATTCAAGAGCCATTACATGTGCTGCTGCACCTTCAGCACTATTTTCACTGCAAGTGTGGAGACCTTTGTTCCAGTTACTTAATGCTGGAAACTGCACAGCAGAGCTGACTGCATAGTAAATATAAAGGAATGCATGGATGATGAAGTCCATGACTTTGAATGGCTGCTGGAAGACACTTTTACCTAAAGCAGTTATTGGTGTCCAAGGATTCCTAAGCCAGTAGAATGCAATAGGGAACATCCACTTGCTGGCTCATAAAGTTGCATGAGAAGGATTCTCAGATTTGGAGAAGACTCACATGCAGGAAGTTCCTGGTTCTCATGCTGATGATTTAACTGAAGGGGATATTGAACAGCTGACCACCAGTGCTTGGAAGAAAGAACTGTAGATGGAAAATAACTTAGGCAGTCATTCCTTTGAAATTGACAATTTCTTGGACAGTTGACTGAAATTTAAGCATGAGATAGAGGCTGTAATGACACCATACAAGGTTGTGTATAAGGCCATGCAAAATAAGGTAGAGCAATCAAGAATCACCCTTTCCTTCCACAATCTTCTTACACTGGACCATGTGCTCCTTGTCTTTTAATTACTTGAACAACTTTCAGTCAGGGACACTGACATTATTCCCGTAAACACCGACACACTTTGCTTTTGTTTATTAACCATTAATTTTTTATCATCATATTTCATGAGTCTTTGGTTTTCCTAACCCAATTTTTCCCATAGGGTTTAAACTTCAGACATTACATTTTCACTGTTTGTGGAATTTTTTAAGAACATAATTTCCACTAGGGGGGTTTTTTGTAGCCTCTGCACAGTGATCCTCCTTCAAAATGAAGCCATAATCACACTCTCAAAGGCTTTATGAAACTATTACATTTTATCTGCATCTTAGTTTATGATTCTTTGCAAGTAGATGTATAGTACTCTCATTTGTTATCCTAGAAAATGTATACAGAACATTACGCTTTATTTAAAGTTAAAAAGTGTTACAACATCAACTATTAATTTCTCCTTCTACACTAAATCATAGAGCAACCACTCACTTTATATTTCTTACATCAAATGATGGTGTAAAGTATCTTCAGGTGTGTTATGTCTTTGCCCCTCAAATACATATGAATTGCATTTAATAGTTAGAGTAAGGTAATTCTCTTTTCGTATCATAATCTTAGTACAGAAATGGATGTCAGTATTGACATATCAGTGACAGTCTAGAACCACACAGACAAATTGCCAATTTGATTGCTCTTCCTCTAAAATCATTAGTACTGGACAAGATATATAGGGACTAGCACACCCACTCGAACAAAACAAGTTCACTGTCAACATATATCTGAATTCACCTGCACACTGGACTATAGTTCCAAACGTTGGAAGATATCATGCTGCTACAAAATGTAGAGAACTACTCGGATCACACAGTGTCACATCCCAGAAGATTTGAATCTTCAGTAGTACTATTTTGAGAACCTAAAATCTCACCTTCTTCCTTCCCAATCTCATTTAACCTTAACATCATTGGAGCAAAACTTATTTCAGTTTAAGTGGAAAATATGCATTCTTACCATGAACAGAAATTAATTTGCTAAACCAGATAGTGAGCTGTTGGTTTTGTAAGCAGTTATCTTACTCTTTGTACATAGTGCTCTCAGCTAGTTTGTACTTTTGGATAAATGGCAAAGGTGAAGATAAAGTTCACCCTACAACCTACCATGAAAGCACAGAGGGAGGTAGAAGTTTAGCTCTCCTCTTTCTTTAACCTTGCACTAGATGGGGTGGGTGGTTAACGCCATGCCCCAACAGCTTCACCCCCAGGAAAGACCCGGTACCCACTGTACTGGTTGGGCCCTAGGGCCAGTCGGGACGGGTGCGGAAATTAGTCCCAACTGAGGTTCGATACCCAGACCGTCCAACCAGTAGCGAGTTACTATATGACTACGCTATCCTGGTCCACTAGTATCAGGTATACGTGTATGTGGGACTTGATCATTTGCAATGACAAATAAATTGGTTGTCATCATAAATAGTCTTAAAGTATCAAAAGTTAAGAAAATTTTACTATATGAAATTAAATTTCTTATACCAAATTACAGCTGCCTCCAGAAACCCTGAGTAGGGGGCTACTGCCCCCAGATCCTCTTTCTCTCTGTCCTCAACTGAATTTATTGAACCCCCCCGAACAAAATTCCTGGGTACGCCACTGGGTGCAGTAAGAGCAGAGAGAGGAAGGAGAGGGGCTGTGAGGAAAACACAGTTGCTACCTCATTCGGTGCGAGAAGCAGAGACTGGAGATAGAGATAGAGAGAGAGAGAGAGAGAGAGAGAGAGAGAGAGAGAGAGAGCTGCTGTGGAACACACGGTTGCTGGATATGTGGGCTGTTCCCACACACGTTTTGACAATCTTGACGAACGTGACGGCGCTCCATCCCATTACGAACATGCTGCACGTCAGTGTTTGAATACTGTTTACAATAAGAGAGAGAGAGAGAGAGAGAGAGTGTGTGTGTATGTGTGGTAGACGCGCGCGTATTGAAATGCCACGGGTCGTATGATGTGAGTCCACTGCTGGTGTAAGCGGCGGGCTAGCCGGCCTGTTGTCCGGGACACCACCCTATAAGTGGCGCTAAGACATGACTAGAATAATCGGAAATGTGGTGCTACTAAACTAAATTTTCCACAGGCGAAAGAATTTCTGCGAAAATTATCTGCAGTTTGGGCACGCGCCCTCAAAAGTGTTCACCAGCCCTGTCCTAGGCAGTAAAATGTAATGAAATCGGTTTGAATTTTATATTTGAGTATTTTTCGAAAAACTGTTGAGAAAATTCAAGGTTCATTAACCCTTTAAACGCCGAGTTAAATCCCATCTGCCATGTGCTGGCATTATTAGGAGCTCACCATATTTTCCACGTTAGCGGGTTCAGGGTTAAAATCTGACAAGAATAATGGGTGCTTTACATGAATACCAGTATGCATTTTTGATGATATGACGGTCATTTCTTAGAATCAGAAATGTTTCCGACAAGATTTGTAGAGAAATAACATAGGCTACATTTTATGTTAAGTCATTTTTTTGGTACAAATTGTGCCGTTTATGAGATAATATGGAAAAATACAACGGATCCGGACAGGCCACAGGTGACAGTATGACGCATGGACATTTCATGCTGGATACCTAAGGCTACAAACACATACTCAGAATATATAATGTTTGTTGCTTGTCCACTTCAACAGTGGTTACACGAACGCCCCTCGGTGTTACATTATAGGTAATTTCCTGTCTTGATTGTTCTGGGTGTTGTGAAGTATTTAGTGCATGTCAGAAAGCCAACAACGCTTGAAGAAATTATGCATTTAATTGCGGACACTTTTAATGATATTAACGATAATAGGCAGCTTTGTGAGATGTATGCACACGTTCTGAAAGACATAGACAATGTGTGGATATAGGAGGAAGATACTTTGAACATTACCTATAGTCAATAAATGTAAGTATTGTATCAGTAAAGTTCAGTTAACATATTGCCTCTTATGTCAAGTTACTTGTGCCATTCTGTATATTGTCCATAAACAGATACTGTATTCTTCACAAGTTGCAGGCTACAGGTGTTTGTTGTTTTATTACAGTTACTTACAGATTATAATATTACAAGTACCACATTATCCTACTGCAAGATAATAATCAAAGGAATTTCTTGGTGTTGCCCATGTCCATACTACCAGTGGCATACCCAGATATTTTGTTCGGGGGGGGGGGGTT
>Ga0123357_10012495_pt1 | contig 10958 bp, 3 predicted proteins | sample TergutEmb28metaG_FD_89873 | JGI IMG/M metagenome (GOLD analysis project Ga0123357, IMG submission 89873) | Embiratermes neotenicus P4 segment gut microbial communities from Petit-Saut dam, French Guiana - Emb289 P4 | ecosystem: Host-associated > Arthropoda: Insects > Digestive system > Gut ... | reverse complement strand
TTTTTACTTTTGCTGCTGCTGCTGCTGCTGCTGCTGCGGTGGTGGTGGTGGTGGTGGTGGTGGTGGTGGTGGTGGTGGTGGTGGTGGTGGTGGTGGTGGTGGTGGTGCCGGTGCCCGCTCAGCCTCATGTACAATGGGTGCTGAGTCAGTTCCGGTTGCAAAGCAGCCACAGCTTGACAGTGACCACCTGCCTCCATATAGTGCTGAGGTTTAAGAAAGAGTAGAGCTATGAAGAAACTGTGAAATGTTGTTGTGATCCACAGCCTTACTTAATTATTTAAATGAATGGCATATCACAATAAATGCACTGTTTGAATAGTTCTGTGTGTTCCTGAAATCATGACTATCATGTGCCATAACATACTATAGAAGCCAACAGAGTGATTGTTGTTTTATTTTCTGCAGCAATATCTACATAACTGTATAAACACTGAGTGCTCTAAGGACATTCTGAGTATGGAACTGGAAAAAATGCAGAATTCCTGTGTTAGTTAGGCTTATAATAGGAAGAATGATAAAGAAGACAAAATTCAGGCAAGATAACATACCTCTGAGTTAAAAATGTAACACATTACTTCCATTTTCAAAACATAGTATATAATGGTGTGATGACCAGACAAAAAACAGAAATAGATTTTTTTAAGAACTGTAGAAAAGGATTTCAGTTTAAGATGTCAGAGTTCTTAATGAATTTTGAAATTTTGAAATCTTTAAATAGAAGTTTTAATTGAAAACAGCAAGCGAAATAATACACTGTCTCAATAATTCTGGTACTGCTGTGCCCTGTCAGTAACTTCTAGTATATCCATTTGTGCTCTACAGTAAAAACTGTTTTACAGTTCACTGCCATATGATATTCTATCTGCAGATGCCAGTGGAGATCTTGTGAGTCACATGATAACATGTGCTATGGCATGGTGTGATGGTTACACTGCACCTCTGCTGGTACCACTCAATGGATGGCTTCAGCCCCCACTACCACTTCAGATTAAGAGTAAGAGCATTTATTAGTTCTTGATTTAATGAAACTCTTTTGTATGCCTTTTCTTCTTTAAAAATAAATCTGCAAAATATTATGACTAGCATTACTATTAATTTTTCAAGCTAATTATAATGCATTGTCACTATAACTGCCAGTGCTAAAACAAAAACTTGTATCCATTATCACTAGACAAACTGTCAGTGCTAAGATGAAAACTTGTTAGTAGTTATTCTGGTGTTGTCAGGTCAGTGGGTATAGTGATGACACCATTAGAGTTGTTGTATTGAGGGATTGTTTGGTTTAATCTTAATCTTGTTATAATCTATTTTCATTGAGATAGTACATAATTTTGCATTATGTTCCATGCCATTATAGTGCAGTATCAAAGCATAACAGATTTTTTTCCCATAATCCGCTTTGTTTGGTGTTGGGTCATTATCAGGAAGTTCAGTTTTTCAGCACGAAACGTAGATGACAATGTTACATTTTCACAAATATGTAAAACCTGTAAATTGTTACTTTAAACTTTCTGTAAATCGCTCATTTGCTACAAAGAGTGTCACAACTCAAAATTTGGCATTTTTGAGTTATTGGTATAGGAAGAAAGGTTTGCAGATGCACTTTTAACAAATATAGTGTCATAATGCAGTTTGCAAAACTCACCGCTGGAGAACAGTTGTGTCATCATTGCATTCATAGAAAATTATAGCACTTCATAACCTTTAAAAGTTTCTCCTGAAAAATCACAAATTTTGAGTTGTGACACTTTTGTCATTAATGAGCGAAATATGTAACCTTATTTTTTGTAGAATATAAATTAAGATGTGGAATGTGTGTTTCAAATTCAGTTCAACAGCAGTGATGAACCATAACTCCTAGGCATGTGAACTTTGGTATAGATAAACATTTTAATCATGCCCACAATTCAGGACAAAATATTTCTTCATATTTTTAAATTTTGAATATGACAGTTTGTAAAACTGGTAGTTATTTCTTTCAACTTTCATAGATTCTAAACTTGTGCTAGCAGGAATTATGCAGAGAAATTAGTCGCATAGTTCTCTTGGTTACTATTTGGTACATAATTCTTGCTGTGCACCTCATGGAGATGGAAGTATTTGTAAGAATCGGTGAGGATGAATTAGTTGTGTGCGTATATGTTCGGTCATTTGAGTCTCAAACCCATCAGATAGTACACCCATAGATTCCAAAGTGCTTCAGCATGTACCTATTTTATGCACAGCAACTGAAGTGCAGTAATCCCTTTTTCATGTTCACAATCTCATGTGTCACAGGTTTGTATTGCCCAGCTGGTGTGAAACTGATTGAGCCAACTCCATCTGGACAGCATGTGGTAGTGATCCCTCAAACAGGAGATCCACAGCTGTGGCATGTTATGTCAAATTCTCTCACTCACACATTCAAAGGTACATAACTCTTTTTTTCAGTAAATGATATCCAACATAAGCTCTTTGATAGTCTTCTCAAAGGTCATCCTCCCGTTTTTTTTATATTTCACTTGTAAATGAATATTAAAATTATAATATTGTAAGGCTAGATTCTGTTTTGTCTCAAGAACTGTGGAGAAAGCACTGTTTACTCTTCACGATGAAGACAGTTGCACTTAAGGGTAGACTACACATTTGGGTAAACACGGCAACACGAAAAGTTTCTTGAGACGTAAAACTTGTAATTTGTAATAAACATTGACACAAATAAATTTATAACAGAGTGAAATAGCAATTTTCTCGTTTCATTCATGCAGTGTTTTTGTTCTCAGAAAGAAAAGTGTCAGCATGTAAATGTGACAGAGAGAAGGAACAGTGGTAGTACTTTTTAATTTTTCAGCAAAATGTATCAAAATTTGCTACCATTTAGAGACTTTATTTACAATACAGATTTGTCCTATTTACTTTTTTATAAATCTTTAATTTTTATGGTTAGGCTTTAAAAATAAAAAGGTGCAATACCATACCGCTGAAAAAAGAGTCGTGAATTCACTGAAAATGTGTTGTTAATAAACTAGATTGGAGTGTATGTACTTGTCTAACACAGCTTTATTTGATGGTAGAGATATGTATAGAATTTACTACATAGAGAACAACTACATGTTTCGGCACTTGACAATGGCCATCTTCAGGTTGAGAAATGAAAAACTTATTAAGCAGCTATACTCGACTTATGTAGGATGTATACAGTGGGGAGATAAGAGGTGAGATAGGCATGAGATCTTGCATGTGTTATGTAGGGTGGGCAGTGTGGGTACATGGGGTTCTGCTATTGTATGCTATGTCTAGGTTAATATAGTTAGATCTACAGTATCATCTTATGTTTGTAGAAATTATATGTACATATACACTTAACTTATAAATATACAGTGTGCAATCTTATATAAATATAGTTTCTGTAGTTATAGTGGGTTCATTGATCTGATCACTTTTTACTATTATAATCAAATTGGATTTTTCATAATTTGTCAGTTCAGTATCTGAAGTAAAACTAGTGTTGGACGGAATAAAAGTAAGGTGAGTAAGGGAAGTAAATTAACAAACAATAGTAGGGGAACATACAAGCAAATTAAATTAAAGTAAGGTGATACTGAACTGTTGGATTTAGATGTTACCCTTCTGGTATCGCTGAGTTGTGCGTGTTCTGGTTGAAATGTTCAAAGTATAGGGCTTCAGATGGTCCACAGTCTGTGTGTGTAATAGTGTTGAATTTCAAATGCATTTCTGCATGACAGTGCGTGGTATACACAGAACAATATAATAGGCAACTAAATACCCTCGGTCTACATCTCATGACACTGCACAAAGAGTGGTTTAAAAATACGCAAGTGCCCAGCCACATTAATTTTAGATCTGAAATTATAACCTACCTACTGAATAATTTGTCCTTTCTGCTTTTTTTCAGGTCATAGTGGACCAGTCCTGTGCTTAGCAATTACAAAACAATCACAGTATCTGCTCACGGGCTCAGATGATACTTCAGTAATTGTCTGGGATCTGAAATCACTCACCCTTAAACTCAGAATCTAGTAAGTAACAGATCTTGATGCTATGTACGAACAGTAATGGATGCATTAGATTTATTTAATTATTCTTAGGTTTTAATGACATTTTACATACTGTTGTGAACAAAATTAATTGGTGACCTCAGAAGATTTCAAAAGACTGTGGTTGTGACCAGTTTAATTCTACAGATCAAAAATCTTGAATTTCTTTCAAAATTGCAATCTTGTATTGTTAAATTTTAGTGTATCGTAACAGTAAAATAGTTATCTTTCTATGGCATGTGTGAGGCATCAGTGAATTGGTGAAATGCTGTATTTGTAATAATGTATAAATTTTCTGTCTACCGTATGTATTTGTGTACCTTCCCCAACTCTGATTCATTGGAACTTCATAGTTATGCAATATGCCGCTAACGTATTTTACATATGTATAATTATATCATATCATGTGTATGTTAATTGATCTTGTGATGTGTTTCAGTGAACACATAGCTCCTGTTCTCAGCCTGACCCCAGCGCTGAACAATTCTGTCATTGTGAGTGGTGGAGAAGATTCACGAATCATTATAACATCCCTATTGACAGGCGAAGTTGTGATGAAGATAGACCATCACAGGGGTCCTGTCATGTCAGTCAAGGTCAACACTGCGGGGGATGTACTCGTCTCGGGTCCGGCGGCCATCTTGGTTCTCCTATCTTTCTCTCTCTTCAAAACTTTTAGTCTTTTGAACTCTGTAGTGCTATTTTGCTTGTTATTTATCCTTTCTCTTCCTTGGCTTCTACTTGTTTAATTGTTTTTACAAACATATAGACCTCCCTTCTATTAATTTGCTTTGTTGCTGTGTTCAGGACAGTATTGTCATTTAGGCAGAAGCATATGTAATAGGAATTCAGCATAGAAGATGCTACAGAAATATCCCTAGAAGCGGGTAACAGTTTCTTCTTTTTCAGAAAATATGGCTTGAAATGCATGACTGATAAAAAAAAATCAAGATTCTTGATTTTGGAACTGTGTGAACTGTTCATAATTTTCAGCTGCCTGTACAAGAGTTTGGTTCTTTTCTTAGTAGGTATAACTGTTTTCTCAGGATGAAAAGCTCGCCATGCTTCTGCTGATCTTGTATTGATTCAGACACTACTGCCAAAAGTCAGGAGCCAGGATAGAAATAGAGAAAGATTGGAAGTACCAGTACTTGAATTTTATTTACTGTAATTAATGATAAAGTACATATTATTTCCATATAAATTTCACACTTTGGTGGAAGGTATTTCTGAAGAGTTACCCAAGCAGAACCGATTATGAGAGCATAATAACTTGGCAAGTTTAGCAGATCTGAAGTCTTATTGAGCATATGTTTGGAGATGACTCATAAAAGGAATCTTCAACACCCACACAGAATAGCCATGATCAAGTTCAGATTGATAGTTATGCCAGTCACAAAATCCAGACTTTTCTGCTGACTGATAGTATGGTTCTCCTTCATAGTATTCATGTTTGTGCCATATAAATTGACATTACCAGTGTATACCTGAAGCTTATGTGTTCCATTCAATTTTAGGACCTGCATGTTTACAGGGGCCTTCCTAATGTCATGTTCCAAATCAGAGTTGAAAAGCAATAGGAATAATGGATCCCCTTGTTTCAGACTGTTGTGAATAGGAATTATAGTAGACAAATGTTTACTAATCCAGAATTTACAGTGACATTTAAACACATTTTAGTTAGCTCAGTGGTTTCATGGGTATCCAGAGCTCAATGACAAAATGCAGGTCATTCTTGAAGGCTGTAAACAGATGACGTGCTGTCCCTTACATTGCCACTTTTCCTCAAGTACTTGACAAATGCAGAATATCTGATCACAGTTGACCTACTGCACTGAAGTCTATGCCAAGCAAAATGCAGAAGTGTTATTACATATTTACTAGAAAGCAGGTTGTTCTAAAAGTAAATGCTAAAAGAACTAAGCATATTTTAATTTCTTGTCAAAATAATGCAGTACAAAAATGCAACATAACTATAGTACAGCATCTTTTGAATGTGTGACATATTTCAGGTATTTGGGAATGACACCAAAAATATTGAAATGACATGTAGGAAGAAAGTAGACACAGGCACAGTCAGGAAATTCCTGCTGCTGTTTAAAACATGTTCCATAAAAGAAGCAGAATTTCTTGACTAACTTAGGGACTACTAGTTTCTAAAGAAGGACTCTATGCCACTGAGGCAGTTATTCAGTTAACTGGATGTGTAGTTGGTCGGTTGATCAATCAGTTGATTGGCGGGCTGTCAGTTTGTTGTTTGGTTAGTTGGTCAGTCATTCATCTGATGAGTCAGGTTACGTAGTTTGAATAGAAAGTATCTGTAGTGTTTTGAAATGGAACTACAATCTGTGTTGCAGAATTAAAACTAAAAGCTGAAAATTTCTCTATTTGATCAACAAACGATTTTTTTATGCATGTCATTTGTTTCTGTCTGGGCATATGTAATGTATGATAAATTGGAGCCACAGAACAGGGTATAACAACACATTGTACAAAGTTCTGTTTATTATATTTCATTAAAATCTATTATATGACTTGACAGATGTGTTAGAAAATTTAATTTGGCTCTTAAAAAATTAGACCTTAAAATGACTGAAATTTACAAATTTTAATACTTATATGTGTTATAGTGTATTATTATAGTTTATAGATTATATACCGTATACAAAGTAGCATTAAACTCTATACTCCAACACAAAGTAGCCTGCAAAAATATGTACTTGCATAATGTAGCAGTGACTGCTTCAGTGCTGAATCTTAGTAATTAACGAACTTAATGCACAAATTGTTTTACAACAAGTTTATTACATGCCTCTACATATTTCGAGCACTATATGCTCATCATCAGGAGGTAAAAATTGTATTACATAGCATCTGGTATCATCACACCTGTAGGTGGCCGTCCCATGCACAGGTTGAGAGTCCTCTCTCAACCTGTGCACGGGACGGTAACTGTCACCACGGTAAACATGAAGTGTCTTGTGTTTTTTTAGCCATGCAAAGAACTAAATAGAATTGGCAGTCAAATTCTCGGCAATGATGGTACTTCAAAATATCATACATTTCCTTGTCTAGCATTAGACTTCATTAGCATTTATCATCCAGGAGTGGGAGATTTTTAAATTCCCTGCTAATCTGGGTTGGTGGTTAGGTATTAACTTGGGGTTTGTGGTATGGCTGTTAAAACCAAAGGCTAAACAAATTTGTGGGCTTCACTCAGACAATAAAATGCATTCTGTAAAGATACTGGCCAATCTGGATATGCTTTAATAAATTAGTTGATGACTGGCAGTGACTGGATTATGAGCACTTAATTTTATCAGCAGGATTGGGGAATTTTCCTTATTGATCTTAGTGATGTTATGCCTGTCTTACCAGCTGTTCTGTTTTACTTGAAACAGGTGGTCATTGTCTTCTTAAAGCTTATTGCCAACTGAGCGTATATGATTATCTTCTCATTCATTCATTCATTCATTCATTTGTTCGTTCATTCATTCGTTCATTCATTCATTCATTCAAACAGCACTGTAGTAACCTAGGATTCAATCATCCTTACATTGACCAAGTTCATTACTGAGAAAATGGCTTCGGTACCAAAAGTATTCAAGACTGGAGGGCTTTCACAGCTGCAGTGGGTAGAGTGAAAGTCCTAATGAAATCCTGACTATCAAATTCATGGCCAGTTATGACCCATAACTATTCTAGTGTGTGATCGATCACAGACAGCAGTGAAATATTTTTCATATCCTCATCCTAAACACTTTGTTTTTTTCTTTACACCTACCTACTCTAGTCTCCTTCTCCTCTGGTTACTTTCATATTCCTCTCCCATCATCTTTATTTGCTCATGCTATCATTCAACTTTCCACATTATCTTTTTAACTGCTGTTATTCTTCACTTATCTTCATGGCCTTCTATCCCCATTATTCCTATGATATGTCTATCCTACCATCATTTCTCTCCCTTCCTTCCTCCTTCTGTATAATCAAGTAGTTTCCACATCACCTTTCTGTACTTATCTCATTCATACCTTTATACCCTTTGCTCCTCCATATTTCTCTCTTATTTCTACTATTGAATGTGTCTTACCATCAGTTCTGTCTCTCTATCCTATAAATGGCAAAAGTCATGGTTTCTCCCCGGATTCTAGCAAGGACATAAGATAGTTTAGGGTTTTCCTCTATCTTAGCAATGGTGGTATATGAACATATATGTACCAGCTTTTCCCAAGAGTAGCAGGAATTGACTGTCATTTATGCCTTGATTGTTCTTTTCTCTAGACTTCTAATCGTCATTCTAGGCCCGTGAAATATTTTCTGATATTCTTATGTTCACTTTCCTACGTGGGGTAAGTATGAAGAGACTGGAAATTTTTTCTCGCTACTTTCAGGATCATCTGACTCGACAATCTGCCTGTGGTTATTGGAGAACTTCAGTCTGCTGAACACAATCACCTTGCCATATCCAGTCACAGTGCTTGATGTATCCAGTGATTCTGTATTCCTGGTGGCAGCCTGCGAAGACAATCAACTTTACCTACGTTCATTGGCTACAGGAACAGAGATTCATAGTCTGCGTGGGCACAAAGCAGAGGTAAGTCCACTTATGCATAATAGGAAATTTAAATGTCCACCCCATCAGTACAGGGAGCTATAGAACTGATTTTTTTTTGACCCCAAAAAATTTTCCTATACACCGTATGTTGCCTTTGGACCTGCAGTTTGACATCCCTGCTCTGAAATTTTAGAGGAAATTGATTAACAGGGTCTCAGTAGAATACTTTTTAATTCAGTCAGTGTTATCAAAGTATCTTCTTTAGGTTACTGTTAGTTTGTGGAATGAAGAACAATTTGTTGTTTGATTTTAGGAGAGGTGAAGCAACAAAAAATTATATTCATCTGATTTTGTTAAAGTAATTATACAAGAAACATGTAATGGGATTGTCATGGAGCATCCCTCTGTAAATGTGACAAAATACCAGAACGGAGTATACTGTATAGGTGTTAAGATGTTTAACATGCTTCCCTTTTACATAAAAACAGAGGTTGATAATCCAAAATTTTAAAGCAGTGTTACAAAAATACTTACGTGAAAATTCTTTTTATTCCCTGGATGAATATTTTGAACTCCACAGCTAAAATTTGACATATGATCTAAACTGACACATGAGGGTTTTGGGACACATGTGCCTTCTCTTTAATTACAAGTGTGTATTATAAATATGATTGTATATATCCATCCACTATCTGTAACAAAGGATAATTTCCTACTTAAAGAGTACCTCTAATTGCTTCTAACTTACCCCACTATCTTTATTTTTATTTGTATCTTATTTTTATTTTTATTTTACTTCAATTTTTATTTTCATCCTTATTATACTTTATTACACTAAACAATTGTCACCCCTTAATCCCAACAAATGTGACAATTTCCATATCCATATGGATTATGTAATCCTGTGCAGATCTATGGAAGTAAAATAAATGATATAATATGAGAGGGGGTGTTGCACAAGTGTACAAAAGATTTGGTCATAGAGCATTAAAACCATGGTGTATATGAGTGGATAGTAATTAAATGGATGTTTTTAGTTAGTGTAAAGCTGTGGTGTAGATATGACTAGCTATGCTGGCTTTTATAAACAAAGAAGTGTACTGCGAGGGTTCATAGGAGCAGGGAATCTCCTGATCACCTGAATATCTATGTACTTTTCAAGGAAAATTCTCTTCCACAAAGTCAATTAAGAATATACAGATTCCATGTCTAGTCCATTTCCAGGTTTTACTTACTGATTTCTCTTACAGATCAGATCTTTGTGCCTTGCTCAAGACAGCTGCAGAGCTGTGGTTGGTGGGGCTGATGGCAAGATCTACATTTTTGACATGCACAGTGGGAGACTTAGTCGGACACTGACAAGTCATGCCTCTGATGTTACTGGGGTCAAAGTGACTGATAAAGATGACTTTCTGCTTACAGCTGGTTAGTGCAGGATTCATAATATACCTATAATGTAACTATCTGGAAGCAGCAATAATAGAATGGCACTTGATGGATCTAAAAGTAGATTCAATTCTGTAAATACATGTCACATCATTTCATTCTATTTTAACTCTTTCATTCGCCCATATTTTCCATAACATCTTAGAAGATTATGTTAAAGATAATGTATGTGTTCACTCAGATTACATGCAGACCTCTCATGTGAACACATTAGTGAACTTCCAGGTCCTTTGAAGTGCAAAACATTTCTTAAGTGGCTGAGTGATTGTTAGCTTCTCAAGAGGAAATTTGCAGCATGAGTTAGTTAATTTACATGCATGCAAAACTTCATACAACACTCTTGGTGAAAGACTGAGGATACTTTAGGACAAGATACTGAGAATATCATAAAATGTAAAGTCAGGGCCATTGTAAAGAGAAGAGTATGAAAAATGTATGGGCAAAAGAGTATTTGTGTCTAAGCAGTTACTGAATATCCCTAAAGGAAGACGTCATTTGGGATATGGGTACAAATGGAAGGGTAGTATTGAAAATGTATCTTACGTAATTAGATGTGTATGTGAAGAGAGAATTTGTAATTTGTAATAAATGCAGATCACAGATGTTACATCCATGGATATTTTATCAACTTTTCATTTTGCCAATTATTTGTTCATCCAAGCCTGCAGATAGCAGAAACTGTGAAATACTTGTGATACAGTACTGATATTTTCTTGCACTGTATTGAATGATGTCATTCATTTTGCTGTTCAGCTAGTAATGTCTAATCCAGCTGCAAGAGACATACATGTCGTACATGCTCCTTGTGTCTTCTCTCACTTGCATGGCACACATTAACTCTTTTATATGTGATGCACTGCATGCTTGGAAGTCTGTGGTCACAGGTAATATCAAGTTAGTACTTTTCCTGTCCAGGATGT
>Ga0123357_10012493_pt1 | contig 10958 bp, 7 predicted proteins | sample TergutEmb28metaG_FD_89873 | JGI IMG/M metagenome (GOLD analysis project Ga0123357, IMG submission 89873) | Embiratermes neotenicus P4 segment gut microbial communities from Petit-Saut dam, French Guiana - Emb289 P4 | ecosystem: Host-associated > Arthropoda: Insects > Digestive system > Gut ... | reverse complement strand
CCACACCCACGTGAGATGATTAGCAGGCCTAGGTATGCCAAAGACGCAAGCAGAAATAAGCACAGTTCTCCATATAAAGTTTCCGTTATTTATGTATAATTTCAAACAATGCTGAAATGGCAAATTTTTCGTAGAATTGTGCATTTAAATTTTACAAAAATGTATGCAGGCGGAGGGAAGGAATGAGATGAAGTAACATGAGCTCTGTAGGGGTGCCGAGGCGCCTAAAACAAAAAATTAATAAATAAATAAACAGAAAACAAAACAAGGAGAAAGCAGCCGCGCGTCAGTTACTCAGACTCCCAAAGATCTGATACAGAAATACGTTCCTTTTCACGCCAATTCTCTGAAACAAAAATAACTCAACAAGCAACATAAACATTATCAACTTCGGGCTCTGTTATCGGGAATTAACAGATCCCCAAGACACCAACGCCGTTCGAGTTCCGCAGTAAGCTTCAATACATTAAGTCTATCCTCTGTCTCAAATAATTTCAACCAAGACTTCAAACTTCCACTCGTCCTATACATTTAGACCAATTACACTAAATCTGCTAGTCAAAGGTTAACTCTCCCGTGGCGAAAAGGAAAGTCAAGAACAAATTATTTACACAGTCTTACAAAGACTCGTTTACTTTTACAACTAAATGCAACATTTAATGCCTACTGCTCAAAGCACAGAGCAATCGCTATTGAGACGGCCTACGCCTCACCATTAAAGAAGTTCAAACCAACGTCTTTGATGCCTAGGAAATCGAAATGTTGGTTTCTGGAATTCCATCTACATAGCGTTCGTTTGGCACCTCAATTATTCAACAGGTTCTACGTCACGTTTGGCGTTTATGGACATGTGTTATAAAATTATGATGCTCCACAACTGGTGTGCACATACACACGAAAGTAGAAATGTAAAATGGAACACTTCCTTAAAAAGTAAAACGTGGTAACTAGTAGTTTAAAGGGTTATGGGAGTTAGCAAAGTTTCGATATCCTCTGTGCTAACTCTCACTTTCGCTAACAATAAATAATTACGAATGCATTTCCTTTAAATTCTACAGGCACACCAAGCCACCAGAAGTAAATCCGATTCTGCGTATTGAAAAGGGTCTTCTTTCAACCGCAAATGGTAGCCACACCACTGTCATTTAACAAAATTATAAACTTCAGTTACAGATATGTGTGAATTCATGTACGCACGTATGTATTGTTTTGAAACCAGCTAAAAAAAAACAGTTTGTTGTGATAAAATGTGTACATGGTTATACATAAAGATGTTGCAGCAGATTCACTCCGACGGATCACAGCAATATAGAGTTCCATTAGTCTTCTGCAGAACTACTGTCCATAAAGAACATGCACATGCTTACACTCTTTCATGGCCAATGTTTGGCACTGTGACAAAATGGCGAGTTACAATCGCATAATTTACTCCATACACCACTTTTCAGATTCCCGTCAACAGGCACCCCGTAAGGGGGCCAAGTGGAAAAGCGGATATTTATATCTATTCATTCTCGAACCTAGATGGGAGGTTTGTGGTCAACGCCATGCCCCGGCCACTTAACCCCCGTGTCAGAGCCCAGGTGAACCCCATGACCGGTCTGCATGGGTCTGGAAAACAGAAAACCTCTTGCCCCGCATTGGCGTTCGAACCCCGGACCGCCAAATCCGCAGGCACATCGACTACTCTTTCCCGGTCTCCAGATTCCAACGAACAGCAACACCTAACAGACCTACGTGTATATACAATAAAATCCCAAATACTGTCCGACCTGAAACAATATTAATCAACCCTGTACGACAGATTTTCATTTTCTGCGCCTTTTGGCCGTACAGGCCCTTACTAATTCCGTAAAACACCCCAGTCGCAGAACCTGTATCTTCTGCCAAAGTGCAGGCCTACCCCACCACGAGGCTCATCGCAAAACCCAGTCCCGTTGAGCGGAAGGCATCATTAGGCCTAACAACGGCCAACGCTGTGCACTATGGGGGAGGTCAAAATCCTGCAGTACATGCGCAGGACTGTGTGTCAGAACGTACACTCTACCATAACATGGGCCAACTCAAAATTGCAGCACAAACTACTTACAACTCACCAGAAATTGCATTCTGATTACAAAAATTAGTAAACAGAAAATCTAGAGCGTTAACCATTATAAATTATTCGCGCATTCACGGTAAGACTAAAAATTAACTCAATGTGTCGATGGGATACCAAAATGCCAGTAAAAATTTTAAACTAGCTTCTACCCATTTTACATCATACAAGGTTTCCATTCTACGACGATGGGCTGGCTCCGCGAAAGCCCCGACTCGCCATTAAGCTCTTACAATCATGTTTGCTGCGTCATAACTTAAAACGCCCTACTTCGATACAGGCTATATCTTTGACTGTACGAAGTAAAAAAGCTGTTGTTGCCAATTTTTCGCCTAAATCTCGCTGTAATTACTAACCTGATCTAAGGCATGTGACATGGGACAACTTCCCAAACCTTTACACACTGCATGGTATATTTCCCGTGCTGGAAGTCTAAAACGTAAGGCCCCGCTGCTTCAGATACTAAACATTTTCAGTTTCTCTCCTTTTCCATTTTCTACCTTTCCTTCTTCCCTCCTCTTTTCTCCAGGCTGTTTCTTTCTTCCCCTTTCCAGGAATCCATTAGGGTATACCGTTTATACTTGTCGACGGTTCGAACTAATTCTTTGTTACTTGCGAGGTGATATCCATTCTCAAAATTCAGAGAACGATATCAACCATACTATTTCTCTCTTTCCGCAGTAGTCCCGTTTATTCATACAATTAAACACTGGTTTTAACACTGAATTCTTTGTAACAGAGAGGCCTAAGTTGCCTGATAAACCATTTTTAGGCGCCTTCGCAAAAATGCGAATATTAGCTTCGTCATGTCCGTTTCTCCGCCCGCCCGCACCCTCCCACTGGGGGGGGGATTTTCATGAAATTTTATACTGAGTAGTTTTCGAAACTCTGACGAGAAAATTCAAATTTCATTAAAATCTGGCAAAAGTGACGGGTACTTTACAAGAAGACCAATATGCATTTTTGATCATATATCTGTCAGTTCCTCTTCAATGAAAAATGTTTCAGATAAAACGTTATTCGTCTTTAGAGGTCTTTGGTTTTCAAGAAAAGAATTCAACTCAAGCGTCTTATTTAATTTACAAAAAAAATGAAATCACTATTTTATGTTCAGTAATATTTTTCGAAAATCGTGCCGTTTATGAGATAATGTGGAAAAATAATGTAGAGCTGGACAGGCCACAGATGACAATACAGCATGGCGCATGCGCCCTGCATGCTGTATACCTAAGGCTAGACTCACACACTCAGAATATGCAATACTTATTTGATTCCCAATGCAGTAATGGTTACGCAAACGCGCCTCAACGCTACGTTATACGTACATTGCCAGTCTTGTTCCGTTTAATACAAGCCTTCTAGCTTAATCTCAATCATCATACTACGTATGACAAATTTATTTGTATCGGTCAAACAACAATATGTTATTATTTAACTTAATGGCCAATAAGTTAAATAATAAAATATTGTTGTGTTTGAAACTAATAAATTTATTTTTGTCTTTCAATTCTATAACACAACGGGATGTCCTCCACACAAAAAAATTCTACGTATGACCTGTTTGATTTTTGAAAAATAACTTCTCCAGCGTCGCAACTAGGAGCAACACATGCTGCTGCCAAAATCACTACCACCCAGCTACATGTCATGTTTGTCCATATAACTTTAACATAAAAATATTTAAGGTATAGGATTCCGTCCTACACACCAAGTGCACAAAACAAACGCATACTGGTAGGTTTATACGTCACTCAGATCGCGTTTCATGTCCGAAAGTATTGGATAGCTAGAGTAATTTAATATTGGGGCCCATGGAGGGGGGGGGTCACGTTGTATGGCGAACCTATGTGAAAACAGCATTCAAGGGTGGAAAAGAATTAAGAAAGACCGTGGACAAAAACTGTGCAGAGTGCTTGAAATAGTGGAAGAATGTGTAAAAAAGGAAATTCAAAATATGGACTAGTCAGGAAGTGAAGTGTGCATACGTATGTAACACGAATATCTGGCTTGTGATTTACCCGGTGATAAGCAGACGCAGCCCCCCCCCCGGGCAATATGACTCAACTACAATATCTAATTTAATTTCTGGTTTGTGATTACGCTCATAAATCCATCAATCATATTACAATGTGTATCCACTCTGTATCCCACGAAACCTGTCTCAGACGCTACAACCTTCGGGTCCCCTGGACTTCCGTTATAAGCAGATTTTAGTATTTTCTAATAAAGTGACTAATTTATAAATCAACGGCACTCCGCATACTCATTATTGCCTTTCTCCATGGTGAATACGTCCAATCCATTTTGGTTTTAAAAAACACGTCCGACGCAGTCATACTTCTAATGTAATTCAATATCAAACCTTGCTTCCGTGAATTCTAATGCTCCGCTATACAACATCCTATACCCGCACAAGCTACTTTCGTCTTTCCATTTTACTAGAGTGGTACAAAGCACTCTCCCCTCATCGAACCCAGCCTAAAGGATGCTTTTATATATTTGAACAGACTAGCTGACACAAAAAAAAATATGGAGTGGGGAAGAGGAGCTATACATACTACCACAATAACAGACCTCATCCCCTTCGAAGTATAATCTACGACATAACCGAAAGGCTAATACCGGAAAACATGACGTGCGGATTATGTCTCCTCGCCCCACCTACTCTTTTAAACAGAATCACAATAATTTCTCATTTTGCCGAAGGGGAGAGTTCTATGTGTAGGGAGTACTACATCACTGCTGACAGTTGGTAACCCTGATCGGTTGTCGGCCTTGTCCCACCTCCCCTCTCTAGCACAAGTTATTGCACTCCAGCCAGCCAGACAGCGACTCGCGCGGCTGGCATATCGATCCATCGTTCACTCTCTTTTGTATACTGATGTGCCTGCGAGCAAGCTCTGGCTGTAGAATTTCACGGTTTGGTAGCTACTGCTGCCTTAGGGATGTCCAGAGGCATTCATTCCAATGTTTTCTTAGGAAAGTTTATGGGTTGTAGATTTTATGTCGTCCCATCGAGTGCCACGGTTATTTCCTGGAGCCTGAAGTCTTCATTTCGTTTCAACTCCGAACTGCTTGTAAGGAAACAAAGTACTTCAGCATCTTTCTGTTTTGGGACGGTTTTCGTCCAATACAGGTACTTGCAGACAAAATAAAATCCACAACATATCGCATACATTTGTGAACACAATTCGCGTTTTACTGTGGCAAAATTATATTAGCCCCTCTCTATATTATATTATGTCCCCTCCACATCACTTTACCTCCTTTCTAGACATATTACCTTCTTTTGATGTTTTGCTGACCGTGCATCTCAGTATAATCTTAGTAACTGACCAACTTAATGTACAAATTCTTGATTTATAATAAGTTTATTATAAAACAAGAATTTGTGCATTAAGTTGGTCAATTCTTAAGATATTAGCTTCTCTCTAGATGATATGCGCTCTACTCTAGTATTATACACCTCCTCTCTAGACCTTTACGGTTCAGTTTTCTTCAGCAATTTATAGTTTTTCTTTCACCTATCCCATACGTTTAAAGTTCACCACTGGACTCTACACTGAACCTATCCTATTACTGTCTTCAAATTACATTTTAATTTTACCTTCCTATTTAACAAAAACGTCTACTACGAGGTTACCTATTTGGAGATTTCCCGACACAAGTTTTGTGCGCATTTCTGCTCTCCCCTACGTCAACACAATTCTTTCCGAAAGTAAGTTTGTCACAGGGCTGCAGACGATAACTAACAGTATTGCTTTCTGGATGTGACGCCGTTTAGTCTGGTGGATATACGCCAAAATTTTGTGAGAACATTATGGCGTCACATGCCAGATGACGGTAATCATTTTACAGGTGCTTCTTTATCGATGATGTCGATTGCTAAGATTATACAGACTCGATGGTAAATGAATAAAATATGAGAATGGAGCACTGGTGGAATGATAATGACAGGGGAAAACCGAGGTGATTGGAGGAACCCTTGTCCTGTCAAAGTTATTCTTGATTTTATCACTCCAACGATTTTATACGAAGTGTACAAATGAAAAATGTGGCCTAATAACGGTGTAGATTACATTTTAACTTCACAGGAACTCATAAAACATGATACTGCCTCCGTCAGGCATCACGTCTCTGTACAGAAGTGGCACAAGTGACACACACCGTCACTCCGTCATGCGCTGCAAATTATGGAGCTCCTCCGTTTTCACTTTTACCCCCGGTCTCAGTTACTTAAAATCACGTGGGCGCAAAAGTTACTTCAGTCACCCCCAGTACGTAAATTCAACTCGCAACCAGTAACGGGGAACACTTCTCATCAAATCACCACTTCGGATTTGAAGCAGCAGCCTGATATTGACACTTCGTGGACGTAGTTTGACTATTCTTATACATGTCAATCTACTGAAGAGGAAGATAAAATAACATTTATCTAAAACAAGAGGAGAGGTATACTTGACTTCCAATCAAGAAATCTGTCAAAACAAGATACATAGTAATAATAATAATAATCACAACAGCAGCAAAGTCCTATTATCAACAGCCATTACAATCCTAGCAACCCTAACCTCAAAGAAAACCAACGAAGACCGAGAAAAAAGATCCCTATTCGAATGTGTGGCTCGCGGTATGTGTGGCTCGCGGTAATTGCGTGTACAAAGGAGCGGCGTTGAAAAAATATTAAATATCAAATTACCAATTAAAGAACAAAATTTAGATACACTTTAATACTCCAAACTAGAAAAAGTCACCAGTTACGCAAAAACGGCGTGTGTAATTATTCTGTAATTGTCACGAACAGATCCCGTTCTGAGATAAGTTAAACACACAGCATTAAATTACCCATTACAGAAAAAAAGTCAGATAAATTCAAGAGCCCAAAATGGGCTGTAAAAAAGTCACTAGTTACAAAAATTGCATTGTGTTAATTATTTTATAATTTTCGGAAACAGATACCGTTCTAAGGTGTGTTAACCATGCAACATTAAATTATCACTTACAGAACGCAGTTTAGATAAATTTAACAGTCCAAAATTAACGAAAACAAGACAAGAAATATACGTACGCACGTAACATTGAGGCGCGTTCGTGTAAAAATTGTTGCTGTGGAAAAGAAATAAGTATTACATATTCTGTGTGTGTGTGTGTGTGTGTGTGTGTGTGTGTGTGTGTGTGTGTGTGTGTGTACATTGCCTTAGTCATTCAGCATGCAATGCGCATGCACCGCATTTTAAATAGTCCTTCGTCGCCTGTCTGGCTCTACCATTTTTTCCACATTATTTCATTAACATTATGATTTTCGGGAAAATTTAATGAACACAGAATTTGTTTTGATTTTCTCTGTAACTTTTGTCTGAAACATTTCTCATTCTAAGAAAAATTTTGAGAGATTATGTCATAAATGTGCATAATTCTTCATGCAAAGTACCCGGTATTCTTGTCCAGTTTAGGTAGAACTTGCGATTTCTAGTCAGATTTCCGAATAACACTCAAGCATCGTATTTCGCAAAAATCCGTCCGGTGGGAACCGAGTTGTAAGCCATGCAGACGAACAGTCTTACGTACGGACGGACATGAAGATGTTAATAGTCGCTGTTGGCAATTTTGCGAACGCGTCCGTGTAGCTATTTTAAAATTTTCAGGCAACATATCCCGTTCTGAGATGTGTCACACATACATTAAAGAACAAAGGTTATATAAATTTAACAGTCCGAAACCAACGGAGAGTTACACAAAACTGCAGTGTGCAATATTTATAAACATCACGAACAAAACCCACTCACTCTGTTTTCTGCCTCAGCAAATCAATAAAACTGCCTCTGCTGGCAACAATCCTTATGACGGGTGACAATTACTAATCAGCACACATAACACCTAACAATGCAGCGGGTATGGGACATGTTTTATTTTTAAAAAAAAAATACGCCTTGTTTCCAATTTAAATAATGCCGTTATGCACTACAGCACACTGGTACAGTGACATACAGGAACATAAGTGTCTTGTCCAAACACTCGCTGTCAGTTTCAGTTTCAGCACTGTTCCCTAACTTCATTATATATTAATTCCATTATTCCATGCCGCTGCTTCACCATCTGCACAGCGTCGATCGAAACCCGGCAAGAGGACTAGAAGGGATATAGAAGGAAAGGTTAAACGGTCTACTTTCAACAACTATCCCGACATTCAAATGATGCAGATCGTCAATTTTCGGTTCGCGGGGCACCTGGAAGTCAAGGAGCCCTCAGTGAAACACCAACAGCTGCCATCATTCGAACTAGCAGCAATATTACGAGGGGATATGCGGCTTCGTATGAGATACTGCGAGGGAAACGCGAAACTGAGAAAACTCTGCGCAGTTCTGAACGCTAACGTCATTTCAGAGAGATTTCTGTCATTAACGGGTTATTTTAATGACGATACAACAGAAGTATTATTAGTATTATTTATCATCGCCTTTATGCAGTGTATTTACAAATATACACCTGGAATAAAACATGTTTCTAGGGCGTATAAAGTAGTAGCTATTCTGTTGTTGCAATTGGTTTACACAGTACATGTAATGTTACTTCAAATCCTAAAATTTCACACTTTTACATTAGTGCTTTCTGAAGTATGTGCGCAGTGCCCAATATGGCCGTTTTTTGTAGTTCCTTGAGGTAATGCTTTCCAGGTACACATAACAGAAGTTTAAAATCCAGCAACGCACAACTTTACTGTAGCAACTGTAGGCTGCAGCTACATGTTTCGGTTACACAAAAGTAGCAATCATCAGGCTGTATGCCAGAGAGCGTAAAAAGGAGTGTGATGTGTTGTTTATTCCACCTACAGAAACAATGTCACTTATTTTAGAAGACACAACTTATCCGCCCACCAACTCTACACCCACGATCGCCCGTACACGTGGCCTTCTATTACCAGCCCAGAATATTCACCTCTTCCAACGTTTTTATATTAAAATTGTATGATGTATTATTTTAACCTTGTACACTATTTTATTTGCAAAGGCTTTTTTTTTTTACCAGCAGCAAACATATATAACTTTATATGTAATAACTTCTGTAAGGTTGAGATCTGGTCTACTAACTACATGGCAAATAATTTCCTTTTTACACTTCTGGTATACGGCCTAATACCTGTTATTTTACAGCCGCCGAAACATATAGCTTCAATCTACAATTTCTACACCGAAGTTGTGCAGTGACGGTTTATATTCTGCTACTACTTATTTCAGCAACAAAACGAGGATTCCACGCCTTAAAACTTTCCAGGTTTGTTGTTCGTATTTTCTGCGTGGTTTTGCTATAGTTCCAGTTGCCCCTGTTACTACTGATATCATTTCTATTTTTCCACTCCACACGCGCTGTATTTCTGCAGTAAGATCCTTGTTATTTTAGAATCTTCTCAGCTTCTTCCTCGATCACACTTCTGTTTCCTGAAATTGCAACATGTATCAACATACACAGCCCCTCTTTCATTATCACGGATTATGATGCCCAGTTTATTGTTAGAGATTGATCTGTCGGTTTGTATTTGTTTCTTCTATAATATAATTATAATTATTATTATTACAATGATCGGATTATACAATACGTATTGTTACATTTCCAAAATTCACTGAAACATACTGCAAACTGACAGGAAGTGATGAAATAACGTTCATTTAATTCTGTAACGCCACACCTCGGGAACTGACAGAAATTAATCATCTGACGTTGCAAACCGAAAAATAACACATTTGGCGTCACAGTTTTAATGCGGTGACTGACCAACACGCAATGTGAAATAAATCACGTCTAAAAAAAACATCTCGACACCATCCTGAACATTCCACCACATAATTTCGCAACTAGTCAGCACTGCGACGATCACGGAAGGTAAACATTTTTATGCGTTCTTGCAGAGAAATGTTTAAGATGGCGCGTAACTCTGAGGTGGTGTTATTTCCGTCCTCACTTTTCATCACGTAAACATACAACATTCCGACAAAATGTAAACAACCATTAAAGCCTACCCTAAACTTCGAGTCATTTCCGTCTGGGCCAGGAACGCTACTACAACTTTACGTTACACTACCAACTGTCAGGCGAGTTTACGTTCATGAACCTAAACAGAATCCGATACCGGTGGCAGTGCAGTCTAAGACGTGCGTCTGCGGTCGTTCGCTTGTTGGGATAGCGGGTTCGAATCCCGAGCGGGACACGGATGTCATTCTCTTGTGAGTGTTGTGTGTTGTCATGTAGAGGTCTCTGAGACGGGCCAATCACTCGTGTAAAGGAGTCATACAGATCGTGGTGTGTCTGAGTGTGATCGTGAAGCCTCAACAATAAGGAGGCCTAGGTCCCATATGGACTGTTGAGCCATAAAAAAATCAATAGAATTCGGTCTAATATAGCCCCCCCCCCCCCCCCCCAAAAAAAAAAAAAAAAAAAAATAAAGAGAAAATATCTTTCCTCCCGGCCCGGCGACGATAAAAAAAAGAAAGTATACTTCGTGACTTATTTTAATCACAGGGGTCTATCCCAAATTGCTCACTTCCTCATTTTCAGGTTCCTATGGTATTTTTTGTTTATTTATTTAGCATTCCAGAGATCCATCACAGTGGATAAAGAACTTGTCAGTAACATAACAATAGGCACAGTACAGAATGAATATTGGCAATAAAATGCAAGTAATAATAATAATTTTATAAATAGAGTACCGAAGTACGACGTCGGGTTTATACAATGCCCCCCCCCCCCCCCCCCCCCCCCCCACAACCACCGAACAAAAGACGAAAATGACTTTGTGGGGGGGGAAAAAAAAATTGTTAGTTCTGTGGGTATTAAAATTTTAGTAGTAGTTTTATTCTTACTTCCT
>Ga0123357_10012492_pt1 | contig 10958 bp, 9 predicted proteins | sample TergutEmb28metaG_FD_89873 | JGI IMG/M metagenome (GOLD analysis project Ga0123357, IMG submission 89873) | Embiratermes neotenicus P4 segment gut microbial communities from Petit-Saut dam, French Guiana - Emb289 P4 | ecosystem: Host-associated > Arthropoda: Insects > Digestive system > Gut ... | reverse complement strand
TGATTGTTTTGGAATTTTGTTGAATGTTATGGGATGGGGGGGAGGGTTATGTAGGGGTACTCACTTTTTTTCCAAGACTTTCTGTGTTGTCTTTTTATTCGTCCTTTCATATTGGTTCAATTTAGTGAAATTTAGACTGTTTAAAGTGGCTTGTAATTTGTTAACAGGGAGATATGTGGGCAGTCGACCGATCAAACTGAGGAAGAGCACGTGGAAGCAAAGGAACATAGACACAGTGAGAAAGAAAGAGAAAGAGAAAACAACTCTCATTGGTTTGCTTACTGGCCGGTGACCGAAATCGGACTGTGGTGAGTTGCTGATTCTTCTGACACTTATCTGTATTCATTTTGTAGCTGTATTTAAGGCTGGTGCACAAAAATAAAAGTTTTATGTAGCGCCCCAATACCCTCTGTACGTATGTTCCCGCTCCGAATAACGCTTGAATTAAATAGCCGTCTTTTTTTTTATGAAACGCATGATGAAATTCCATCACGAAAAGTTTGTCCCCCAAGTGATGTTGTTTACAGTCTTTGTCTGGGATTGCTCTTTGGGATCGCATATTTTGTAAATTTTGTAAGCAGATGTGATCTTGACTAAGGAAGAAAGTAGTATCATAGAGCATGGCTTTGTATGGTGCTGAAACTTGGAGACATCGGAAAGTATATCGGAAATACTCGGAAAGTTTTGGGATGTGGTGCTGGAGAAAGATGGAGAAGATCAGTTGAGCCGATCCTATGAGAAATTAACTATTACACAGAGTCAAGGAGGAAAGGACTATCCCACGTACAATAAAAGAGGAAGGCTAATTGAATTGGTCACATCTTGCGGAGAAACCGCCTTCTAAAACACGTGATTGACGGAAAGATTGAAGGGCAGTTAAGTGACGGAAAGACGAAGAAGAAGCAGTAAGAAGCTACTGGATGATCTTAAGGAAAAAAGAGGATACTGGGAATTGAAAGAGGAAGCACTAGATCGCACTGTGTGGAGAACCCGCTTTGGAAGAGGCTGTGGGCCTGTCGTAAGACAGACTGCGGAATGAACGAATAAATGAATCTTGACACTTTTAGGTGCACGTTACTTTCATGTGCTCCATATGCGTTCTTATGCAGAAACTCTTGCGTTTTGCCCACAAAGTTTATGAGTATCGTTTGATACCTGGAATAAACATCGATATTCCCTGAACATTATTATCCGATCGGCCTTAATAATAGAGAATCCTTAAGTTGTCTCTAAGATAACTGAATTTTGCATTATTTTGGGATGAATTTCGGACGTAAGAGGATCGTTATTTCTATTCGGTGCTTTTTGCATGGAGTTAGGGGTGCGCTAGCATCGAGGACTGCGTACGTCTGTGCTGTCTGGTATATGAAGAAGACGAGCTGTATAGGTCACATGTTAGTTTCTGGCTGGTGAAGAACCTAGCAGAGTTGGCGGAGGGCCCTACTCTGGCAATGGCAGGTTATTGGTTTTGTTTGGTCAGCCTGTCCGCTACAAGTGACTCGCTCTTAGCCTTCTGCGTGGAAACTTTATCAACCAGAAACTAACAAATAGCGTATAATGTTCAACCTGTTCCAGCTTTGGCTCAATTAGAGCCTCGCACCCAGTGCTCCAAAGATTTGTTCCTCCAGTCCATTTTCCATCTATTAATTCTAATAATATTGGGTGAAGCTTATAAATTTTTATGCCATTTTTTTCAACCATGCTGTTACTTAAACCCCTTGTATGTTCATATAATCAACACAGCACTCTGTTGTCAAGCACCCTCAGTTGACATACCTTTTAACCGTAGGATGTTCAAAGAGTAACCGTAGTTTCGAATGAACCATGAAGACGTTTCTTTGGACGCTCTTTACATTTAATTCCATACGAAAGATTGTAGTTTTTCGACGGTGGCGCCTTATCTTGAACAGTAAAAAAATTGGTTGTTGTACCAATAATAAAACTCATATAAGTGAAATAGGTCGAACCAGGTTATAACGACAGATTTGTGCGACGTCCCATCTGTATCGTCAGATATTGTGTGGTACATATTCATTCCTCACTGTTAACGTTATGCTTCTCGGTTATATCGACACTCGTATATAACGTCACAGAATATTTTCTTCATGTCGTTGTAGTCTAGTTCATCTGTGTCATTTTCACCTCGCATCTGGTCCTTGAAATGAAGTGAAACGTTTCCTGATTGTCGTATTGACGACCGTTACTCGTTGCTTTGCCAGTGCGCACTGCTGGCTCTGTATATGTATATGCACTTGTCGTTTGAAAGTGCAGTCGTTTTGCGTGGCCAATATAAGTGATGCTTGTGAATAATATTCTGACGTTATGGACGTCTTCTTTGTCTGTTCAGAATGGGAACTGCGAGTCTGATTTCCACCAGACCGCAAGCCCTTTTACACGTTCCTTTTGTGTGGCATATTGATGTGTTATTTTCGGGAGAACGTGGATTCTGAATTGAAGCGTACGGCGAGTTTCGGAACACGAAGAGTCCGACATTTCCTTTATATATGATTCAGTGATTTGAAATAAACAGAATACCGAATTTGCTTTCCTTTTAATAGATCAAATTAAATCGCCAGTATTAAAACAAAAGTGCGTTAAAATTGAAAGAACCATTTAGGGGACATGGCCCTTTGACCGGCGTTTCTGTGCGAATATTCGTATGGGATGTTACGCCGTGTAGTTGGGTGAGTAGTTCGCGACGTTTCGAAGGATTCTGTTGCCTGCGGTTTCAAGCAGTCTGAGAAGAGGACTCTCCTATGCCAGTCAAATAGAAATCCGTGCCATGGCTCACACGGTTTGTCGCCGGCCTACCACCGCTGAGACACTGGTTCAAATGCCAGATCAGGTCATGTGAGACTGGTGGTAGACAATGTGGCGCTCAGGCAGGATTCTTCTCCTAGTAGTACTTTTTTTTTTCTTCCAGGCCTAGTATCATTCCACCAATTCTCCATATTCATTCGTCTGTCACCGATGATATATCTGTGATTTATCCATTGTATGCCTAGAAAATCCAGTTTTTAAAAAGAAAAAATATTTTCTCTGCCTTGTGTTATGCCAGGAACCATTCCTGTGGACAGGCGTTCTTCATTTATGTGTATTCTATATGCATATAGTAATGTATCACCATACACGGAGAAACAGTGACATCTAAGATAATTTTGTATAGTTAATTTGGAGAAAACTAACATGGACCCGTTATACACATACACTATATACCCGAGCTCGTTGTTAACATACCCAATTTGCTCTTACCTCCAAACAGTCCATTTTCTCTGCTGGGGTTTGACCTCAGCACTGAGTGCAGCTCATTTCGTAGGTTTGTCAGATGTTGTCAAGAATCTGTTCCTGGGATAATGTGTTGAGCACTGCTGGTAGGAACAGGAGTGCTGTTGGGGTGATTGGATCCAGTCTTTTTCCTTGGACGTGAATCACCGTCGCCATCTTCACCTATAAAACCGGAACATTACATTACTAAGGACATATCTTCTTAGTGTATGACCCAAAGACAGAAATAAGACTCATTTACAAAAAATCTGGGTTCATAAGTATAAATCAGTAAGATGATGGACAACCTAAGTAACAACCTTAAATATGATGATTGACAGATTATGCTATAGTTAGGCATCAACAGCTGTGTAAACAGTAATCATGTACATTTCAGGTGATGCAGCAGCTAAAAATGTAGTAGTCTGTGTAATTTATCTGTAGTTCTGATGGTACCATAGGGTATATAAAGCAAGGTGCTCTCCTTGGAGAGAAAGTCATCTCATCTGCCTGCATTGACAAGCATCAGCAGTTGAAGGTAAGCATAAGTAACTAACTAGCTAACTCCGTGGAGCAGAGTCCTTCCTGACAAGCTCACAGGTCCTCCAAAAATCAAGAAATTCCCCGAGTTATGGAACCCTAAGGTTCATTACCGCATTCACAAGCTACGATCAGTTGTCCATATCCTCAGCCAGACCAATCCAGTCCATGCCTCCCCATCACACTTCTTGAAGATCCATTTTAACATTATGTTATCTATGCCTAGGTCTTCCAAAGGTCTCTTTCCCTCGTGTCTCCCTGCCAAAACACTATGCACCTCTCCTGTCTGCCATTCATGCCACATGCCAAGTCTCTCTCATTCTTGATGTGACAACCCAAATAATATTTGGTAAGGAGTACAGATCATAAAACCTTTTTGTTATGTAATCTCCTCCACTCGCCTATTAATGCATAAAGATTATTGTTATACTATATTAACTTGACAAGTCTTCTTAGTACTTCAGAGTATATAGTGTTGAAAGTATGGTGGTTGTTAAATTACTGACTTTTAAGTAATTTAGACATAAGCAGTCATGACACTTGAGGTGCCCTGGCATATATCTGGATGAAGTGAGGGAAACCTCATGATAGCCAGTATCCTTGCAGATTCAAAGTGGGTACCTCCCAGATACAGTTCTGCAGTGTTACCACTACAGCAGTCTGTTCATCTACACACAATACCCGTTAGAAAAGTCATGAAACAAATGCAGTGTGCTTAAACAATATAAATTACAAAAAAAAATCATGCACATAATCATACATTTTTTCCATAAATGTGAAATGCAATTATTGACACTGTTAGCCATTAACACATTTCTGTCATTTGCTGCACATGCTGTCTTCCATGCTTTGTCATCTTCAGGGGCAGTAACGTTCATAAAAGCTGTTCATTGATGTAAAATCATTTCATCAGTATATAAAACTGAGAGGAAATGATCAGTACTTTCCATTCCCAGGAATCAAGTTTGGCTCATAATGTGTAACAGAAGTAACAAAAATATAGATGCATTAATTGCATTGCTAAAGAGCATTGTATGCTGACATAACACAAATTTTTATTAGGATTCGACATTTGGTATACAAGAAATTTATTTGTTACAAGATGCAGAAATAGTGATTGAATCAAATTATAAACATCACAGTACACTTAATTTTACTCCATCATGTTTCACTATAAAAGACTGTGAATAAGGAGACATGTAATATTAACAGCAACAGTACATAATGTTCATTCATGGAGTATATAGTGAGCTTAAAAAAAAGTCAGTTCTTGGTTCCATCACAAACTGAAGAAAAATCTGATAGTTCAAGGTGTCTGGATACATTTTATATAATGTTTAATATACTGCTGTAGGCTCTCTGCCTCTGGTTTTCAGGGAACATACTGGCATGAACAGGATAACCTATTCATTTTAATAATATGCCGGTTCCAAAACAATATCTAATTTAATTCTAAACAACATTAAATGCTTAATTTTGATTGCTTTGGTTGCCTTAATAACGAAATTACATTGTATAATGCTGCAATATTATCAATGGTTGTACACTGATTGTAATATTAACTTGACCCTGTGTCATGTATAAGGTTTAATATTTGTGACGTCACTAATTACATTATGTAACACTGGTGTAATGCACTTATACGTGTTTTTACACTGTTCACACTTAAAATATAGCGTGTAGGTTGTCGTTCATTACACTAATGTTTTGTAATTGCACTTGTTAACTTGACCCTTATGATTGTAAGTGTGAAAATAATAAACACCTGTGGTTATAATCATACTTAAAACTGTTATCGCTTTCCTTATGAACGCGATAAGTTAATAGCACTGCCTTGTGCAATATTTATTGTGAATGGCTAGCTGCTACCCTTTGCAGAGCGCAAGTCTTTACGCGCGTTGTCGCACGCGGAGTTACTTGTTAACTGATTCACCAAGCCTAGCTGCCGAGCCCGCCTGCCTGTTAAGACAAAGGAAAAGCAACGCCACACTCCGTGATCCTGACATAATCAAGAGTGATGTGTTCAAAAGTCGCAAACGCCACTATGAAATCATAACAGCTAACCGCTACTCAGTACAAAAAAGCTATGTTCCCACTCACTGCACACGAGACCCCAAGCCAGTACTGTGTGACCCAGAGTCATTGGCGTAGCTGACGATTAGCACGATGCAGGATGCAATATTTGTGCAGTCGCATGGCATAAGAATTAGAATGCTACACAAAAATTTGTCCTAAGCCTGAACAACTGCGGTATTAATATTTTAATACAATTTGAATGGCCGTTAATTAATTTTGGAATGACACCACGTGTATGTAACTCACAATTTATAGATGACAAGTTCCATTATACACTGCATGTGTTCAGGCGTAGGAAAAATTTTGTGTAGTATTTTTTGTTCCAGTCAGATTGCATCATGTTTTTCATTTCCAAGTGCACACGTGAAATACGTCACCCCATGCTCATGATTTAGTGGTCATGCGCTATTTTGCACACGCCATACTTGCTAACTCATAGTCACACGGCAGTAGTGTGATTCTCATATCAGCTTCTAGAAGGTTCGCTTAGCTGGGTGGGTTTTACGTGGGGTAAAAGTGCAGCTTCTGTTCTTTGTTCTGTTCAAACTAGGACTTCTTGTCATCCAGACGCGTCAAGGCTGCACAGGGCAGTAATCGTTAAAGAGTTCCACAAGGGGACTGAAACGAACAACACGATTGCAATTTTCATAACATTGCAACCACAAGGGTTTATTATTGCAGTAAGTACAGGACTGCAAACTAATATTTCAAGTGATTGTGAATTAGTTCAGAAGGAACTACTTACACGTGCAAGTTGTTTTATACAAATTCCACAAGGAATACAATTGTGTATTGTGTGTGAAACGTAAGTGAAGTGCACATAATAGTATTATTTGAAATAGTTAGGAATGCAGTTAAATGCTACCTACTAAACAGTGACAAGATTCAGAGAATTGTTAGGCAATTAATGACAAATTGTTTACGAATAATATTCAAAACCAGTGAATTCAATTGTGCAACCAAAATAATTATAATTAGATTTATTAGTAATTTGAAATTTAAAAAATATCTTATTTTTCAAACCGGCATTTATAAAAGTGGCAAGGACGACAAAACCTTTCCATCATCCAGTGTGTCTCATGTGTCAGAGCGGGCAACGATATATTGAATGGTCCTCCGGGCCGGATGTTAAGGCAAGATCAAACATTTTGGCGCCATACAGAACCGGTCTGGTACCTTGAAAAGTAATATTTGCGTAGTGACTACAATCAAGCTACGCTACGCAGCTTGCTTTGTGCAACGGAAAGCTGTGACGTCACTCCAACCCACACAGCGTACAACCTTCGGCTTTCGACCACAGTCGGTTACGTTCGGAGACAACTTCATTTCTTGATCCACATTGTTTCGCAACAGGTCAGCGAACTACAGGACCAAGATGGACCCAAGCAAGGACAGTCAGCTGGTTAGACAGCGTGGGGTTGCAAAAAGCATACTTACACGTATGCAAACCTTAATTGAAGCAGGTGATCGTAAGCCAAATGAGATCGAAGTTAGGTTTGATGAACTTCCAAGCATTTTCAACAAATTTGAAACTGCACAAAATGAACTGGAGTGTTCAGATGATACAGATCACTCGATCGATATACAGCAATTTGATATGTTAAGGCAATGTTCAACGAATTCTTTCATTTTATTGTGAGCCCACTACGAAGTAGACATGACTCACCAGGCAGCCGTTCTTCGGACCACCGCAACAATCTTTCGCGCTCACATCACTCTGGTAGCACTCACATTAATTTGCCAATAATTGTCTACTTCTGATGGTAATGCATGCAGTTGACTGCATTTCAGAAATACATTTCAAGCACTAATAGTTAAAAACAAAACACTGTCCACTGTACGGAGATTTCATTATCCCATTTCATCACTGAAAAATGAAGGAAAGATCTCATAAGCAACCTGCAGATCACTAATGATGATTTTACTGTGTCGCTTGGCAATTAGTGTCACAGCGCTACAACAGTATTAAATTAATTGCCACGAAACATGTTAGGCATTTGTGCGAAATGCCGCAAATCAAGAAGGGAGATGCATCTTCATTACGTAGTGTAATAAACCATGTATCCAATCACAAGAATGCCCTACAATCATTATCTTTGAATGTGCCTGTACAAGATTTAATATTAAAGCATTTTATGTTGTCCACGATGGGTGCTGGTGCACAAAAGGAATGGGAGTTGCACACGGCGCATCAATACATCCCATTGACTACAAAATTCATCACTTTTTGGAAACAAAATGCAAGGTATTGGAGCTGCTGCAGAATGCTCAGGTACCAAAGACAACTACTACCTCTCCACGATCCACACAACCAGCTGGAGCCAAGATCAGTAAACCTTCACATTGTAACTTAGCAAAACAGGTGCGGTGTTCTTTATGCAAAGGGTCACATAGATTGTTTAAATGTGACCAATTTCTCAAGTTGCAACCCAAGCAACGCTTCAGTCATGCCAAACAACTAGGAGTTTGCTTCAATTGTTTGCAGCCATTTACTAAGTTCCACACATGTTCAAAGCAAGTGTGTCGTAAATGCAACAAGCGTCATCACACACTTTTGCGTATGAATAGGCAGAATCAAGTAGCAAATGACAAAGGGTCTACAAGGAACAATCTTCCTGCAGATTCAAAAGACTCATCAACTGTAGAGGTTAATACATACTGTTCTTTAAAGAGCAAGCCAAGGAATCACATTTTTCTCGCTTCAGCAATTGTTTAAGTCAAAAAATAAGTTTGTCAGTATGTACCATGCAGAGCATTGTTGGGCAATGCTTCTCAGTCACATGTCATAACAGAGAGATGTGCACAACATTTGAGGTTATCAATGACGAAAACACATGCAGCCCTACAGGGCAACAGCAATATAAACACCGCAGCTTGGCATAGTGTTTCAATTTAAGGTCCAGACATTCAGACTGGCGCACAACTACTGATTATGCTTTCTTGCCTAACATTACTGGTACTACACCGTGCACCAAACTGGATGCAGGTAGTTGGAAAATTCCAAAGGACAAAGTTAGCAGATGAACATTTTGGTCGTCCATTGATTTACTAATTGGTGCCTACCTAAATTATGAAATTCTTCGTTCAGGCAAGCGAACACGTCCTGACAACTACCCAGTGCTACAAGAAACAGTTCTAGGCTGGACATTCTCTGGTCGAACCCCAGCTGTCACTGTTCCAAGTGTCACGCAACGTACATTTCTGCTGCGAGAAGTCAGTAATCTCGAGCATGATATAAACCGCTTCTGGGAAGTGGAGCCTATGGTGCAATCCATGACAGCGGAGCAACAGGCATGTGAAGAGCATTTTCTTATACACACAACATAGCAGTCAGAAGGAATATTTGTGGATAGACTTCCATTCAAGTTGGAACCCAGTCAGCTTGGGACATCTCGCTTCACTGCAGAGCGACGAATAAATGCAATTGAATGCAAGCTGGAGCGAGATCCAGACCTCAAGATTAAATACCACAAATTCACGAAGGAATATGAAGAATTGGGTCACAGGAGCCAGTAAATTCCCAAATGGGGAAGAAGACATGTTACTGTCCAACACATCATTCAGTTTTTAAGGAGACAAGCTTCACAGCAAAAGCTCTGATTAATTTTGATGGAAACGCCAAGTCTTCCAATTGCCTTCAACATCACAATAATGAGTCTTACCTATGGACAGACTTCCATTGTACTGACGTGGATACAGAGTCCATCAAACAAGTGGAAGACATTTGTGGGTAATAGAGTTGCCATCATTCAAGAAGAAACATCTGACATCTGGGACATGTTCCGTTTCAATCAAATCTTGCTTATCTAATCTCAAGAGGAACTGAGCCAACAACACTTCCATCATCCACACTATGGTGGAAAGGACCACAATGGTCATCACTAGTTCTCAGCAGAACACACAAGACTTCATCATGCTGGGCCACAACTCCTGACAGTATCACTAAATGAAAGATGATGGATACCAAGGATAAGAAACTTGGTGGAGGCAGTCATTACGTGCTACAAATTCAAGGTACAAACATCACAATAGCTCATGGGTGAGCTACCATCAGCTCGAATCCAACCCTTGAGGCCATACCTCACAAGTGGCGTAGATTATGCTAGACCAGTCGCACTGCGATTGGTAACTATACGCAGCAAGACAATAACAAAGGGTTATATTGCTATTTTTGTTTGTTTTGTGACAAAGGATGTCCACATTGAAGTTGTGAAGTGCGCATAATAGTATTATGTGAGACAGTTAGGAATGCAATTAAATGCTACCTACTAAACAGTGACAAGATTCATAGAATTGCTAGGCAATTAGTGACATATTGTTTTCCAATAATATTCAAAACCAGTAAATGCAATTGTGCAACCAAAATAATTATAATTAGATTTATTAGTAATTTGAAATTTAAAAAGATCTTGTTTTTCAAACCGGCATTTATAAAAGTGGCAAGGACGACAAAACTTTTCCATCGTCCAGTGTGTCTCCTGTGCCAGAGCAGGCTACGACAGCATGTATCCTGAAGTACTGTAACCCCCTGAATATGGCTGTGGTTTGTGACCAAAACATGTAGGAGCATTATACTTAGGTATTGTGCAGTTAGTTGGGGGAAAAAAATGTGCGTAAAACAGTTGAGTGGTTAGTGGAAATCTGGGAAGTGTTTAACTTGAAAACCAAATTAAAATCACATATCCTCTAAATGACAATGATACTCACAGCCATCGGAAATGTGCACTGATTAAAATCCTCAAGATTTGGTAGTACAAGTCCGGGTTCAAATGGTTCCAATTTCCCAACATAATGTTGTACACAGTATGTATGACAGTTAAAATTGTTTAAAGACTTCATGGTTGCTCCTTAGTGTAGTAATATATCAGCATAAGTTACTGATCTGACTGCAGAACTGGAATTAAATCGAACTGTGAAATCAGCAGTATTAAGTTTTCGTTCTTAAGCTTTCGCCGTGTCTTGAATGTAAATTAGCTTCTTTTGGGTATCTCCCCGGCGTCCAATTTTCAAAATCCGACGTTTCGGAACCCTCTGTCAGTTCCATCTTCAAGGCAGGGTTGAAGTGTGGCTGGATTTGG
>Ga0123357_10012491_pt1 | contig 10959 bp, 10 predicted proteins | sample TergutEmb28metaG_FD_89873 | JGI IMG/M metagenome (GOLD analysis project Ga0123357, IMG submission 89873) | Embiratermes neotenicus P4 segment gut microbial communities from Petit-Saut dam, French Guiana - Emb289 P4 | ecosystem: Host-associated > Arthropoda: Insects > Digestive system > Gut ... | reverse complement strand
TTTTGCAGCTTCCAGCGCCGCGTAAGCATCTTCATCATCACCTTTCGGTACGCGAGAGATAATTTCCCCTGTATAGGGATTTTCCACTTCAATCCACTCCGAAGAATGGGAATTGACCAATGATCCGTTAATAAATTGCTGATAAGTTTTCATGATACACTGTTTTATTTAAACCTCATAATTTCAACAAAGGTAATTATAAATTGGGAAAAAGACGAAAAAACCGTACTTTTGTAATCTATTATTGTAAATTGTATCGGATGAAAAAAGTAGTCACTTTTGGTGAAATCATGCTTCGTTTAGCAACGCCCGATTACCGGCGCTTTACACAGTGTAATCAATTGAATGCCACTTTTGGCGGCGGAGAAGCCAACGTAGCGATATCGTTAGCCAATTACGGGATCCCGACCGATTTTGTTACCTGCTTGCCCAAGAATGATATTGCCGAATGGTGCATCTCCGAATTGCGGAAATACAATGTCGATACGCAATCGATTGTTCGCGGCGGAGACCGGATGGGTATTTATTTTCTGGAAACCGGCGCCGTCGCCCGTGCATCCAAAGTGATTTACGACCGCTCTCATTCGGCCATTGCCCAAATCCAACCGGGAACAGTTGATTGGAAAACGGTGTTTCAAGATGCGCAATGGTTTCATTGGACAGGAATTACGCCGGCGCTTTCGCAGGGAGCCGCCGATGTTTGCATGGAAGCCATTCGCGTTGCTAACGAACTGGGAATCACCGTTTCTTGCGATTTGAATTACCGGAAGAATCTTTGGAAATACGGGAAAACAGCTTCCGAAGTGATGCCCGCTTTAGTCGATGGTTGCGACGTTATCTTAGGAAATGAGGAAGATGCGGAGAAAGTATTCGGCATTCATCCCGAAGGGTTTGACGCAGCTCAGACCGGCGGCGAAGTGAATGCCCTTGCGTTTGAATCGGTTTGCAAACAATTGGTGAACCGGTTTCCACGAGCGAAGAAAGTGATCATCACCTTGCGCGGCTCAATCAATGCCAATCACAACACTTGGGGCGGCTGCCTGTATGCCGGTGGAAAATTGTATCAATCGCAACGTTACGACATTACGCATATTGTTGACCGGATTGGCGGCGGTGATTCGTTCATGGGTGGTTTGATTTACCGTTTTATCACTGCCCCCGGAGACGACCGGCAGGCATTGGAATTTGCCGTAGCGTCATCCGCCTTGAAGCATACTATTTACGGCGATTTCAACTTAGTTTCGGTCGCCGAAGTAGAGCAGTTGATGAAAGGCGACGGGTCGGGAAGAGTCAGCAGGTAATTGAGAGTTGAGAGTTGAGAATTAAAAAAATAGTAAATAGTAAATAGTAAATAATGATGGCACAATACAATAAATTGCAAACGCTTGAAGCAATGAGCGCTACCGGCATGGTTCCGGTGTTTTATCATTCCGATATTGAAACGGCGAAAAGCGTAGTGAAAGCTTGCTATCTTGGCGGAGTGAACGTTTTTGAATTTACCAATCGCGGCGAATTTGCCCACGAAGTATTCGGGGAACTGAGTAAATTTGTAGCAAAAGAATGTCCCGGGTTGATTCTTGGCGCCGGTTCGATCGTCGATGCCCCGACAGCTTCGTTGTACATTCAACTGGGAGCGAATTTTATTGTCGGTCCCTTATTCAATCCGGATATCGCTAAAGTTGCCAATCGTCGCTTAATACCTTACACGCCCGGATGCGGTTCGGTTTCGGAAGTAGGATTTGCCCAGGAAGCCGGTTGCGATTTATGCAAGCTATTTCCCGGCGATGTGTTGGGACCTGCCTTTATCAAAGGATTAAAAGCGCCGATGCCCTGGTCGTTATTGATGGTAACCGGTGGAGTAAAACCCGAAGAAGCCAATCTGAAAGCCTGGTTCGACGCCGGCGCTACTTGCGTGGGAATGGGTTCCAATCTTTTCCCGAAAGAAGTGATCGCCGCCAAAGAATGGGGAAAGATTACCGAATTGTGTAAGCATGCGTTGGCGATTATTGAAAAGGTGAGGTGAATCGTTTATATTTTACAAAATGCAATTTTAATACAAAAATCCAAACAGCCACAATGGAATCTCATTACGAAAGCCGGTTTCCAAACCATCAAGGGCAAGATAAGCATTATTCAAATCCTTGATTTGCCGTGTAGTTTTATTTTTGCCGCCAACTTCAAAATAATAGTTACCGTCAATACAAAAATCAGTTTCGTCAGTATATGTAACTCTATGATTTTTCTGTAATTGGTTAAAGAAAAATGTTTCACGCAAATTACCGGTTTCGAGGTTTTTCGATGCAAGCGCGTAGCAGTAATTCGTATTTTGCAGGTAAATTTTTTCGGGTTTTACCATTTGCCTTATCCCTGTCGCTTCTTTTTTCAGTAACAAAATTGCATGCGCTTTTTCAAGCAGCAACAGGTAATTTATCAAACTTGGGCGTGTAACATCAACCATTTGGCTTAACTGTGAAATGTTTGGTGAAAAAGGAACCATCGTCGAAAGTATGTAGAATAACTTTTTTATTCTGTTGATTGAGTAGAAATCAATGTTTTCCGTATTGGGTAAATCCGATTCCATAATGAGGTTGAACGTTTGCATTACCCGTTCGTCATACCCATTAATATCTTCTTTATAATAAGGATAATATCCATATTGAAGGTATTTTTGGAAAGCGGATAAAGGTTTAATTTCCCTTAAAAGACTTTGAGCAATAGAAATGTGATTTTCAAGAATTTCGGTAAGTGAAAGCGGCAGCTGTGTTTTTTGCAGTAATCCTTCATAAATCAAAAACTCTCGAAACGACATGCCAAACAATTGAAAAAGTCTAACTCGGCGGCTCAAATCCGCATTTGCTTTAAAAATCTGCAACATGGACGAACCGGTAAAAACAATTTTCATTGTTGGAAAATCATCATATATATTTTTTATTTCTTGCGCCCACATGGAATATTTATGCACTTCGTCGATAAACAGTATTTTGCCGCCCTGCTGATAAAAATCGGTTGCAAGCGAATATAAATTATTGACATTGAAATAAATATTGTCTAAACTCACATACAACACATCTTCCGGATTGTTGCCATATTCTTCTTTGATGTGTTGTAGCAGTAAAGTAGTTTTACCTGTGCCACGAGCGCCTGTAATGGCAATCAGCCGGTTATTCCAATCAATTTGATTTTTCAAATACCGTTCGAATCGCATACCGGTTTCTTCCAGTTTGCGATAAAATGCTGAAAATAACTGTTGCATAGCTTCCGAAATTTTTTACAAAGATACAAATTGTATTCTATAAAATACAAATTCGTGTATAAATTGTATTTCATAAAATACAAAAAATTTTCAAGACTACGTTGCCGCAAAACAGTATTTCGCCGGCCTTGTGATTTTTCTATACATTTTATTGTTTTTCACTGAAAAATAGTACTTTTGTCCTGAGTTTAGGAGAACAAAAGCAGGATATTAAATTGTTAAAAAATGAAACCCCTTTTTCTTTTAATTCCGTTTTTTGCATTCGTGACGGAAGCGTTTGCCGGAGATATGGATTCGTTGCTTATCCGGTTGGATAAAGTGATGGATAACAAAGCGTATTATGTAAAAATCAGAGAACAGAATATCCAACAAATCAAGGAGATTTTAGACGCTACCCATCTGACTGCGGAACGTCGGTATGATATTCACCTGAAACTCTACGAAAAATATAAAAAATTCCGTTCCGATTCGGCAGTGGTTTATATTCTTAAAAACCTTGAAATTGCAAATGACCTTGGACGGAAAGATTGGAAACAGGAAAGCACAATTCATCTGGCCTGGTTGTATTCCACGCTCGGGATGTATATTGAAGCTCAGGATTTGCTGGAAAATTTTGATAAGAGCGACTTACAGGAGCGGTTACTTGCCGGTTATTATGAAACATGCAGTGATTTTTACAGCCGGTATGGACAGAGTACAGACAATCCGGTTTACTATAAAAAAAGCGAACAGTACAGGGATTCGCTGCTGGCGGTTCTTGATCAGCAATCGCTCAAATATAGAATTACGTATGCGTCAAAATTGCTGTACAGTTATCAGGATGCGGAACAAACCCTGAAAGAATTATTGAGTGAAACTACCGATGAAGACCCCGAACGGGGACTTGTTGCCTACTATTTAGGATTCCTGTATAAAATGGAGGTCAATAAAGCGCTTTCCGAAAAATACTTCATGATTTCGGCTATTTCGGATGTTGAAAATTGCGTCAAAGACAATGCCTCGTTACGCGAGCTGGCATTAATCTATTACGAATCGGGACGCATCGACAGGGCATACAAATTCATGCAATCGGCTATTGACGACGCCCTCTTTTGCGATGCACGTTATCGCGCAATCGAAATTTCAGCTTCCTACCCGATAATCAATGCTTCCTACAGGGTAAAAGAAGGAAATCAAAAAAACAGTCTTCAAGTTTCGCTGATTATTATCAGTATTCTTTCGTTGTTTCTAATTATGGGTATCGTCCGTATTTACAGTCAAATGAAAAGATTATCCCTTATCAGAGAAGAACTTTCGAATACAAACCTTAAATTGAACGAACTGAACCAGGACTTGCTTGTCGTCAACAACCGCCTGAAAGACTCCAACCACATCAAAGAGGAATACATCGCCCATTTCTTCGATTTATGCTCTATGTATATCAATAAATTAGAAAGCTACCGCAAAACATTGAACAAACATGCTACCAACAAGCATTGGGATGAGCTGTTTGGAATATTACGATCGACTACTTTGATTGAAACGGAATTGGAAGAATTATATAAAAAGTTTGACGTCATTTTTTTAACGCTTTATCCTTCTTTTGTGGAAGAATTCAATGCTTTGCAAATAAAAGAAGAACAGATTACCCTAAAATCGGGGGAACTGTTAAACACCGAGCTTCGGATTTTCGCTCTGATTCGATTGGGAATTACCGACAGCGTGAAAATTGCAGGGTTTCTTCGTTATTCCATCAGCACAATCTATAACTACCGGGTGAGAGCCCGGAACAATGCCTCCGTTTCCCGCGACCTGTTTGAAGAAAAGGTGATGGCGATCGGGACGGCGGGGCTTTTATAGCATCATGAGGCTGTCGCATATCGTTTTTGATTGGGTCGAAGACATCGTCAAAGCCTACGGAAAAAAAAACTGGGATTATCCCGATCCTCGCTGTGCTTTTGCGCCGGAAATGATAAATCCATTGGAGTTTTAGCGCTTCAAAAGAACGCAGATGACGCGAATGAGGCGAATTTTCACAAAAGATTAAAAAAAAAATCAAAAATGCAATATAATTGCACTCTTTTGACTTACCTTTGCCGGCAGTATGATGTCAAAGAAAGATGAAATATTAATGTACTCAAAATCATATATCTATGCTTTCGGCAAAGATAGGTCGTTCTTTTATGAGAACGACTTATCTACCATCTATTCTTTTTTACGTGAAAACTATTGGGGCGACAGTTTGACGCTAAGAACAAAATTGCTCGTAACATTGCTTTTCAATGATGCTCAGCTACAACCGGCTAAAATCAAAAAAGAGTTTCTCCGAAAATCGAAAGAATTAAACGAATACTATAAACAATTACCTTAACCGCTTCATAGCCTCCGATCGAGGCTGTCTATAATCTCTTCCATAAAACATCAGATGATAATCAATTTATATTGGCGTATATTGGCGTCATTTGCGTTCAAAACCACCTTCACTACCAGCACCTGCTGCCTTGGCAGTCCGCTAATCAAGATAAGGTTATTTCCCCCTTTCACCGATTTCAGCATTTTCCCCGAAACATCATACACCGCCACGCTCCGATGGGCGTATCCGATTTCACCACCGCATTCCCGCTTTGTAAATAGACAATGATCGAAGGCGTTCCGGCCGTAGGCGGAGTGCCGCCGGCGCCGCCACCCACGTGCTGTTTGTACATATATCCTAATTACCTGAGTTCGGGATAAAAATTTTTGGAGTACTCGTTTAGTGCATGCCGTTTCAGCTTCTGACCTCCTGCAAACCGGCGTATACTTAACTATCATGTTTAACATTTCTTGCTAAAACTTATACATACTTTTCACAACTTTATACCATCCTCATACCAACCTTATACCAACCTTATACCAAGTTCGAATATTTAACACTTTTTTAACAATTTAATTTTCAAATCATAAAAACTATTAAAAACACTTATTCTGCTATCATAGAGAACAATACTGAGTATGGGGAGGAACCGGAAGTACGCCTCAAATCAAAAAAACTTTAACTTTTTCTGCTTGACAGTTTAACAAAATCTACAAGAACATTCCATTCGTTTTTTTTTGTAAATTCGCCGTAGGAGATACATATCAATAGAAAATGGATGCGATACAATCTTATATCGTCCGACATTCATGGTGTATGTCCTACGGAGTTCAACCCGCTACGGGGTTGATTGGTGGGGTATTATCCTCTTACCCCGCGCTGCGCTTGCACGGGGCTACCCATATTACACGCCTTACGGCGTATGCTGCTTTGAAATCTCCTTCCAATAACATATCTGTTTAAGTCCTTTCTGTTTTTTTACAATTTCTGTATAAATTAAACCCTCGTTTTTATTAACTGGGTTAATGTTTTAATGTAGAAATACAAACAGTCCGCAAAATTGCAAAAAAAGATTTGTATCTTGCAACAATAAAAGAAACTATTTTTGATGCAGGGGGCAGATTCCTCGCTGCGCTACCAATGACGGCAGTCCTTTTGCCCGGCGCACTGCGGCCAAGCCCCCTTTAAGGGATTTGGGGATAAGGGATTGCTTCGCTTCGCTCGGAAGGACGATTGCCCTGTCGGGAAATAAATAAGAGAGGAATAATGATACCGTTTTTAATATGCTTTTCATCCCCTCCGCTACCAACTCCGGATCGATCGGAGAAAGAGTAAGTAAAAACAGTAACCCAATTTTAATTCCACTACTTTTTTTACCTCCTACAAATAAATCAACCTTTTGCATATTAATTTATTAAATGTGAATAGTTACTACTTTTTTTATTTTAATAAAAATTATACACATTATAGACAAATTTTAAATTTTATCTTTGTAAATGCAAACTAAGAAAATATTGTTAATAAAAAAGGGCTATTGTATGAAAGAGTACTTTTCGAGAAAAAAAATCCTGTTCCTGTTTATCTTCGGGGCGATGCTATCCCTACCGGGCTTTGCTCAAACGAATATAGACGTTAAAGGTACGGTTACCGATGCCTCATCGGGGGAAACGCTCATTGGAGTATCGGTTATGCAAACAAGTGCGGTAACAAACGGAACGGCGACGGATGTCGATGGACATTTCTCTTTAACGGTTCCCCAAGGTGCTACGTTGCGCTTTTCCTATGTTGGATACGAAACGCTTACGCTTACCGCTCATGCCGATATGGATGTGAAACTGAAAGAATCCAAAATTTTGTTGGACGAAGTAGTCGTCATCGGTTACGGAAGCGTCAAGCGGAAAGATTTGACGACAGCCGTTTCAACGATTTCGAATAAAGACATTGACGAACGCCCGATTATTTCTACCGCCCAAGCCATACAGGGAAAAGCGGCCGGCGTTTCGGTCATGCAACCCAATGGCACGCCGGGGGGAGAAACGGTCATCCGGGTGAGGGGAACAACCTCATTCAATGCAAGCAACGATCCTTTATACGTTGTGGATGGAGTTCCGGTGGATAATCTTAATTTTCTTTCCCCCAATGATATTTCCGATATACAAATTCTGAAAGACGCTTCTTCGGCGGCTATTTATGGTTCGCGGGGCGCCAATGGGGTGATTATTGTGACAACCAAAAGCGGCGTCCAGCAGTCTTCCAAAATTACGTTCGGCGCTCAATTGGGATTCAATCGCTTGTCGAATCCGATTCAATCGCTGAATGCGGCGGAATATAAGAACCTGATGGACGAAATCCGTCCGGGCGCCGTTCCAGACGGTACGACCGATGTGACGAACTGGTATAATGAAGTGTATCAAACCGGTGTTACGCAAAATTATCAACTCTCGGTTTCCGATGGCAATGACAAACTAAGGTATTATCTCTCTGCCGGCTATCTGGATGAACAGGGAATATTAAGCTCCGCCTTTTTCAAACGCTATTCGTTCAGGGCGAACGTGAATAATCAAATACGCAAATGGTTGAATATTGGCGCTAATGTTTCATATTCCGATAATCTGAATAATGGAATAAACACCGGTAACGGCTCAAACCGGGGAGGCATCGTACTGGCCGTAGTGAATTTACCAACCAGCGTTCCTGTGAAAAATACCGACGGCTTATACAATCGTGTGTTTTACGGGCAAAACATTGTCAATCCGGTAGAAGACCTGCAAAACGGGAAGAACAACAAAAACCGCGAGAACCGGTTGATTGCTTCCGGAAATGCAGTGGTCACTTTCTCGCCGGAATTAAACTTCAAATCGACTTTCACCTTAGACCGTAGAAATGGTGTGAATACCGGCTTTACTCCGCCGGTTCACGCTTCAGACCGCGACGATTGGGGATCGGGCTGGGATGTACGCAATACGAATACCGTGACTGTTTTTGATAATGTATTGACATATAACAAATCATTTCAAAAACACGGACTTGAAGTCATGGCTGGCTCCTCATGGACCAATTCCGATTACACTGCCAGCTGGATTCATGGTTCCAATTATTTGAACAGCGATATACAAACATTAAACGCTGCTAACAAAATCGACTGGACTGTGGATTCTCCAAATCAGGGCGGTACCGGTTCAGAAGCTTCCCAATGGGGAATTATGTCGTACTTCGGACGGATAGCCTATAATTATGACAGCAAATATTTGCTTACGGTCAATATGCGCGCCGACGGTTCGTCGTAATTAGCTCCCGGACATCGTTGGGGTACTTTCCCCTCGTTTTCAGCAGCCTGGCGCATATCTTCCGAATCGTTTATGAAAGATTGGGAGTGGCTCAATGATATGAAAATCCGCGGCGGATGGGGTCAAACCGGAAATCAATCGGGGCTGGGCGATTATGGATATTTGCAGCGGTATAATCTTCAACGCCAACCCTGGTTTGATACCGGTCAGGACAATGCCTTGCCGACCCTCAGTCCGGCCAATCTGGCTGCCATTGATTTAACTTGGGAAACAACCAACCAATCGGGAGTTGGGATAGATATTACCCTCTTGAAAAACAGGCTGACCGTAGTGATGGATTATTATTACAAGCTGACGTCCAATATGCTGATGAATGTCGATTTAGGACCGAGCGCCGCAGGACTTAGCAGTCGTTATATTCAACACAATGAAGGAGAAATGACGAATAAAGGATTTGAGTTTTCGGTTAATTCGCGGAATTTACAGGGAGCGTTCAGCTGGACTACCGATTTCAACATTTCATTCAACCGTAATCGTTTGGAGAAACTCGAAACGGCGCAGATTTATTATGACGCTGCCACGAGCGATGCTTTGCATGGGATGCAAGTGGTACGAAATGAACCCGGCCGCTCGCTGGGCGGATTTTACGGGTACATCTGTGACGGCGTTGATCCGGAAACCGGCGATTTAAAATACCGCGACTTGAATGGCGACGGGAGAATTTCTTCCACCGACCGTACCTATATCGGCGATCCCAATCCTAAGTTTATTTATGGGATGACCAACACGTTTTTCTGGAAAAATCTGAGTTTGAGCATATTTATTCAAGGTACGTATGGAAACGATATATTCAATGCTTCCAAAATGGATACGCAAGGAATGTATGACCTGAAAAATCAATCCATTGATGTATTGAATCGATGGGAACGGCCGGGACAAATAGCTAAAGTGCCGAAAGCCGGCTTTACGATACTGCCTTCTACGTATTTTATCGAAGACGGAAGTTATTTGCGCGTAAAAGATGTTTCACTTTCTTATCAATTCAAAGGCAACCTGTTACGAAAGTGGGGCATCTCTCGTTTGCAACCGTATTTTACGGCAAGTAATTTGCTGACCTTGACGAAATACAGAGGTATGGATCCGGAAGTGAACCAATGGGGCAATAACGGTCATGTGCAAGGGATAGACTGGGGTACTTACCCGCAGAGCAAATCGTATATTGTTGGTATTAATGTCGAATTTTAATGAAAGGAAGGAAAAAGATGATGAAACTCAAATATTTGTTTTTATACGGCTTATTACTTATTTCCGTATCGTGTTCGTTGAACTACAGTCCGGTGGACACTTATTCCGAGCTGACGCAGGGAAAGGACGACAATGGCAATACCGTTGTATTAAAAGATAAAGCCGCTGTTTTGAATCAACGGCAGGTGCTTTACAACTTAGTGAGAGACGGACAGGAATATTGGTACCTCGACGTACTGTTACTTGCCGAAAGCCATTCCGACAATGCTTACGCCGGATCGCCGGGCGCCGAAACCACTCCGTTTGAAGTCAATTCGATCGATGGCTCTAATCCCAATTTGAAACGGGACTGGGAAGGATACATGAACAACGTTTCGGCAGCCAATTTATTGATTTGTTACATCGACAGCGTGAACGACCCCGCATTGTCTGCCGCCGAACGGGAACAATACAAGGCGGAGGCAAAAATTTTCAGAGCGCTGGTATATTTTGACATGGTGCGCATTTGGGGAAGTGTTCCCTTGATAACCAATATGGTAACAACGAATATTACTTCCGAAAATGTAACGGAATTTTATCCTACGTTTTTCCCGCCGCAAACCGACGAGAAAACGGTGTATGAGCAGATAGAAAAGGATTTGCTGGAAGCTTTGGTTTCTGCGCCTGACAATAATCCTTCGGATAAAACCCTGTTTTCCAAATCGGTTGCCCGCGCTTTATTAGCGAAAGTTTATGCCGAAAAACCGTTGCAGGATTATGATAAAGTCATTCAATACTGCGATGCGCTGACTGCCGACGGATTTGGCTTGGTGAGCGATTTCAGCGATTTATTCGGCGTAACC
>Ga0123357_10012490_pt1 | contig 10959 bp, 9 predicted proteins | sample TergutEmb28metaG_FD_89873 | JGI IMG/M metagenome (GOLD analysis project Ga0123357, IMG submission 89873) | Embiratermes neotenicus P4 segment gut microbial communities from Petit-Saut dam, French Guiana - Emb289 P4 | ecosystem: Host-associated > Arthropoda: Insects > Digestive system > Gut ... | reverse complement strand
GGGGGGGAAGAAAAAACTTTCACTGTTCAGTAGTAAGATCTTGCATCCAGCAATAACGTTTCTTGCGCTTAAATTTCAAGTGTTCATATTATGTTAAGGGGTTTCGACTCCCAACTAGTTCCATAGCTACATGGGTATAATTGTTTACCGGTTGACACAGTGTTAAGATTCCAGAAGATTTGAATGTTCATTACCACCGCAGTGAAAACATCAAACCTCGCATCACAATGCACCACAATGAGCGCGGTCTTGTCTAGCCCAGTGATCATCTCCACCTGCTGCAACAAATACCTTTACTTTTAATTGGGCTCTGTAATGGAAAACCATACTTAAACACGCACATCTGACACGACAGAACATGGACGATGGACTCATACCTCCTCAGTCCATATGGACAGCAGTGTGAATTCTCCCTGTTGAACACTAAAGAAACATCATGTTGTAACTCTAAGTGCTGCCTCCTTTCGGCAGACACAAATCTTAATCCTGTCTCCTCATATTCCTTTTTCTACAATGCCGGGAAAGCTCCTTTCCATAAGCAACGGTTTTTTCCTCTGCAATTACCACCAGGTGTTCCAAAGAGGCCCCTTCTCAGAAAAAGCTTAGCTGCTAACCGGTGTTAATTATTTTCTTCGTCCGAAACTTATCGTGGGAATTATTAAAACACTTTTCCTCAAAACCTTCAACCGTCACATACTGTTGTCACTCTCTATATTGGAAATTGCTTGAGATTTACAACGAAAGTGTTTGACGTTCACGTGACCGTGCATCGTGATAAATTCTTATAATACAAGACACTAGATGCACTAATTTCTCAAATTTATTTTTGGAATAAAACTCTACATGGTTCGGACAGTTCCTCTGTCCATCATCAAGAGTTTTTCACTGTTCACACAGCAATGGTATATGTCATATAGGTTTGCTGACAGCTTGCGAGCACGATCAGGACGGAACTGCAGTTTCGTCCTGATCCCGCACGCTAGATGTCAGCAAACCTGTATGACATATACTATTGCTGTGTGTACATTGCAGTCAGCATAATGATCTAAAACACAAGACGATTTATTCCTTCTACAGACTGCATTACTCTGTAACAAAATAATCTGTCACAGGCACAATATTATTCCACTAGAAGTCATATGCCTTCCACACACCATACCCAACGCCATATGGAAATTAGAAGCTCAATTCTTGAACTTCCTTCAGGTGATAGTACTGGCCTGTTTCTTGTAAGATATTGTAGAAAACCTGGCATCTTATGAACACAGACTGAAATAATGCAAAGAAACTGAAATGTCATGCAATCTTCATAACCAATCCTTGCTGTTCTACATTTTAATTTTGTCGATCGATCTTGTACGTATATCGATATGTTATCACGTTACGAACTGAAACTTAAAACATTTCAAATACTATTACACAAAAATACCTGTATCATACGCACTGGTAATTTGCACTTCTTAAGCTACTCCCGTGTCATTCCTCATTAAATTCATCGCAAGTATGCTGTCACGTGACAATTTAAGAACAAAATTCGAACACAAAAAGCAACTGGTCACAAAACATGTCGCAGCTTGACAAGAACTCGCAGGCAACCGCGACTTTGTCCTTATCCTGAGCTGCGACAAGGCACAAAAGGGGAAGGAGAAAGGAAGAGAAGAAGAGGAAAACGATATGCAAATGTAGTCAGGTTCTCTCCATTGCACTACTCATTAGCGATAAAAAGGAACCAGAAAATGTAATTAATTACGAATTCCAGGCATCCCATCGAACTCTCTTACTACTCCGCCGCCTTTTTATTATTATTATTATTATCATTATTATTATTCACTCGTTCCATGTACGGCGCTTACGTGAATGGAATATCAGTTTTATGGTCTGAGGGTGCGTTCTAACGGCATGCCTGGTCTTGAGAATATCGTGGCAAGGTGACGAATTCAGAGTGACGTGGGTCCATACTACCACTTTTTTTTTTTATGTTTTATTGACCATGAATCTCGATATATTCGTGTAAAGAAAAACCAACTTGATGCACAACTTATTCTTAGTATATTTCGTCAACCTCTACATGTTTCGGGCGTATCTAGGCCCACCATCAGGAGGTAGAACCGTATGGGTTGTACGTCCTGATGATGGGCCTAGATACGCCCGAAACATGTAGATGTTGATGAAATATACTAAGAATAAGTTGTGCATCAAGTTGGTTTTTCTTTATACGATCACTTAGTTTATCGAATCAATAATGCTTTCACTTCACCAGAGACTCACATAATTGTATCCCCCACGCATGAAATTCTATATAGTCCGTGTACACGGCCCAACGCCATAAAAATTAAGCGTAGGAGCTTCCGTAATTTCTCGACACAACATTTCTTACACGCCTGACAAAACCACAAATCTCGACACATGATTTGTCCCTAATTACAGTGATTCTGCCCCATGCATTTATCCATAGAAAACCGTCCGGAAAACGCAAGCTTCGGAGAACGAGAATAAAAGGGGCGGGCAACATTAAATTTAAAATTAAACTGAAAATTAAAATTATGTCTTCTCAGGCGTTGCTCCGTGTCAAATGGCAAGCAGTTACCGACGTTTCTATGAATCATAATGCCTTAAATTTCAGGGCCACGCAGGCCAATAGAGGGGAGAAATTCTTCGAGGCCTGCTTGACCCTAAAAATGAAAGCACTGCCATCGTTCGAAACGTCGGTAACTTCACCAGGCGATACGGCGTAATGTGCCAGCAACACCGCTACGAGAACCTCAAATCTAGCACTTAGAGAGGTGGTGAACTGGTTCAGGGTCGTATCCAACAATGGGATATGGTACTGAACGTGTGAAGCTTTATGTTCTGCTGCTAGAGTTTGGCAACATGTAAATCATCTGTACTTATTACAGATGGAACATAGCGTTAATGCAGTCCTGGCCCGCAACTTTCGATGAAAAGAATGTCAATCAATGGCCTGCACTCCTACCAACACCAGCAGTCCACCTTCTATAGCAGCCACGTGGTTTAAGGTGCATGATCTACAGGGTGATTCTGTCGCTGGAGGCCCCAAACTATTGTCTATGTATACAGTCGAACAGCGCGGGTTTCTCATTCGTAAATACTGGCAAACAGGTTCATTTAAAGCATGCCAGCCGGCATTTCGAACGGCATTTGGTGAAAGACTTGCACCATCGAAGTTTTGCATCCAGAAATTGGTTTAAAAGTTGGAGACAAGGGGAAGCCGAACTAACGCCTGCCGACTTCTTTCTTTGGGGGCTACTGAAGGGCAAAGTGTACAAAAATACATCCCGCACAATCGAACAACTCAAAGACGCTATACGCCAAGAGATTCAAGCCGTCAACGTCTACACTTCGGGAAAAGTATTCCAGAATTTGGAGAAACGTATTGAAGTGTGCTTGGATGTGAAAGGAGACCAGTTTCAGCATCGATTATGAGCAGGTCTTGTTTTGCATCGTTTCCGGTATGTGTATATAAATTTTCAAGTCATTATCTCAATAACATAATTTTTATAGACAATAGTTTGGGACCTCTAGCTACAGAATCACCCTATTATGCGACTGTAGGAGCCTTCGGATGACACTGCTGCTTATTTCAGTATGGACTTCCTCTACTGTTCCTACTCCTTAATCTGCCCTATGCGTATGTGTCTGCATGGCCCTGTGACGCTGTTACTTCTTCTGTCGCCATAATTAATCCATTTCAGTAAAATCAGAAACTGATACGAGAGATAACACGATCCACGTTTTACTTCACCACCCAATGAGTGTCAAACTTCCAGCTCTACAGTGTCATAAATCAGTTTACTAAGACTTACTGAAACAACTGCCGTTTCTCAGTCACAGACTAGTATGGCAGAACACCGTCATGCACAGTGGGCACGTGGGCCACATCTTAAGAGTCAATGTTAGCGTCAAGCGTATCTTGGTGAAGAGGGTGGTGGCAGGAGGGTGATGGGGCAGAAGGGGCGAGTTGGAAGCGGCTGGTGTTGAAGCTAGAGATGGGAAAGTTCCATTTTATTTTAACACCGTTCAAGAAAATGAGGAAGTACTTAACAACCTATGCAAGAAATACGTTAAGCCACTTTTAAAGACAAAAGGGAAGGTAATTTAGAAACAAAGCCAAAGAAGAAGAAAGTGACGTTTCGGGAACAACAGAAACACGAAAGGGGAACAACAGAGACACGAACAGGGCACAGGAGAGACAGTAACAGGAAAAAACTCTAGGGGAGAAACTTTTGATCTGTGCGAAAGTATAGACACTATGATGGAAAATTACATGTTTTAAGTAGTCCTCGTATTCCAGTTACGAGCAACTGTATTAGGTTCATGTCGGAAGTTATGTTTTCGGACAGAAGGGATCTTTGACTTACACAACAGATTTAATTCCTCCACAACAGTCATGGACACACAGGAGGTACAAGCGTGAGAAATTATGGCCTCAAATGTGAAAGAATGCCGATCGCAGTGGCAGCGCGGTCTAAGGCGTAGGTCTATGGCCGTTCGCTTGCTGGTATTGTTGGTTCGAATCCTGCCAGGGGCATTGATGTTTGTCTCTTGTGAGTGTGGTGTGTTGTCAGGTAGAGGTCTCTGAGTCGGGCTTATCAATCGTCCAGACAAATTCTACCGAGAGTGGAGTGTCGTAGGGTGATCGCGAAGACCGTTCAGGGGAGGCCATTGCCAGGAATCGGATCGAAGCGCCACGGGGGGGGGGGGAAGACTATTCTATCTTCATACCTACAAATTGCGATCAAATGTCCAAGAGAAAAAAAAAGTATAATTTACAATTATAAAGCTCTTCCTTATACAATTTCGCCTATTGCCAATTCAGATCTTGTACAGTGGAAAACAAATATTTTTAGTTATTTATTTCATGAAATTTTAATTAAATTTATAAGACATTTGGCCATTCCACAAACTACAGGCTACCTGAACGTCGCAGTCCCCCTACAAATGCCACCCATCACAATCTTAGTCTCAGTACACCACACAGAAGCTCCACCGTTAACTCTTCAGTCTACTAAGTGAGTCTCCACTGAACCTAGATCATCGGTATCCACGTCACCAGAACACTGCCTGCTCTTTTTCTTTTCGCCATACTTTTTCAGTAAACTATCTCACATGACAGAAAGAAAGCCGTCGCTTCAAACCCCCACACAACCGCAAACATAACAAGAAATGAAGATCACAATTAGTGAAGACAATATCGTCAAGATTTAGTGGGAAGTGGCGGAAGGAATTTTCTATTGTTTAAGTATTTTGTATTCACCAGGTTCAGTTTCTACAGCAACGCGAGCTGGTGTGCCTATTTAGCAGCATTGTTCTTCTTTCACACGGACGTCACACTCACGAAACGATGCGCTGGGGACAAAAATAACACAACTCAGACCGATGCATCATTGTCACGTTCCACCTCCAATCTCCTTCGGTACAGGCTACTGGAAACGAAACTGTGCAGAAAATTGTTCCAACAGGCTACGTCAAACGCTCCTGCATTCATCACATTTACGTCGACCTATCGCGACGAAACACAGCTACTTAAATATTCAATTGTTAAACATGCACAATTTTTACACCGGCATTACACAATGCAATATCTACGTACAACAGGACGTTACACTGAAATCATGTGAAGAGTGACATTCATCTCAATTAGGGGTAGCCAACCCGCAATCGAAGATCCGCAGACGCTGGGCTGCATGCGGCTGCCTCGTGGTTATGAGGGTTATGCCTTAGATGCTGACTGCTGGTTCAAAACCCAGGTTAATAACCATCAAAGGTGACTTCCGTTAACTGGACGTCAGGCCACCTCAGTTCCACGTTTCAGTGGTTTTGCCCAGTCCCTTTGGGCAAATTACGAAACAGCAATTTAACCAAGCCATGACTGCAGTCTTATTGAACCTCTCCAGAAGCCACGATAGCGGAACAAACCAGACGTTTTCTGCCTAACATCATAGGTTTTATAGTAATTCGATTAATTACACGTGCATGTACGTTACATACTACGGATTGTACTTAGTCCATCCGGGTACCGCGGTGGCACAGGTGCTGTGCTACAAATCTGAAGGTTGCTGGTTCGATTCCAGATGGTGTCATTGGAATTTTTCATTGACATTATCCTTCAGATCGCACTATGGCCCTGGGGTCGACCCACCCTCTAACAGAAATGAGTACCAGGAGTATTTCCTGGGGGTAATGGCGGCCGGTGCGTAAGGCTGACCACCTACCACCATCCTGTGCCGTTTTCACGAAATCTGGGAATCTTAACTTCCTGGAACCCTCCGGGCCCTTCTGGGCCTGTAACGGGACTGCTTCACCTTTACCTTTTACTTAGGCCATCCTCAGGCGTGTCAATTAAAAAAACCATGGTAAATGTATTGACAAGTCTGAGGAAGGCCTAAGTACAGGCCGAAACGGTAGCTTATATGTAAGGGCAATCAACTGAATTAAAATAAAACCTGTATTGTGTTAAGAGTGGAAAGTATGGTTTGCTTAATTCTAACACAACGGCATGGCTTCCATAAAGATTACCACGACAATGGCTATGGGGTTAATCCATGGAAGCCATCACACACGACACAATTTTGTTGCAAACTCAGAAAAGTGTTGAATCATTTTACACAAAATTAATGGTATCCGGCACACTATACGAAAGAATCTGTTTTTCTGGCGAACAGGCAAATAAGCTAACTACTGCACTGCTGAACGGAGTCCACAGACATAGCAGTGCAGCCTGTATACAGTCTAGGTTAAAGGGTGGAGTGACGCAGCCCGAATCCCGGCAGGGGCTAGGGATTTTTCTATTCTCCATCTCGTCCAAATTGGCTCTGAAGCCCACCCAACCGCCTACTCAATGGATATAAGAAATGTTTGCCGGGTGTAAAATGTCCAGGGCGTGAAGACTCATCTTCATCTATAGTCGAAGTAAAAGATGACCGGAGCTATATCTGTATTCCCCCTTTAAGCCTTCATCTCGTTGACAGAGAAAGCTCTCTTTGTTACTTTAGAACACTGTTCAGCGACAAAACTGGCAGAACTGTGTCTCCTCAACAGCGATTTCCCTCGCCGCCTTGTTCAATTCCGCTGATTAAGCTCACCTGTACTGCTTCATTCCTCGTCTGTTTGCTGGTTGGTCAGAATAACAGCCACTCACCTCGAAAACCGAACAATAAGAAACTAACTTGTCGTACATCTGTGCTGTGGTAAGACATTCACGCCAGAACAATGCCTTCAAGAAGGAGATTCAGATCTGCTGGGGCACAATACAACGTCGATTGTTAAATATAGTTCCAGATGTTTCGAAGGAGTTTGATGCCTACATCTGCATTATCCAAAAGTTCGAAACACTTACGAAACGTCGGTAACTACATGGTTTCATATACCAAAGAACTTAAATCTTAGTTTATTTAGATCTGGAAACAAATTTTTAAGAATCCATTTACATGCACTGCGTCATTTTCAAGCACTTGGGTCCTATTAGATGTACACATTATGAGTGAATTTATGAGCCCCAACAAGTTAGTGTTCGTCGCCCCTGAAAAAAATCCATGACTTTCATTACGCAAGGGTTGGCCTTACTCTCATGGCAGCGTCCGCAGCACTGTAGCAGCAAATTGCAACACACCTGTCGCGTTCATGGCGCATATTATACGGGTATCGCACGTCAGAATGGACCTGTTCTTACATGCAGCATACTGAAAATGGGTGATTATCATAGCCGTTTTAATGACGAGTTTGAATATTACCTCAAAATTTATCTATTCCCACCAGTTCTTAATGAATCCAAAATTAAATCTTGAAAAACTTACACATGTAATAAGAGTGTCTGAGTACAAGTTGTGTACTGAACTCGCCTGAAGTAGAGCCATGCTTGTATTTCACCTCTGGGTCATACCTCACCAGTGCACAGAAACAGGGCACGTCTTGCGGTCCCTCCTTGGCCTAATATCGCTTCTTCACCTCAGCTAGGTAGGCCTATACATTTTTACCATAGCGTTCCCCAGCTCTACATTAGCAGCATCAAATTTTGTTGAGAAAACACACAAAAGTGAGTCCAGAAAATTAATTTCTAATGTCTTCTTTTCACCACACAACTTCGCAGGAACTGTGAAGTTCTTCAGCAAGTGTTTCGTAATTTTATCCCTTGAAGTTTCTGAGGAACAGTGTCAGCAAGCCCCCAGATGCGCTCCTACATCTTCATCAAACGTTTCAACATATAGGCTGTCTTTCTTGACGTATCTACTTTGACCCCAATAATTCCCCTCAGCTCCAGTTTCACGCAGACAACTATGCACTGATCCATAACCTTAAGAGAATATGGATAGACGGAGGTTGATTGGTGACATTCCTTTCCCCTTCACTCCAAAGAGTCATCATTTCTTTCAGTAATGGCTTCCCCGGTTGCTACTCCCCCAGTCATGTCACATACAATCCAAAACACCGAAGCTGTAAACCAAGAAGTGCTGCCACTTTCACATGGTGCAGATAAAGCCAAAACGATTACGTATGGAATTAGATATATTTTACGAGGAGGTACATATTGATTATTTAGTACGAAGGGCATGTGCTATTGATTGCAAATATGAAGAGATAGTTTTCGAAACCAGCTTCGAGAAGCTGAAACACAGCTGCCACTCGTATGGCTCTTCTTGTTGATCGAGAGTTTCCAAGACACAGTCTATGTCATTACAATACACTAAACTGACTTCTTGGGAATGAAAATGCTAAAATGAGCTGAACAATAATATGTGTTTACTGTTCTCCAGGCACATCCAACCGCTGAATCCAGAAGCGATCATTTCTAATTGACTTTCTTATCAATTCAGATTATGAAAACAAACAGTGGATTAGGGTAAGGCTACATTTGCGCCAGAACCGACATAACACAGCAAACCAACATTTGTCTGGCTATACATCGCAGACACGTGCGGCTACATTTAATCCGACATGCGTGTCCATACTTATAGCTACACTGCAACGACACTCGAATCCCGTGCACACTGCTGCAGGTATCTGACCAGACTGTCGGCTCGAAACAAATTCACTTTGTTGGCGCCAGACAGTCGGGGGGAAATAACATTCCAGTCGTATCGGTTTCAGTGTAGCCGCTAACATAAACAGTAATGTTTTTGATTTATACTTCCTTGTCTGGAGTCTGTCCTGACTGTTGTGTTGCGTCGTTTCTGGCTCAATGTAGCGGTACTCTAAGATCGCTCAGGTCTGCTTCAGACTGTACGTAAATGAAGCTCTGTCGATGAATCAGGATGGTTAAAACAGTGGATCAACAACGTATTGACTTCCCATCAATAATCCATTTTCATCTTTGTCATTACATTCCACATCACCTATTTTCATCATCTACACCCCACGTTTCCATCGTCCTCGGTAATGGCAAATTTGTAAAACAGTCCTAATGGCTTATGAAACTTGGGTATTACACTGGGTCTGAGACTGCAGTAATTCCTATATACACAACTTTAAGCAGCAATAACAATCCAAAAAATGATCTTCTGCCTCCCGTCACATCACCTGAGCAGGTTAGCGCATATGACAACCATTTAATCAGCTAATCGGAGATCTTAAATATGTACATAATAGAGCGCATCTGCAGTGTTAGCATCTCGTCCTGATCTCCCCTCTCTTACAACCAAAATAAATATCCTCTGGGACAGATGAAATTTTGCATTTCGTGTCCAAAAAGTAGCTCCACATACGTGTAACAAAATGCATGGATCGTTGACACAGTTCTGCGGCATTTTGGCATTAAACAATACACAAGCACACGCACAAAAAGGCGACTCAATTACAGGTGAATTTTATGTTTATGGTTCCGTGCATCGCTGAACCATATTAATAACTGTCCAACGAGATGCAACACAAAGCAGTCTATTTATTATTCTGCAAGTTCACTATACATGCTTCGGGTGTCAACCACACCCATCATCAGGAGTACACAAAACTGTAACTACAGCCTTCGGTACTGGTCATATTTTTTGTGCAGCTACCTCCCTCCAACGTGGCCAAGCTTGGCCACGTTGGAGGGAGGTAGCTGCACAAAAGCATATTACGAGTACCGGAGGCTGTAGTTACAGTTTTGTGTATTCCGGGTGTGGTTGACACCCGAAACATGTAGAGTGAACTTGCAGAATAATAAATAGACTGCTTTGTGTTGCATCTCGTTGGGCAGTTATTAACATAATTACAGGTGACTACCAGTCCATAAAACCCACGAACAAAATATATTAATTTCCACGAAAAAAATCAAGTACCCGATCAATGAAAAGTCGATGCTTAAGTTGTGTGACAGTAGCGAATACGCATGAATTGTCCTAAACACGAATATTCCATCAGTAGCACGCAGAACCTTCCACAGAAGAAGAGTAGCAAGTGGCAGACCCGTTCTTCATCCTATTAATGATATATAAATCATTTTAAAAAATTAAGCTCAGGTGTACCCAGAAATTCGGGAGACCACAGAACTCAGTCACTTCTTGTATTTTCAGAACAGAAAAAACACACAGATCACGTGGAAAAATGTGATAAAGAAATCTGTGGAACGATGATTAGGTGTCTGGGAATGGAAGAGGTTTCTGGACTTCGCTGTTTCATTCACTGAGTTTTATGACAATTCTTATGAGTTAATAATACTCCCAGATGGAAAGTTAAGAACATAGACACGTAGACGATATTTCTCAAAATAACGCATCGAAGTTAACGTTTCGGAAAAACGTGCTTCTTCCATCTTCAGGGTAAAGGTACTCCTCTGCTCTGAATACAGAGACAACACAATCCGTATCACAGCGTCAGATGCTAGAAGCTAGCTCTAATCTTCAAAGCCGCGACCGTATTACCAGACATTAAGCAGATGAAATAGTCTGAGCCTGTTTCAGTGCTTGAGGAAATAAGCAGGTTCATGAGACAGCCACGTTTTGTGTGTGTGTGTATGTGTGTGTG
>Ga0123357_10012489_pt1 | contig 10959 bp, 4 predicted proteins | sample TergutEmb28metaG_FD_89873 | JGI IMG/M metagenome (GOLD analysis project Ga0123357, IMG submission 89873) | Embiratermes neotenicus P4 segment gut microbial communities from Petit-Saut dam, French Guiana - Emb289 P4 | ecosystem: Host-associated > Arthropoda: Insects > Digestive system > Gut ... | reverse complement strand
GTGAACGAATCATCTGCATTTCAATTATTTCTTATGGGAAAATTCACTTTGATATACGAGTGTTTTGGATTACAAGCACGTTTCTAGAACGGATTATGCTCGCAACCCAAGGTTCTACTGTACTCACTGTACAAACTTGGCCAGGGTATATGGAATGCATTAAACTTTTAAACGCCGAAATAAATCCCATCTGCCATCTGCTGGCGTTATTAGGAACTCACCATATTTTCCACGTTAGCAGGGTAAGGGTTAAAAAAACAGTTGACAGCAGCTGTGGGGTGAAATGTGTTTCGCCGGCCCCGCTGCATAATAAAACGCAGAGTTTCTAAACTACTAGTGCAGTATGGTGTCTCGCTTAGTTGGATTTTCAAGTGCAATAACTCATTATGTTATTTAGCACTTCAGAAGTTTATAGGGTACTGAAGTAAGGAAAACCTGCGCAGATCGGTAAAGAGTTAACAAGACGTTTCAGAAGAACCTGATAGTGTCGTTTACGATGTCTACGTTCTTCAGGTAGAGTAAGCAGTCTTCTTGGACTGCTTAGATCCTGAAAGGATGAAGCTACCTCCTCAAAAGTGTTGGTAATTACTTGTCGGTCTATATGTTAGGCAACTTACATCTTCATCACTACCACTGAAAAATATCCAGTTACAATTCGTAACATTTCAGTGTTTAAAATTTTAGATGTCCTCGAGAGATATCACATTCCGTCAGCATGTTGAGTTACAGTAACCACGGGAAAGTAATTTTGTTCGTGCGAACAGATTAAAATATACAGAATTGCAAATTTGTCTGTAGTTTTGCGTGGGTGTGAAATATGGTCCTTAAAATTAAGGGAGGAATGTTGGTTAGGGTGTTTGAGAATAAGGTGCTGAGGAGAATATTTGGGCCTAAGAAGGACGAGGTAACAGGGGAGTGGAAAAACTAGTTAATGAGTAGCCTAATAATTGGTATTCCTCACCAAATATTATTCGGGTGATAAAATCGAGAAGAATGTTATTGGCGGGACATGTAGCAGGTATCGATGAGATGAGAGGTGCATACAGGATTTTGGTGGGGACATCTGAGGGAAAGAGACAACTTGGAAGACCCAGGCATAGAGGGGAATATAATATTAAGGTGTATCTTCAGGGTGCGGCATGACGGGTATGGACCGGAATGATATGGCTCAGGATAGGGACAGGTGACGAGCTCTTGTAAAAGCGAAAATGAATCTTCGGGTTCCATAAAATGCGGGGAATTTCTTGACTAGCTGCGAACCGGGTAACTGCTCAAGAAAGACTCTGCTTCGTGGAGTAAGTAAGTATGTAGGTTCTAACATATTTACTTGCTTAAACTATTAACCAACAAATGAAACTGTATAACTTTCACTTAAAACACCTTAAAAGTGTTTTAAGTGAAAGTTATGTAAGTGCATTTGTTGGTTAATAGTTGAAGTGATTTTACGAAATGCGCGGTCCAACGATGAGATTCAAATTTACCTGCTGTTTTCTTATCACAGTTTTCCACATTATTTTTTATGTGAAAAGTCCTTAAAGTGTCTCCCTTTTTTTCTCATCCTCAAAAAGTGAGAAAATCCTTTTCTTTTTAAAAAGAAGGCAGAAGTTCCTCTGCCCTTTCTTGTAGCCACAAGAAACACAAAGAGATTCCGTTTCACATTTTAACTGTGCTCCAAGAAAAAATGGAAATTCGCATCAAGCCCAAACCTTGCTGTCTATTTAGGGGAACAGCTGTACAATACATGCAATACATGAACGTATGGGAGAATCTTTTTACATTAAGAAGCTGTCCACTGCTAAGACCAGTGAATGTTAATAGTAGATCAATGAAATATTAGCAAGGGGAACTGGTGGAATGACACTGACGGGAAAAACCGATATGCTAGGAGAGCAATATGTCCCTGTGAAACTGTTCAACCACAGATACCACATTGACTATTCTAAGAAGGAATCCGAGCCTTCCCTGTCAGAGGCTAGAGACTAATCAGCTTAGCCATGTCACTGCCGACATTAATGTCGTTCTCATTATACCACTATAATGAAGCGCAAAATTCAGGAACAGGAAAGTCCGTGCTGTGCGGCCCGTGAGCGTACAAGCGGCACAACAAAACTATAGCTGTACCGGTATTTAAACCCATGCTGCTCTCAATTTTATAATCATTACTAACGATTGTTTAATAGCAGAAACAAAACGGGTGTTAAATAAGATTTGTCTAACAGTAATTAACCACCTAAAAATGGGACAGGAATTTTTCCCCCTATTGCAGTTTCCCCGTCAGTATATTTCAACCAGTTTAACGTAATTATAAATCGTTCACATACTACCGACACTATGAAAAATTAACAATTTAATGGTCGCCATATATAACAAACATCTCTCCCCCCCCCTCTCTCTCTCTCTCTCTCTCTCTCTCTCTCGAACCTACCCAATCACTCTGCACACACGATACAGGACATTTGTAGGTTCCGATCACTCAAACAACGAGACAGCAGACTACTGTTCCAATAGAGACAAGTTGAACGTGTGCTTTTCTTTATATAAGGACAGTTCCCTCTACAGAATGGGTGCTCAAATACAGTATAATGTCTACAGTAAATAACAGTTCTAGAAGTTCCAATGAAATGTTGAATTAAAGGATAGCAAATTCCTTATTTTAATGTGGATTCAACTGTAAAAACTAAGCAGTAAAATTTAGAAAAGTAATTTATGGCTATTTAGAGGAATCTCTCCCATGATTAAGGAACCGTTTGGCTCTTGAAATCTGAAAAGGACAAGTACTCAATCGATAGTGTTACTTTTTTGCCACTGTAGTACTGGTTGATAGCAAGGATAGTAATAAGAATGAAAGGTACCAAATTATTCGTGTATTCTAGGAAAAATAAATCCTTAATAAACCTGCGAAGCGGAATGTTGTATAGAATAACATTTAGACTGCATATTTATTGTATATGTTACACGCATGAAGCCAAATATTCTGCATACGGCACATTCTTCTTCAAACGCTTATTCTTTTATAGGGCAGTTAATGGAAGACGGAAATTGTTACAAAAATGTAGTGCCATGTTCTTGGGTATAATTTACACTGTAATCAATTTTGACCCTCATTGTAAATTTTCTGTTGTTAATCTTAACATTTTGTACGTCACCTCACCGTCTAAAATAGTACGCTGTGACCGTAATGCGACTTTCAATTATCAGTCTTCCATTCCGATACATTAAGCAAATAAACGCTTGGAAAAAGATGCTGCAATTTCCTTTAGGGATCCATTTGAAGGCTTGACAAAAGTAAATCGCTTTTACAAAGAAATATTTGTGGTGTTTTCAATTTTACCTTAATTAAAAATACAAAATATGGAGAGGCTAGAGATAGGAAATGGGTAAAGTCAGGATATATGGCCTGCACAGAAACATGGACACAAATACTGAGAAAGTTTTAAAAATTCATGGAATGGATAGATTGGTTAGTGGAGAAGAAACAGGTGACAAGCCGTAGCTCGTGAACAGGAAGGGGACAAAATTATGAAATAACTTTCTCTAGTACATATACGCGTTTTCTTTCATCACAAAATGCTCAATTTTTAAGGATCAAGGAACGTTTTGTAACTGCTGTGGATCCTTGACCCATAGAATTTACACCGGTTGAAGAGACAAAACTTCAGAGTTCTCATGAATAATATAATGTGCACGAAAGCTTTACAACTTGCCACAAAAAAGTGACAAGGGATCACTTAAAATAAATCCCTTGTCAAAGTAGACAACAATTCTCACTACTGTCAGCACTGAGAGCAGCTACTGGCAAACACGCAAAGGTCGCTGGTGTGTAAGGCTGACAAACTTTACCACCTTCGTATGAGTGTCATGAAATCTGGGAGTCCCAAACTCCAGGAAATCTCAGGGCCTGTCCAAGCCTGCACAGGGATTGCTTTACCTTACTTACATATGTTACACACACACACACACACACATATATATATATATATACATAGACACACACACCCAGTACACACATACACAATACACACATAATACATACATACATACATACATAAATTACATTACATTACATTACATTACATTACATTACATTACATTACATACATAACTGATTTCAGAATAGTTTTGTTTGGAAAAAGTGCAAAACGAAAAAATCGTACGGTAAATAAAATCGCTTGAATACGTAATAAGTTAAAACCTTGCAGTGGTTCTATCAGAAAAGGAAAATAAGCAAACACCACAGTGTGTAACTTCATACAAGAGATGCAGCAAAGTACTGAACACCGTCCTCTAAAGAACATATTTCCTTTAAATACATTCAGAGTAAGCCTGCTATACAGGTTCTAAACAGCCCTCTATTGCCCTTATCTGCTCTTCAACCATCTGAAATCCGATCAGTGCGTTATAAAAATGCAGCATTGTCAGTAAAACTGTAACTGCAGACGAATAACGACAATCAATGACGGCGATAATGATCAGGATGATGGCGACAGTAAGGGTGTGGTTTTGATGTGCCAGTGAGAATTCGCCTCCTTTCATCCATCAAACATAAACATTTCCAAGAGCTGTGCCAGCTTTCAGATTCTCACAACAGTTTTGTTGACTCTCACGTCTTCTGGGATGTTGCTTCCTCCCCTCCCATGACATAACAACCCCAATTGGCCATGACCTCTCATTATCGAGGATTCATGACAACACTCACACACCACACTCGCTAGGTCTCATCTGGACGAGTGATTAGCCCGACCAACAGAACTATAACAAACCACAACACTCACAAGAGACAGCCACCCATGCCGCCCGATGGGATTCGAACCCGCAATCCCAGCAATCGAGCTGCTACAGACCCACACATTAGAAGGCGTGGCCACCGGGATCGGCTATTACTTCCTGTAGGTTAGTAACTAGTTACCGACAATAATTAAATAAAGTAATAAATCATAGTTGAAAAATAAAAGACCAACTTGCTATCACTTACTACTTGCAAGTGACATTAAGTTAGTCTTTTATTCTTCAACTATTACAATGATGCACGGTCCAATAAACATAGATTAATAAATCATAGTCTAATACAATTTTATTAACTGGTGAAAATATATATTGGTATTGCAATTACATGTATATACGTTTCTTTTTAGGTTTTCGTACAGGTGGTTGTATGCTCGACTAGCATTTTTACTTATAATTTTGGGCAGGGCAACCACCTAGTGTTATGGTCCAATAATTAAATAAAGTAATAACTATAATCTAACACAACTTTATAAAGTTAAGTTAGGCTATAATTTATCACTTTATTTAATTACTATGCCTTGCCCAAATATTAAAGTTATCAACATTTTGGAGCAGAGTTCTGACTCAAACAATAGGGCCTACAAGACAAAGAATGGCTCTCCTTGATATGATGACCCTGACGACGAAGACACTATGATCCTTCCAAACGTCTGTAAATATTTATCGTCAGACATGGTGTAACATTTCAGAAGCATTGGATGTTCACAAGTTAGGTTCTTGCTGTTAGCTCTCAACACGTTATACTTGTAAAGCGGGTGGATGATAACAATAATTTCTTACCACTTTGCTACTTATTTAACTGCTGACAAATTCTTTGCCCTATATTTATACCCTACGGCATATCACGTGAGGCAGACCAAATGTCAATTGTACACAGAAGGTCCACTTAAAGTAGGCCTATTTAAAGTAAAATGTCCTTCGAAGGTTAATGATAAATACTACTCTTTATATCAAATGCTTTATTGTCCAACTAATGCACTCAAATATATAAAAACGTGAAGATGTTAAAAATAATTTAACTTATAAAACTCATTCCAACATGTTTCGGTTCACGCAGGAACCATCATCAGGGAGCTACAACCAGTGATTAGCTAAAATTACAAGTCTAGTTCAACGCTGACGTCTGTACCGACGCGCACTGTTGAACTAGACTTGCAATTTTAGCTAAGCACTGGTTGTAGCTCCCTGATGATGGTTCCTGTGTGAACCGAAACATGTTGGAGCGAGTTTTATAGGTTTAGTTGGTTTTAACTATTTCACGCTTTGTATATTTGAGTGCATTAGTTGGACAAAAAAGCATTCGATATCATTGATGCACGGTGTAACCATGAAGACTACTCTTTGATATTCTACAAATCAAAGATTAAGTAAAAATACATTAATAAATGTACATTATGTTCCTCTGGATTCAATGATATGACAGATTACGAAACATTTTTGCCACACATGTCTCATCATGACTGTATAAACAGTACAAAGAGAAGGAAATGAAATTGTACTCATTTCTTTCGATATAACAACATTATAACAAAGGAAGACGTTTATTTTCGTTTTACTTCAGGAAAGGGAAAACGGGATGAAGAGAAGGGCGAGTAGTTGGAAGTTTGTCGTCTTTATTGCAGCTAAATACGTCGTAAAAGGCGAGGCAATATGGCAGCTGACGTACGTAGAGATTGGTTTATGCTTTCTCATGACCGACCACTAAATTCGCGAAAACGCTAAAATAGATTCTGAAATATTCCTACATTTACTTATAATCATAATCATTAATTTACGTGGTACATAAAATTAAAAGCAAACATACCTTTCTATGAAACGTAACTGACACGTGCAATATAAAGTTATAATTCTTTCGGTTAAATAGAAAAGGCATTATGCCTGCTAGTCAACAATTTGAAAACTTTCACGTAACAAAATCAATAATATTACAATATAAAATTTATAGACTTTTGCTGCAATTGGTTTTCTTGCGTCAATGTTTGTTTTTTTCCACGTCAAGCATCCTTGACACGATACAGAATTCCTCTCATAGGCCTGCTTGAGGATGATTAATGAGCACTTGAATCGATTGAGGTAGAATTAAAAGACTCATCATAAATTGAGTAAACTTAATATAGATGGCAGTGTGATACCACCGCTTTAGGTGAAATCTCTCAGAGATCTTTCCTCGAAATATCCCAATTATATCAATTGCTCTATGAGGCATAAATTTGAGCTGAATTTTGCATCTCGACACTAGCTATATATTTACCTTAGGCGGAAATTTAACGAGACAGTTAAAGTATATTTAGGTACTTCAGGGCTGTGATTCGAGAACGTAATGAAAGCGAAATAAATTCGCGTACGTTGATAAGAGTTGAATAATACTGCATGCAGTATAACAAGTGCAAGTGACTCTTCACATGCAGTCCAGCATACAACTTCTTGATCTTAAAGCAACTGAAACTTAAGATTGATCGCTGTAACTTGGAAGTGTGTCATCCCAGTCGTGTGTGTGAAAACTGGAAAAGGGTATGTAGTCAATCACAACTATGTCGATTAAGATGTTTTAATGACTACACTAGACAACTACATGTTTCGGCCCCTACTGGCCAATTTCAGGTTGTCTTCAAGAGAACTTAAGGTCATACTATATATATTGTGCGCGCACGTGATGGAGAGAACTCTACATCCGGGTTTTGTTGCGTAATAAGTAATTTGTATGTTGAATGCGGTGGTATGCTCTGGCTAGAGGCACGATAGGGTCTGGTGGCTGGTATCGAGTTTGGAGTTTCTTGATGCGCTGGTATTGTGAAGAAGGAAGAGGTACACGCCTCTTCACTATACCAGCGTACCAAGAAACTCCAAATTCGATACTAGCCACCAGAACCTATCGTGCCTCTAGCCAGAGCATACCACCGCATTCAACATACAAATTACTTATTACGCAACAAAACCCGGATGTAGAGATCTCTCCATCACGTGCGCGCACAATATATATATAGTATGACCTTAAGTTCTTTTGAAGACAACCTGAAGATGGCCAGTAAAGGCCGAAACATGTAGTTGACTAGTATAGTCATTAAAACATCTTAATCGACATAGTTGTGTTTGACTACATACCCTTTTCCAGTTGATCAAAGTAAATCAAATTCAGCACAACTGTGCAAAATTTAACGTAGGTCCTTCTGCCACACCAAGTATAATGTAAATCGGGTAGATTGTTAGATGCTGTTCCGTGAAGTAAGGGTTTTATCTAGATATTATATAATATTTAATTTCATACTTCAAAAAATCTTGTCTCTTACAGTGTAAATCCGTTAATGTTGCTCTAAAAATAATAGATATTTATCTGAGAATCATCTAAAAATTAAATAATGTGTGTAGGAAAAGTAAAAGAAGTTGCAGCATATAGTGACGTCTGAAGAAAGTTATGTTATATCGATGATTGTGTGATTAGTGTAGCAAGTCTTTTGCCTCCGGTCGAAAAGGGAATAGGAAAGTAAAAACGTGACACCTACTTTAGGACCAAAGTTGTCACCGTATAAAGCCAACAATGGACTACATTCCGAGTCACCTCAACACATCCCTTCTATAATCATTTCATTATCACATTTCACATGTGACTAGGTTTCAAAAATTTGCCCTAATTTCAAGTTCTCGAAACAGATTTTATAAGTATTTCCCACCTTACCCTGTGTGCTACATACGTTACCAATCTCATCCTCCTTGACTTCATTATCCAAATCGTAACGCAGAGCAAAAAACTTTCACATTTGTCGGCAACACATAGTAATTAAGATTGTTTTAATGAAACTGGTTAGCTGATCACATGCATTACAGTTACATGTAAAATCAAGCCTTTCACTTTTATTTTTGTTTGCAATACACACACATATATGTATATGAAAAAAACTGGAAACACTGACTTTGTCGAAGGGCGAGTAAATGTTTCTTCACTTATAACAGATCATATACTCACAAAACCTTTGGCAAAACTTTTGAGACAACCGAGATAAAAACGCAAGAAACCCGAGAGGGGCTAGAATTAAATAAAGCACGTAACTTCAGTTTCATCATGATGCAGATTTATTGGACAAAATCATAAGGACCGTAACGGAAAAATCGTAAGCTCTAATAATCGCTTCCATACATGTTGGTCTAGTAGTAAATGAAGAAAAATTACATATGAAAGTTCATGTCTGGACAAGAGAGAGCAGAACAGCAACATAATGAAATAAAATTTAATTATAAAAATGTGAAGAATTTAAAACATTTTGAAATGAAACTACTCGTTTAAAACTTTATTCATAAGTAAGGCAAACAAAGCTCTTGGAATGCTGGAATGCTTCCTGCCGTTCGGTCTGGAGTCTTTTGTCTCCACGCATCCTATTTAGGAACGTAAAGACAAAAAGTACCAAAATGTAATTATAATATACAATTAGAAAACTGTAATCTGTCGTAATGCACTGTCCAGCGTTTTTCTGAAAAACTGGCAGAAAACTGCGAAAGAGTCCAGTTGAAGCATTAGGTCTTCAAGACAAGACCTCCCAGTATAGAACGTAAATACTAACCATTACATCGCGGCACTGCTACCAAAGTCACAAACGTCCCTACACGTCACTTCGTAGGTCTATTATGTTCTACATTATTACTGATCTTACACCTGCCATGACATAAACGGTTCAAAAGAAGGGAAGGAATTTTTCTTGAGGCAGCTGCCGCGTCTGGATTCTGGACACAGTCCAACTTCCTAAACATTGTGTTGTTATTCAGCCGTCAAAGGGTTGTAAGTTTATGTCACAAATTCTTGTTCCGAGAGTATATTGTGCTAGTTTATCCCCATTCTATGCATAAAATTTAAATCTACATTTCAGTTACATAAAGTAGTGAGTTTATAACATGAGTACATATCTCACATTGATACTTACATTTAAAACACAGACGCGAATTATTCGCATTGAATAAAACCTATAGTTAGCGCTTACCTCTATGTTTTCAAACATATCCGTCGTAGTGATTTCTTGTCACGTTCTACCCCATCCACGGTCATACACCTACTTCCTCCTCCCCTCAATTTAGACAGCCAAATAATATTAAGAGTGGGCCGGGTAGCTCAGTCAGTATAGCGACCGACTACATGCTGGACGGTCCGGGATCGAATCCCACAGTTTACAACGTGCAGGCAAGGGGAAGGGTGGTTGGTGCGTGGTGTAGTGTTTACGTTGCGAAGTGCAGTGAAAGTAATAGCTGAGTCCGTGTAATATTTACAAAGTGTGGTGTAGTGTTTAAAAAGGGCAAGTTTTGTAAGATCGACCATGGCAGAACGACAGCATACAATGGTACGTATTTTTTATCCTACTAGTCCACGTATTTCAGCTTATGAATTACATGAATGGATTCATGAACAGCTACAGGTATTGGAACAATCGCTAACTATGATACAAATTGATGTGATAAAAAGACACGTATTTCTGAAGTTCGTAGATGACATATACATACAGAACATTCTGCAGTCTATGAATGGGAGTGCTGAATACAGACATGTAACAGGGGAAATACCAATACTACATCTAGAGGTGGCCTGCATGGGAATGCGGCGTATTCGGATCGCCAACCTGCCACCAGAAGTAACTGAAAGATCCCTTCGAGTAGCATTAGTATAATAAGAGGAAATTGTCTCGATCCAGGATGAAATATGGCAAAAGGCGTACCGCTACAAGGTAGCTAACAGGGTTAAAGTGATCGTGATAAAACTGGTCAAACACATTCCGTCCCAAATGAACATTGCAGGGCATAGAGCATTACCGTCTTATGACGGCCAGTCAGTTACATGTTACGGGTGTGAGGACAGTGGGCATATAAATCAGGCATGCCCCAGAAGGCGTGGAGGAGTTATGGTAACATCAGATTCGAACCCAATACATGGGCTCATGTCGAGGCTAAAGGCGCCCACAACCGGCACGGCACTGTTGACAATCGAATTGAGGTGGTCCCCCAGAGCGCATCGCACGACAAGTCACCGGGTGTTTCCCCTACTGCCGACGACCTGAAGCCCACAAACGTCCCGCTAGATATTGGTGGGGAACAACAGGACCCCACTCTCCTTCGAAGGCATGATCTGACGCCCCAGGACGAGGATGCAAACCCAGTCGACTTCACAACCTGTACTGACCCCCAAGAAGTCATAACCGT
>Ga0123357_10012488_pt1 | contig 10959 bp, 9 predicted proteins | sample TergutEmb28metaG_FD_89873 | JGI IMG/M metagenome (GOLD analysis project Ga0123357, IMG submission 89873) | Embiratermes neotenicus P4 segment gut microbial communities from Petit-Saut dam, French Guiana - Emb289 P4 | ecosystem: Host-associated > Arthropoda: Insects > Digestive system > Gut ... | reverse complement strand
TTTTCCTGACCGTGCATCTCAGTATAATCTTAGTAATTAACCAACTTAATGCACAAATTCTTGTTTTATAATAAGTGTATTATATGCGTCTACATGTTTCGAGCACTATGTGCTCGAAACATGTAGAGGTATATAATACACTTATTATAAAACAAGAATTTGTGCATTAAGTTGGTTAATTACTAAGATTATACTGAGATGCACGGTCAGGAAAACATAAAAAAATACAAACTCATGTTTAACTGGAAATGTAATATTAAAATTTACAGGAGTACGTAGGATATTAGGGCGTAAATTAGATTCAGCTGGTTTAGATTAAAATTCAATGGTGACTTCTTGTCAAGAAGACAATGAATCTTGATATTACGTAGAATGGGTGCAATTTTTACCAGCTTTGAGACTGTAAGCTTCTCAATAAATGTTAACGCTTAATACATCTACTTATTTAACTGTAAATTAGGCGGTATTAATAATCGATATACGTTTTCCCGGAAGACGGAGACTTAAAGAATAAAAATAAAGAGCAAAACATGCCAGACTAACGTCTTAATTTGACTCATTACCTCCGAATAAATATCTTTGTAGGTGTTGAAGTCGGACAGTAACAAGGGCAGGCACTACAATAATGAAGAATCTTAAGGCGTTCAGCAGAGCTTTGAATAGTTGATACTAATGTACCTGAATGGATAAATGTAAGGTAATAATCAAGACATTAAGTCAGTGAAGAATTAAGTGACTGTGGTCTTAATATTGTAAGAAAGACGAAGTAAAATCCGACAGACTCTTACCAAATCTCGGGAGGAACGTAGCCACACGTGAGACTGCAGTATCATAACCCAAAATACAATAGTCTAAGTAATGTATTGTTTTAGTTCTTGTATTATATAAAATTTGGTTTTGCTTGTATTAGAACATATGGTAATCTTACAGATACATTGCATAAATTCTTGTAGCTTATATTCCTTACATAATTTTTGCACGAAAAAGCGCGTGTTTTTATATCAGTCAGTGATTTCTAGAAGGTACGTGTAGCATGCTTCTTACGTTTGTAAATTCAAGTAAATGGAGAAGTTTCCTGTGAGTGCAGAAGTTAGATGATATAAATCATTCTTCGACTGCATATATCTGAATTGTTTGACTTAAAACATAATTTTTTTCGGCTTGAATTATGGATTGGAGAAGCATCGTGTCCTTGAATCGACAATTTGTAACATGGGAAGCATGCTTCCGTCGAAAATTCCGTGGTAACTGCATGTTTAGGCACACGGTCATGGGACGTCGTATAATAAGACCTGGCTGTAATTGGAAGTCCGCTCTTGTTGACTGTTTGTACGTAATTATTTATATCGAGAATGCAAAAGTGTGAAAGGTTACGTCTCTTCGGTCACAGTTTGTTCCTGACGGACTAGCTGGAATTCTTCTGTTGTCTCGTCTAAGTGTAAAAGAATAGACGTTTTAACGAACTGAGTATGTAGTACCACTGTCTAAAATTAACCATTCCAAAATTTCTTTTTTCAGATCTGGGGACGCCTTTCTTTCCGGGAGCCCCTGAACTTTGGCACCATCCTCTGGCTTATTCTGCGGCAGCAGCAGCAGCGGCCGAGCTACCGGGGGCGGCGCTGCAACATGCCACACTAGTTCATCCGGCGCTGCACCCCCAGGTCCCCGTACGTTCCTATCTTTGACTATCTGCAGACAAACCCACCCCCGCGGAAACGCAGCTGCATCAGGCAGCAACTGGCAGCCATCATCATGTTAGTTGTTATACTCTTCTTCTTATATGCCAACTGGGTCTAGTTCACATCGCCGCCGTATGAGTGGCGTTAGTGTGGCGCGTACCTACATCGTACCTTTTAGGCATACAGAGAGAATATTGCAAATTGTTTTCGCGTAAAAATTTATCCCGTCGAACAACTAATGTACGTGTCGGTAAAGTAAAATTGGACTTAGAGAGCCTTTAGTACATTTCAATGATAATTATTTAATTTTAGTCCCTAACTCACAAACACATTCGCTGTCTCCATTACATAAACCGAACCTGTAACTTGTCATAAAAAATAGCCGTTTGTTCTGAGAATTCCATATATCGTATAAATACAGTCTGTGGGTAAAATGCAGAATTTTAAGTCGTGACACATGGCTGTATTTGCAGGTATCACTTTGTTTTGAAGGTTTAATTTTGCTCCTAATGGGAAACGAAGAACATGAATTTTCAGGCATACACAAATTTACTAAAAATCACCACATCCTGGTTTATCTGGTGTATCTTCGTCGTAATAACTGACCGAGGACATCAGTTCATACAACTGCATTTACAAATCTTTTCATATAAAAAAAAAACTTTTTGAATGATAATTTTGATGCAATACAACCACAAAAAGGAGTGAAGATGTCCTGCGCTTATGACAGAGTTGATAGCTATCAAATTTGTATTTAGAAGAATAGCCACCTATTATAGTACTTTAACAGTCAGACATATAAACAACATATTTAAAATGTGTTACAGGTATTGTATAGTAATACTTGGGAAAAAAATCGGGAATATTAGGTGTACTAGATGTTCACAAAAATATTGTGGTATTTTTTCCTTATATCCCAGTACCATTCTGAGCAGTTTTGCATCCAAGAATTAAAATATTAATTGAAAAATAAATTTTGTTTAATTTTTTCTATTATTCTTGTGTCCATGCAATTAGACGCCGCGAAGCACTGTATGACGCTTGCACGTAGGCAGCCACATGTTTTTAGCACACGGGTGCCTGATCTCACGGACACGCGGAGAGCAAGCAGCCTGCTGGAGAGCGGACTGCGCTGTGGACTGACCCTTGGCATTGCTTTGATTTTACGTACTACACATTTAATTCACAAATGCGCATTATTTTTTTTTATTTTATACGTTATAGTTCATGGTTGCCATTCGTATTTCGTTTGAAGTCCATACACTATGCTTTGTTTTTTCTTTTTCAATGCAAATAGTGGCTTCTTAATATTTTGCCTTCCTCTTTCCTGTCTAATAATTTATATGCCAAAATATACAAAACAGTAAGTTTTCTTATTTTTCTTATGGGTGTGAAAGTTGATCCTAGAATCTAGAAAGAAGCGATCGTGGTATAATGGAGATGCTGCCACTTAGTTTTCGTAGAGGTACTGAAAAAAACCACCACAACCAAACTCCACATATTTAACGTCCGAGCCAATAATCAAGTCAAGGGTCTCTCGAATGCAATTTTAGCGCATTACTGCTAAACAAGCCTGCTCGAAGTGTGTGCGACTTCTATCTGAAGCCGCTTTCATTTAGCCAGTACACCTAAATATGTATCTGAGGGGCAAATATTGCAATTTTAATTTTATGCGTTATATTTTCATGGTTGCCATTCGTATTTCATTTGAAGTCCAGACACTATGCTTTTTTTTTCTTTCTCAATGCAAATAGTGGCTTCGTAATATTTTGCCTTCCTCTCTGCTATCTAATAATTTAAATACCGAAATATACAAAACAGTAAGATTTCCTATTTTTCTTACGGGTGTGAAAGTTGATCCTCCACAACGGGCTGAGGATTTTCGAGAACAGAGTACTAAGGAGCATTTATGAATCCATAATAAATCAGTAATAAGAAATTTGCAAATTATGCTAAAAATTATTAGAACGTTCAAGCTAAGTTGCGTAAGATAGGTGCGGCATGTGATGCTATTTTCTTGAAGTATTCAAAGAATAAATGTAATTCTGTTAAAAGGCAGCATTTTGACACTAACGCCATCCAATTATAGAAGATGGAGTTTTCTTTACTTGCTATAGAGACACAGACATGCAGCGGAGGTGCAGATCCGCTCAGCCTCGACTTCAATTCTAGATTGAAGTGAACAGTCAACGCCATTCTTCGGCCGTTTTATACATGGTAAAGAAGTTGGGTCTCATTACAGCAGAATCTGAGTGGGCCCCAGAACCGGTCTGGCCGTGTCTGGAGAAGAAACATTCTTCTGCCCTGCCCGGGTTTTGAAAACCAATTCATGCATTCGGTAGTACAGTCGCTATACCCACTGCTGTACTTATATAAAGATGGACTATTTAAAAATCTGGTGGTCGCTCAGCTACTTAAAAATTTAAGCACGTTTCCTGGAAATCGAATTGCTCGTTGCCCCCTCTTTTGATTAGGTTGAATTCAGTTCAAATATCCTCAAACTCGTTCTTTTAAGACTCATCTTACTTTTATCCTACGCATGTGTAAATCTTCCATGTAGTTTCTACTCTTCCCGTTTAGAGGCCGAAATGTTATGCAGCTTTTGTTATAGCGGTTTTCTTCAAGCAAAGCAGCTGTCAATGTGCCAAATTGCATGGCGCCAAATGTCAGTACTGTTGGTGAGTGACGAATTGTGTAGAATCTAGAAAGAAGCGATCGTGGTATAATGGAGGTGCTACCACTCAATTTTCATAGAGGTACTGAGAAAAACCACGACAACCCAACTCCACATATTTAACGTCCCAGCCGACAATCAAGTCAGGGGTCTCTCAAATGCGATTTTAACGCATTACCGCTAAACAAGACTGCTCGACGTGTGTGCGACTTCTATCTAAAGCCGCTTTCATTTAGCCAGTACACCTAAATATGTATCGGAGGGGCAAATATTGCAAAATAAGAAGCATGAAACGTAGAATGAAATCTCTTTTACAATCAGCAAGCTTTTCCCGATTTTCGAGATAATTAAACCAAAATGAGCGAGAATTACCACGCCTTATATACACTTCATAACTTTTAAGAATATTTGTATCATATACTAAGCCGATGAATTTAAAATTGTTTTCCGATCTCACATAAAAGCATGTAACGTATTCATGCGCTAAGGAAAGTTTAACAGTCGCAGCAGTATCGTTCGACATCTACAGTGACTTATGATGCATGCTGTGTAATTTCGTCATCATTACAGCTATGTTAACCCAAAGTTTGTTCCCACGTTCTGTGTTGCAGATAATGTATCACTGTGAAGTGCATGGGATCGGCCGAAGCCCTTTGAAGGCGTGTAATCCATTAGTTAATAGCGTAATATAGTGACGGCGTGAATACAAAGCTATCTCGTGCATGAAGTGAGACACAGGATCTCAACGTAAGCGTTAATACGTCAGCCTAATATTGGTATGTGTGAAATCGATTCAACTAGCACAGTATAATATTCCGTGATGGCACGTGACAACGGGTTCAATGAAGGACTTTTATTTATTAACCAGCTAAGTGTCTACAACAGAGATGCCAATACGCGGCTCGAGAGTCGCATGCGGCTGGCGCCATGTTACCTGTAAAATAGTATTCTTGGTAGATTATATCACTAGAGACCAACTTCTAGCGGCGTTTTGCAAAATCTCTAGAGAATGAGGACTTATAACTAAATTATTATTAATCTGCATTAAATTTTTGTTAAAAAGCCAACAAATGCACTTCGGCTTTATGAATGTAATTTTATTACATAAGTATCCACCGATATGTTTCGGCCACTCATGTGGCCATTTTCAGGGTGGTGACAGCAACAATAATACAAATATATTTATAATGTGTCGGGACCAATCCATAGTTAAAAGTCATGCGGTTGGTATGGTTTTTAAATATGGAGTGTTCCCTACGTATTGTAAATGTATTCGTATTATTGCTGTTACCAGCCTGAAGAGAGTCACATGAGTGGCCGAAACATGTGGGTAGACACTATGTAACACAATTACATTCGTGGAAGCAAAGGGAATTTGTTTGTTTTTTTAATAAATTTGATGAATCTAATATCGAACTTAAATTAATTTATTGTAGTTGGATGAACAGAAACAAGTAGTTATCAAGTAAGATAAAGTATTTTATTTTATTTTATTATACTTTATTTATGCATGGCTGTTGCCTATGTTTCCTACCAAAATGCGGCTCCAGGTGTCTAAATGACCACTCATGGTCTAGCGGCTTTCTCATGGAGGACTATGCTTCCTGGACTCAGTTGCTATTACAGTCAAGTCACGGTTCTACAATTTACCGCTTTCCCATTAAAAGTTCCTATTCTTTTTTAAACAGTTTTCAAGAAAGGACTGCATTATATGCCTTGTCATGTACCTCGGTATCATTTAACTGTACGTAAGTTGATACAATTTCGTGTTGACCGTTTGATATTATAGGCGACTGCAAATTTACACGTTTTTAGTTTCATACAGATGGCAGTAAAGTAGTGGAAGTGCTACGTATAAGTTCTATGGTGGAAACAACTCTAGCTGCTCTATCGAAATTCTGTAATGCTGGTACACAAAAAAAGAAAGTGACGGTAAGAAACATCATGTACCAGTAGTAACAATAGTATGGCAGTACACAAAATAAAAATCTCCAAGCTTTAAGAGCTGCAGCTCTCGCTTCAGTGTGAGGGATTCGGAGGGAAACACAACGCACAGGCTGCCTCTTTCAATGAAAGATATTTTTAGCGGTCAGTACACTGTACGTATTGCTCACAATTTCTGTAGGAAAGTAATTAACTAAAAGCTTTTAAAATTATAAACCTATGTTAAAGATGGGCTGGGCATGTGGCGCGTATGGGTGAGGAGAGGAGGGTATAGAGGGTCTTGGTGGGGAAACCGGAGGGAAGGAGACCACTGGGGAGACCTAGGCGTAGATGGGTGGATAATATTAAGATGGATCTCCAGGAGGTTGGATGTGGGTATATGAACTGAATTGGGTTGGCCCAGGATAGAGACAGGTGGCGGAGGCTTGTGAGTGCGGTAATGAACATTAGGGTTCCGTGAAATGCGGGGAATTTCTTGACTAGCTGCAAACCAGTTAGCTTCTCAAGAAGGACTCTGCGCCATGGAGTAAGTACGTAAGTAAGTAATTAAATCTATGTTAAATACATTACAGAATATATTCATGTAATTAAAACACCATAGCCAAGTAGTAGGTATAGTGACAGGTTACATACGGGGCAAATGAATAATCGTGGTCTGATTTCCTGGTAGCGCAAGAGAGTTTCTCTTCTGCAGCGTTCAGACAGCCTCTGGGTTTCAACCACGCTCCTTTGCAATGGATATTGGGAATACTTTTCTCGGAGGGATAGTGGCCTGGCGTGAAGATGATAATTCATCTCTCTAGTGTTGATGATAATGATTGGTGTAGGCCGCTGGCCCCTATGACTTCTTGGAGGGCACAGGAAACCTTTGCTTGTATTCAAAAGAAGTAGGTAAAAACTGGATCTAATTTTGTAATTAAATTTATCATATTTCTTGAAATTATTCTGAAATCCATAGGCGTTTAGAATACCAAGGTGTATTGAACGCCTATGGGAATTTTGCATTCCGATATGTTCGAAAAAGTTTCACTCTTATCAATTCCAATGTTCGAATTTGAACATGTTAAAACCTAATAGCGAAATTCCCATTGTGTTCAGGTATAAAGAGCGTGTGGCACTTATGGGGGTTAGGTGAAGAACATACAGGGATTTGGTGGGGACAGCTGATGTAAAGAATCACTTGGAAGACCTAGGTATAGATAAGAAGAAAATATTAAAATGGATCTTCAAGAAGTGGGATGGAGATTCGTGGACCGGATTCTGTAGCTCAAGATAAGGACAGAAGGCGGGCTTTTGTGAATGAGGTTAAGAATTTCCGGGTTCCATAAAATGCGGGGAATTTCTTGACCAGCTGAGGACCTGTTAGCTTCTCAAAGAAGGACTTTTATCCTTGTAGTTAGTAGTTAGTTAAGTAGATCCAGTATAAACTGTTTGCCTTTGCTCAGTCGATCTGAAGTGGGTTATAAAATAGAGAATTTTATTAAAAAAATTAAGAATAATTTAGGATATCCTAATTGCATAGGTAACAACCGGGACATTCTGAATGTGCGAACCCATAAAGAATGATTCCGCAAAAAAAAAAATTTCTCTGTTTTAATGTCAAATAGATCCAGTATAAAGTGTTTGCCTTTACTCAGTCGATCTGAAGTGGGATATAAAATAGAGAATTTTATAAAATAAAGAATAATTTAGGATATCCTAATTGCATACGTAACAGCCGGGACATTCTGAATGCGCGAACCCATACTGAATGATTCCGCAAAAAAAAAAAAATTGTTTCTCTGTTTTAATGTCAAATGTCGACTCCGTTGCGCCCACTATCAGGAAGGTAGTACTGTGTCTGGCTATGTATATTTTAGGGCGAACATGGAAACCCACTGCATGCTGACATGTGAAAATCCGAGCTCTGACATCTCATTCAAAATGCATGCTGTAGAGCATTGTTACCTTTCCTGAGGTGTCAAAATAGTCGCACTGTGATGCCTCTAAATAAATTTTACATTCACTTTAAATGTCACCTGCGCCGTCGGTCATTAAAAAGCCATAGATTTTCTGTGTTTGTCTGAAATGTCTCTACCGAGCAACCAAAGCACATAATTACTTATTAATAGCTTTAACTTGGCAGGTGAACAAGCAGTTCGAACTTAGTAGCCCTTAGCTCAATAAAATGCACCGCCAGAGTCTTACAGCCACCAGCAGAGCTGTGTTTTGTGGGCGTCGTGAAATTTCGTTATAAAACCACAGAATTATGCTCGCATAAAGTAGCTATTCCAGTTGGCAGAAAGTGCGTCACTATGAACTATATTTTATTACAGAGTTTTAATTTGTGCTGAGGGTTTCCAAGAAAACACGACGTGAGTACTTCATACAGTGTACGAGTTGCTAATTCCATGGAAAAGGGACAATATGTTCGTGCCGATAACAGAACAGCTTGACAAGAAATAAACCACATTTTATGAATCGCGAAGGTTTGTTGCCGTAATCACAAAGGTCTGACACAGAGCCCCTTTCTGAGCTAGATTGTTCCATTTCACTTCTTTATATACGACGTCTCCAAAATACATTTCAGTGTTCATCTACTTACGCCTGATTCCTCCAAGTGGCATTTTTCTTGTAGGTTTTGCCTAAACTTTTCCGGCATTTTTCATTGACACGGTGCATTCTGTATGTCCAACATCTCGAACTTCGTGGTGTTGTCATCTTAATAGTATTTAATAAAAAATAAAGATTAAAGGTCTCCTACTTTCATCTGCCTCATTCTTCGGTAATGCGTTGTCAAACATCCTCAGGTTGTGCCCTATTCTTAAGAGTGTATGGCGTGTCTCACCCGCTGAAGTGGTTTATATCGTTCTGTAGGTCAATTAACAATTACTCTGTGCAACAAAGCTCTTAAATCTTATTGTAGCACCGTGCAATTTCGTAGAATCGCTTCAATTTATCAACCAACGAATGCATATATAATTTCACATAAAACACTTTTAAAACATTTTAAAACACTCCGACATGTTTCGATCTTGTCAGCTCATCATCAGGGAGCTTTGTTCCTTGCTAAAGTTATATTACGGTATTCATAATTCAATTCTTATTTGCAAAGAAGGTGTTGTGGCAGCACACGTATCATGTTGTGTTGCGCCTTGCCTCTGGGTTTTCAAGGGAACACAAGTATTTGAGAGACATTATCTACTCGGAATGTAATGCTGATCTTAGTGATTTAATTTCTCTTCTAATTTCTACTAATTTAGATATAAAAAACTGGTTAGTAATATATGTTGAATTACACTGGTTACACTTTGTATTAAGTGCTTAGTACAGCACTGGTGGTAAGTTGATTACCTTGAACACACATGATATTGAAGCTTGTAGTAACACTGATTACACATTATGTTGTACCCTTGTGGTAGCATTGGTTGTAATGTAATTTACTGTTGTAAATTATGACATGGTCACTTGTAGAACACTGAATATATAGTGACATGGTCACTTGTAGTACACTGAATGAATATGTAGTGACATGGTCACTTGTAGAACACTGAATATATAGTGACATGGTCACTTGTAGCACAGAATGAATATATAGTGACATGGTCACTTGTAGAACACTGATTGACTTACTGGTTCACAAACACTGTAGGTGTGGTACTCACTTGATGTTCCATGTTGAAAGGAGGGGGTAATGCAACACCTTCACATTAACACGAAACTTATACACTGCTGGATTAAGAATTAATCACAGCAGGGGTTGGGACATTATCCCGTTATGACAGACCTTGAACAAGGCCTGTACGAATGCCTTCAAACAAAACAAAAAAGAAAAAAAATTATTTGGCATTCGGTGCCTTAGTGCACAATCAAATTTGTATAAATCACATTATTCAGTGTAGGGCAGGAATGCTGCCTGTTGTTGATTACACTGATGTTAATGATCTCCTTTGTTTGTTGGAGATCATACCGGCACAGGTCTGTAGCCTATGGAGTTCGGTTTTCAACTAGTTTGGCTTGGCCGGGGAGGACGCTAACTTGAATTTTTACACAAAGACCATGGCTGGTCATGGCGTCAACTTGGCGGACAGTAAGAAGGGGGGCGAGTAACATTACACAGAGCTAGGTTTCATACAAAGATCAAGGTGTGGACCTAGCTCTCTTGGAAATTTCCACTACTATTTCATTGGCTTAGGTTCCTGCTTACCCTGCAATATCTTGTTGCTACGGCACGTTTTCAAACCACATGGCTTGATTTCACATATAGGAGCAAGAAACCTTAGCCATTCTCTATAGTGACAAGAAAAACATGATGTACTCTTTACCCTCTTAAATAATTACACACAATAAAATGAAAACACAATAAAATACAAGAAATTGTCCCTTCGTGCTTGAACACGCCCTAACCTATACGAATATTGATTTGAGTAGAAATTGTAATGAACTGGATCTAGGGGCTTGTGCTATAAAGATGAGAACTGCGGGTGTAGTTTTTTGTATTTAGTGTATTTGTAGACCCCCAACAGGTAATTTTTTTAATTTCTTGTAGACTATAGACCGTATGTTCAGTAAGGTAACTCTTTAATGTGGATTTGAAAAGCTTAGTATAATTTGACAAAACTTTAATATTTGATGGCAAGTGATTATATATCTTACTTCCAGAATACAGTACTGCTTTCTGAA
>Ga0123357_10012487_pt1 | contig 10960 bp, 9 predicted proteins | sample TergutEmb28metaG_FD_89873 | JGI IMG/M metagenome (GOLD analysis project Ga0123357, IMG submission 89873) | Embiratermes neotenicus P4 segment gut microbial communities from Petit-Saut dam, French Guiana - Emb289 P4 | ecosystem: Host-associated > Arthropoda: Insects > Digestive system > Gut ... | reverse complement strand
ACTCACCTAGGTGTCTGAAAGCTGCTGGCGTGCGCCCCACGTGCCGTGGTGTGCGTGGTAGTCCTCAGAGCAGCACCAACCACACCTGCACTGCTAACGCACACTGCTTCATATTCCCGTCCAGTGCCATTACCACCACCGCCACTTTCTGCAACGCGCATGCGTCTGACATGAAACCTGCACGGTTCAGCGAACCACGTCCTAAGAAATGTTGAAGACCATGAAAATTACTGTGTGATGGCGGGAGACCATGAATATTACTGTGTGAGGTTTTAGGTTTCACAGGATTGATCATGAAGGCTGTGTATTTCTGGGATATAGCACCATATAGGCTGGTGAATACAGAGCGATGTCTCTGTCTTTAGAACGCACTTAAGATGGAGGCTGCAGATTCCGTAGACAGGTGGAGTATCTCTGCCAGACTACACGGCGTCAGATTACCGACTATAGTATTCCTATTCACCGCCGTGAGAATATACAATTTAACATCTAAACTCTGATTGTCAGATATATGAGTTATTGTACTAAACCACTATGATGTCAGACCATCAGTTACTGTATATTTATGCAAGACCATCAACCCGTAGCATGCGGTGGATCATCTTTTTCTGTAATTTCTATGTTTCTCTTATAATTAGTCATTATAGGTAATCTGTGAACGTAGGCTGAGGTTGTTTGAGAATAGGATGCTGAGGAGGATATTTGGGTCTAAGAAGGACGAGGTAACAAGGGAGTGGAGAAAACTACATAATGAGGAGCTTAATTATCTGTACTCCTCACGCAATATTTTTCGGGTGATAAAATCGAGGAGAATGAGATGGGCAGGGCATATAGCGCGTATAGGGGAGATGAAAGTTGTATACAGGGGTTTGGTGGGGAAACGTGAGAGAAAGAGACCACTTGGGAGACGCAGGCGTAGATGGGAGGATAATATTAAGATGGATCTTCAGGAAGTGGAATGTGGGGGTATGGACTGGATCGAGCTGGTTCAGGATAGGGGCAGCTGGCGGGCAGTTGTGAATGCGGTAATGAACCTTAGGGTTCCATAAAATGTGAGGAATTTCTTGACTAATTGCAAATCGGTTAGCTTCTCAAGAAGGTCTCTGTTCCGTGGAGTAACTAAGTAAGTATATGTAATCTGTCGATTTATTAAATTGCTCTCTTGCGCGCGACGGGCACTCACAGTTTAGTCTTAACGTTCCGGCGCACCAGTCCACTGCCCGGAACACCGCTCACATCTCTTTAATTGTTTCCAACCGTTTTGCCATACCAAAAACTCTGACAGCCTTCTTGGACTGCATAACCGTTAAAGATGAAGGTGAAACGATCCTTCGAAACGTTGGGAAATGCTTGGCCAACGACACACAGTCACATATCAGAAGATTTCGGTCCTTCACTTTCTCTAATTAAAACTATACAAGATTCCACAAAGGTCATTTATAACACTTCCGTTGTATTTTGTTGACCTGTCGGAATTAAGTAACTCATTTAGTCGCTAAAGCACCGTAAGCATTTTCTTCAAATTGCAGTATTGGCTCTCTCAATAATCTGCTGTGGTCTTTCATGTTACAGACCTTAAGCATTGTGACAAGCCTAGCATTTCTTAATCACTTTAATTATTTTGGCATTGGTGACGGCGGTTGGAGTCGAACTCGTGTCCTTTCGACTACTAGACCAGTACTGCATCCGAAGATTTGTGAATAGAGTACATGAAATTCGACATTTTCAAGGTGGTGAGTATTTACGGCATGTGATGCCGTGCCGTTCTGCCTCTGGCCAGTGGTCAGAGGGGTGCACTGGACGGGAAAGGCGAACCATTGGTACTGGGGCACTGAGTTACAAGTCGGCTGACACCGGTAATTGCAGGTTTTGCTTCTAGTGAGATGGGGAGCCACTACGTAATTTAATGTTTCACAAATTTCTTTTCATAAGGCACATAATTACTGTGACTTTAGGTGTCCACCCCGAATACCGTTATGTGTGGTTTTTCAGAGAAAAGCGGCTACAAGACAACATGGATTTACAATAAAGCCTAAGACTTACTTTATGTACCACCAGCTTTAACATTAAGAAGTTCTGTGTTCTGCCCACAATGCATTTATGTGTTTTGTGTGGATCTCAGAACGAACAGCGATTATTTCTCTATACAGCATTAACTTATCGGTTTTTATAACCGAGGCAGAGAGTGTTTACTGAACGGTAGGATCTGGGTCTTCAAATCAGACAGATACAGTTTCGTCCTTAAAGGTTTCATTCAACGATTATTCTGAGCTGTAAAACACTTGAAGTCAAGTCTACAAGTGCCTCACAAGCGAAATGAATGGCTTGTAGTTGTCTTTCCACAACCACAAACTCCGTAACGATTGAAAACGAAGTTAAAAGCGTGTAGCAGCATATCTTGCTGAAACTGACTAGGACAGGGATGACGAACCTGTGGCACGCGTGACCAAAATGGCACGCCGAAAGATTTCCTAGGCATACGCCATTCATGGCTGTCCCAATGTTTTAGGTTTTTATTCATTTTGCCCGACAAGATGATGAATATGTGTACATATATATATATATATAGACACATACATATATATATGACTGCGTAGAGATTGATTATGAATTACCGTTGCTACCAAATAATACTGCAAGTGAAACACTTTTTACGCAAATCGGCAGCGGTGCGAAGTGTTGAATGGATATTTACCACTGGGGCGTTGGCCTGGCGGTGACTGAGCGTATACGTGACATTGCACAAAACGTTTAAAATCTTCTTTTCAAACAGGACATATTAGCAGCCTCAGATTCTTCTACATTTTCTTCCTTATCACATTCATCGTGGAAGCCTCTATTAGAAATAAAATATAGTAATTACACTATGTATTAATTGCAATATGCGTTAGTAATATCAATAATGCATTAATAAAAAATAATTGCGAAGTGCCCCAAGACCTTATTTTGCTCTTCACAATTCCCATGGTCATGGGAAAGTATTTCTTAAAAATTTATATAAAATTTGGGCACTAGCCATCAAAGCGTTTCTCCAGCCCTGCACTAGGAATTACCGCACCATCGTCAATAATTGGTACCACTTATTGCTGCTAACTTATTTTCGACGTTAAGGTGGCACCACGGAGGATAAAGTTCGCCACTTCTCTGCTAGACCCTGAAGTATCCACATTATTGTTGCATCTATTTTGTGTAGTGTTCATATCGGCGTTATCAACTGAGCTTAAATGTCTTAGCTAAAGAAACAAGTACAGACGGCACGCAAATCCATGCGCCGTTGTAACAGACCAGCAGATTGTGCAACAGATTTCGTAAACGTGTAACAGTTTTCGCTTTTCTTCCTACCGGTCAGTGAAGGTTGTGTTGACGTTATGCGTCACGCTTCTCAGAACTGGGTCTGGGTCTTTCAAATGGCGTGACAGAAAACTCAGTAATACCAAGACCTACCCACCATTTCGCTGACGTTACCGCCAAACTCTCATTCTCTTATTTCTGCGTTTCTGAGACCACTGGTTAGTCCAGGGAAACCTGGGACCTTGGATGATTAAACCGTGAATGTACCTTTCCTTTCTTGACGCATCCCGATTTCTGAAAGAACACCGTTTTTGTTGGAAGGTCCACAGGCTTCGCCTGCTTCGAAGATGAAGTTGAGTGTGGAACACGGTGGAATGACCGTCTCAGGGACCCCAAGTCTATCAGCTTTCTAGTGGTCCACCGGTTACTAGTTTCCAGTCGCCATAGTTGCTGGCGTACTTTAATTCCTCTTCTTCATAACCCTTTCCACTTCCTCATCCCACTTTGCTTCGGGTCGTCCTCATCGTCGGCTTCCTTCCGGTGACCATGTCATTATTCGCTCAGGCCATCTGTTATCCTCCATGCGTGTTACATGTCCGTACCATTTCAACATATTGTTTTCCGTTCTCTCTAAAATTTTATGTTACCTAAGCGCTGGAAGGAAACTTTGTACGTACACGTACCATAACAATTTTATCCACCAGTATTCGCACACGAACTGTTTCGCGTTCGAACTCGGACAGCGGCTATGTTTGAAGCTTCAGTCTTACTATACATATAACTGTAACATTAAAGTTAAGGAATTAAAGTACGGATTCAGATCTTGCCAAGAAGGAGGCCACAACCCCCTGATTATTACTTTATCACGAATAACAGACTCTGAATAATACAAGGAACTATGCACTGTGAGCTGTCTAAGTACCTTGTAGAAAAAAAGTCCTAGGTTCTCTCGTTATCAGACAGGCTTTTGACAAATCTTGTCAGAATGTGTGTAATATATGGGTGTGAGTTTGTGGTCTCAGGTGTTGCCCTCATCACATACCACGCCGACTTTAAATTCGCATAGGCCCTTAGTGGATTAGATTCTAATACGGTATTTTATCTAGGCCAATATCTGTTATGCTGACTGTTCACGTACGTAGTATGCACCTGAGACGAAAATGAACTTCATCGCTACACAGATTGACTGTGGGTTCTATTCTCTAGCACAGGGCTGGTCATCTTCAGTCCGCAGCAGGGCTACATAATCTGTAAGGACTCGCCCGACATCCGCACTCGTGTATACGTACGTCGAAAAGAAAGATTGATTTTTTGTTTGCTGTCTTAAAAGTGATGACTTTTAGTTTCCCGACACTATCTCTGTTAATAAAGTTGATATATTATGTTTGTTAAATTGCATTTTTGAAACTGTTTAGCTGACTAAGGGCCGCAAATGCTTTCCTCGAGAACCGCATAGTGGCCAGTCCTGCTCCAGCGTATTCTCCACGAATTTAGCAGTTCACACAATTCACTATTGCTTCACAATCTGTGTCGTAGAATCTGCGAACCACAACTGTCTTATATACATGTGAATGCTGATGACAGATTCTGAGAAGCTGTCTCCGAAAATGCGCGTGTGGGCGAACCGATGATTCGGCTAAATTTTGTAGGCTAAACGAGGAGAAAGAAGTAGCAACATTTGTCACATAACATGTATCCCTACAGTAATTGCTGCTGCTTCATATGAAATACAGTTTCTGGGATAGATTGTACGTTATCATACCGACCATTATGAGGTTATTTTAAATTTTCCTCAATCCGTTTATGAAAATTATGCAATAATGCCTGAAAGTAGGCCATAATTACGTTTTATTCGTCGTCATTACATACGCGTTCATTCAGCTTTATACAACCAGTTACCACATCGGAAGTAATTTGATATCTTCGACATTTCCTGTGATCTGTGCCCGGCTTGAGAATCCCATGGGAGTCGTGTTGATTTCACAATCACGTGTTCTGGTGTGATTCCATCAGACAGTTGTCTGAAGGGGCGCAGCGCAAGGGACGGCTTGGTACGGCCGAGTAAAATAAAGAGCAACGAGCCCCTGAAACATGCCAGCACGAGCTAGACGCCTTTTGTATGCAGCAACACGATGCATTGTCTTTGGTGTACTGCGCAAATATGTTGCGTGAAATGGACTGAGGCATCGACAGTGACATGATTACTGGACTAATTTACAAGCTCTCACTGTCTTGCCCACTTCATACAAGATTTTACCCAGTGATTTAATTAGCGCACCAACTAATGCACATACATAAATTTTTTACATTAAAACATTTAAAATCGCTCCAACATGCTTCGATCCTAAGATCATCTTCATGGAGCTGCACTGTTCCTTGATAAAGTCACATTTTTAAAAAAAACATTCACTGATTAATTTCCTTATACAAGGTGGTTCAAATATGTCCGGGACTGACTGCGGCTTGATTACACACGAATCAGTCCCGGTCATATTTGAACCACCTTATATTAACTTTGTGCTGTGGCAGCCTGTCGTATTTTGTAAGTCGTATGCTGCTGAGGGTGCGCCTGACTGTGGGTCAGGCGCACTCTCAGCAGCATACGACTTGCACAGTACGACATGCTGCCACAGCACCAAGTTAATATAAGGAAATTAATCAGTGAGTGTTTTTTAAAAATGTGACTTTAACAAGGAACAGTGTAGCTCCATGAAGATGATCTTAGGATCGAAACATGTTGGAGCGATTTTAAATGTTTTAATTAAAAAAAATTATGTGTGTGCATTAGTTTGTGTGCTAATTAAATGTCTCTATGAAATTCACGGTGCAACGATAAAGATTTTACCCATTGTTTCCGCTTGTAGTTTTGAAGCTATGCGGAATGAAATCACTCTAGTACATCTATGTGGATTCCGTTGTTACAATTCAACCACTGAGAAAATTCTTTACATTCGACTATTGCAGAAACATGAGATTCAAATGCAACATTAGGCCTACATCAACAACATGTATATAAAGATTGTAAGACAACCTATGAATCGCTTAGGAGAGAAACACTGTATAACGTTTTAAGCGAATTCGAAATACTGAAGATCCTTGCTCGGTCAATTAAAATGGGTAAGCATGAGGTGTTTAGAGTTCGTAGAATGTATTTACCTCATGAACTTATGATATGACAGTCAAGATTGAGTTTTATGTTTTGTTTCAAAGGCTGCGGAATGGGATGTTACTGTGGTGGAAGAACGTGAGTTAGATGGAAAACCGTAGTAGCACAGGCAATGGAACTGGCTTAATTTCACTTCCAATGGGACGACTTCGTCATTATTGGCTTTGGCACCTCGAGGTTAGCTGTCCCTTCTTCATGTTTTGTAATTACTTTGTAAAGAATATAACTTTATATTTAATGCACTATACTTGGTGCGAAATGCTGTCTGGTGTCGACAGGTCCTCGCACAATATTTTCTTCGACCCGTTGACTCTTGAATATGGGGCACTACGCTCCCTCGTGAAACTTGTCTCCGAATACCAGTTGCAACAGCGCCGTATCTCAAAAGAATGTAAATTTGCCCGTCTGAATGTTGGTAACTCCACAACAGCGACTTGAATTCGGTTTTCGGTGAGCCGCAGGTGGCCTTTGCTGAAAGTTATGCAGTGAAATTTATTGTGCTAGGTATCGTTTAAATTTCTTAGCTTGTCTTACTTGACTTTTTTTTAACTTTATCACATGCTTGTCAAATGGTAGCTATGTAAGGCATAAATATTTGAGATCTTGTAGTATACTTACCCAATCCGGATTTTCTCGCTACAACTCATACTTGGATTCTACGAAATTTGTATTTAAGTTTCAGTCCTTGTATTCCCTTGTAATGCAGGTTGAGTCATAAACGGTACCGTCACTTGTCGCATGTTTAACACGATTTGTGTGTACATAGCTTAACGTGTCTAACGGAAAGAAGTGACCAGGTCTCGTGTGGACTTTCCTGAATACAAAGAGATTTTCTGACTCATCTACATCCTGGTATACATTCTGATACAAATCAATTTGTTCTCCTCAATGGTACATGTTTCAGTTTTTATTTTATCCTTGCAAATTTGTGTTCTAAGGTTGAGATAATAATTGAAAGATTATATCTAGTTTATTCTTAGAATCAACTTTCAGCCGTCCAAGTTAAAAGTTTAGAAAGAGCCCCAAGGCGATAACAACCAGACAGACTCTTTGAACACACGTAGCCAGGGAACCAAGACGCCTTCTGAATTGATTAGTCTTCTTCATAAAGTAATGAAAAAGTCTTTCATAGAAAGCAAGATAAATACTCTTTTCGGTGTACGTATGTGTTATATTACAGTGGGAAGCATATGTATTTTATTGTGGGAAGGAAAATGAAATTGATACCAAGTGATTTGAGACATTCATATACCTGAGAGCAACATGTACCTGAGCCTATTTCAGTGGTAGACATTCCAAACTTTTTGCAGACTGCCTTCTCTTGTGCAAGGGGAAGACCTGGCGCCATGTAGCTACTATTTTTGTTGTAAGACAACGTTTTATACTGGACTAGACCGTGTTTGGAACGAAGATATTAGGAAGGAGCTGAAAATAATATTAACATAAAATATAATAAACAAACCCTGACAAAACTGGACAAAAGTTTCGAATGGAAGTACTGAAGAAAGACTACCTAAACAGATTACAGAGGAACACCCTGGCAAAGACGGTATGAGTTACACCAGTGGTTTGTAACTTGTGGACAGCGACCTTCTGAGGCTGCAGTCATTGCAATGTGTCCGCAAATTCATGTGCTAACGAAGGACAACCTGCATTTGGAACCACGTTTAAGGTTGTAACATTTATTGTCTTCTCCAGTCTTTCCATCCCTGGAAGGCGCAATACAGAACCAGTCATCGCATCCCATGAATCAGACTAAAAAATACGCAAATCTGTTTCCCGTAAACTGTGTAACTATTGTATTTCGTGCATATATATTACAACTTTTTATACGTGTGTATATGCTGAAGTGATTAATGCAATTCAAGTTTATTTTAAAGCCAACATTAATAGTAGCTTTATCTTATTACCGTATCTGTTTCCTCAAACAACGTACACAAACAATGGAGTCAACCGTTAAAATAGCGCCTTTACTTTCTTAGAAAACTTTTTCAAATTTACATCTTAATTTTTTTACAAATCTTAATATATGTTTTTGTTCCTTTCCTATAGTAAGGTATGTCCATATGATTACGAAATATTTATTTTTTCCATATATTAGTAAAAAAAAAGTGTAATGCTTCAAAATGAAAAATGACGCTGTTGTATCCATATGAGATATAATAACGCCACTTTTGGAAAGTGTGCTATAATCAGAAAAACTCTACAATACGTAAGTGTAAAACTGTGTATTTTTATTGAATTCTAGAGAATGTAAACCCTACTGAGCCCCTATTTAACATAGCATTCAGTGCCAATATTACACATTTCTGTGTGAGCTACACTTTTGTTCACTTCTTTCTTATCCCACGTGTGTCTTAGGGACAAATGAGCGCTAACATATTTTGAAATTCGTTTATATCATCTTAACTGTACATAACTGGATTCATAAAGCCTGATAAACAGTAAATATAATTTATCTTATATAATGAGAACTGTTTATTTTATCTACAAATATGGTGTTATGTCATCCAAATATACAATTACGCGAGATTTACCACATTGCAAAAAATAGGCAAATGTAAAATTTATGTTACTGCGTGCTAAAAAAGTTGTACTGTGGAAGATTATCTGCCACCCACAAATATTTAACTTGAAACTGGAATAGCAGTAACAAAGCCAAAATATCACAGCTGTTGTAAAGAGACTCGCTTGGGAATTGAGCGGACAATGTTAAGTTTCCAAGACCTTTAGCAGCAGCAACAAAAAGACTGCTCCCAAATTTATGCTACTGATATCTTAAATGCGTAAGGACTATTGTGCTACCTCTGCAACACACGTAATGACTAATTTGCGGTAGAAGAGCTTGTGCCGTTATTTTAGACATGGCATTATTGTAGCCTACTTACGAATAACATCTGCTTACGTTTTCACTTTTTTAAGGTCCTTACACTCGAAAACTTTTGGAATCACTAAGTTTCATCATAAATGGAAGAAAAAAATAAAGAAAGAAGAAGAAAATTATGTTTAATGCATAGGTATGCTTATAATGGTTATGCTCTTTAGACATTTTAGTCAATCGATGTAGTAACTTAGTGAACACAGCCTTTTCTCAGGACAGAGGCCCTGTTTGGAGCTCGGAGAAGGGTAGAGAGAGTGTCAGGTCGAAAATCATTTCTTGCAGCTGGTTTTGTTCTGAAAAAATACAGTTGTTGATTCATAAATTTGTGTAATGGAAATTATCTGACTGGGAACTGATTCATGGGCAAACACCAAACTTTTTTTTTGACGTTTTGCTGACAGTGCATCTCATTATATTTATCTCAATAATTAACCAACTTAATGCACAAAATGTTTGTTTTACAATAAGTTTATTTCATGCCTCTACATGTTTCGAGCACATGTGCTCGAAACATATAGAGGCTTGAAATAAACTCATTGTAAAACAAAAATTTTGTGCATCAAGTTGGGTAATTACTGAGATAAAAACACTAAACTATCAGCTTCAACCGCCATGTGTGACAGACCCCACGTCTACAAGTGTATAAGTTAAATAACTGGCAATTACGAAAAAATCGGATATCTACCGAATGAAATTCCTAGTGGTACAGTTACTACAAACTGCTAGTTGTGAGTGTTGAAATGACAACCTTACATGTGATAATAAAACGTTCCTAGCAAAAGGGGGAAATAGTTGGATTGTAAAGTTGTGGGTTGCAGCGAATACGCAAGTATTCTTATCGTCAGTTTCACATCAGAATTTAAACCACATGCTTGTATTACTTAGTGCAGTGTGTCCCACTCGTTACCGAACCCGGCATTTCTTTAATAATTCTAACACCAATGAAGATAGTACAACGAAAATTGAACAGGAATACGTTCAAATTTCGTTGCAATATCCTCATTAGTGGTAAAATTATTAAAGAAATGCCGGGTTCGGTAGCGAGTGGGACACCCTATATTATTTGTACAGGTTTGTTGCAGTCGGTACAATGGCAGTTGGAGACTTTGTTGATTCCCCATTGTTGCTATATTTACACCGCCCGAAGTACGTGTACATTATGCAAACAAAACTGAAAACAATAGCAATGAACAGAGTAACAACATATTTATATCACTTTAAACCCATAATTCTCGAACTACCTGATTCCAAGATCAGATTTATGCCTGAGTAGACAATACTTTCTCAAGTAACGTTAGTTTAGTCGCTTGTCCCTCTCCTGAGCCGCGTGAATTTAGTCCATCAAAAAGGAAGAGAAAAATAACAATAAAAGTAACTAAATGTTGCTTCCTTGCAATTTTTAATTATTAATTTTAATATTTTCTGCCCTCATATGCCTAGGTCTTCAAATTACTATCAGTTTCTTTTCACTTCCAACTGAAATGGTTTTTTTTTTTTTTTTTGAGGTGGGGATGGGAGGGGAAAAAAAAAAAACAAAAAAGTGGGGAAAGGGAGGAATAAAGTTATTTGCTGGAGAATGAAATGTGAAAAAAACCGTCTAAATTCCTTTTTTGGCAACTTTT
>Ga0123357_10012486_pt1 | contig 10960 bp, 8 predicted proteins | sample TergutEmb28metaG_FD_89873 | JGI IMG/M metagenome (GOLD analysis project Ga0123357, IMG submission 89873) | Embiratermes neotenicus P4 segment gut microbial communities from Petit-Saut dam, French Guiana - Emb289 P4 | ecosystem: Host-associated > Arthropoda: Insects > Digestive system > Gut ... | reverse complement strand
GGTGAGTGAGTGAGTGAGTGAGTGAGTGGGTGATGGGTGAGTGAGTGAGTGAGTGAGTGAGTGGGTGATGGGTGAGTGAGTGAGTGAGTGAGTGAGTGAGTGAGTGAGTAAGTAAGTAAGTAAGTAAGTAAGTAAGTAGGTAGGCAAGTAAGTAAGTAACTAAGTAAATAAGTAACTAAGTAGGTAAATAACTAAGTAAGTAAGTAAGAAAGTAAGAGTATCACTCAAGGTTATTCAGCAGCAGGTGGGATAAGAGAATGACTATGTTTGGTAATCCACCAGAAAGGAAGGCAATAGGACTAGTCATGACCTATTTTAAGCTACTAAGCAGGCATTCAGCTAGAAAGGCTGAGGGGAAAACAAGATAAACAGATGTGATTGGCATTCATCATTGATGACAGACACGGACAGTTTCTGTGAAGAAAATTCATTCCATACTGACACGGCTCATAGCCCAAGAAGATTACAGTGCATACAGTCACCATGATGATAAATGATAAATGTGTCACACAGCTGGTGTATCAGGTGTGACATGAACTTTTCTCCCAAGTAAACAAAAGTGTTAGTACTTGGAGCTAACTAGTTTGGTTTAATTTCTCTGTGAAATTGTCCCCTAGTTTGTTATTCTTAATTCCAGGTACATGTATTTCAATACGTTTCAAATTACTAGTAGCAAAATAAGATTATGGTGCAGTGACTTTTGTTACCATGTTTTTGTGGGCAATTACGAGAAACCCACTGCTTCCATCTTTACCCTTACAACAGAAGCAACAGGTTCTGCCAAAATGTTAGTTTCCACCCACAAAAAAATATGGCGCCATAATCCTCAATCTTTGTGAAAACCTCTAAACACATGCAGGAAACCGTTCACCATTTAAACATCTGTTTTAATTGTATGTTTGATATACACACCACTTTCTTCTTCCCAGATGATTTGCTACTGGAAGTGCCTTGAACTGAGAACTTGGCACTCAGTTCGTCGATGGTTGTTACATCATAACCATCACCACAATGGCCTGAGCGGTCTGCAGATGCCATGTCAACATCTTCTGACTCAGCCAAACGATCGGCCACATACCGAATTGCAGCAACCCAATCCTCCCTGAAGAAAAATCATACACCCAAGCATGGAAACTTCTATATTCATAAGAATACAAACTTATCAATGTCATTTTTCAGATCATGCAAACAGTTTAATTTTTTAAGACAAATTACAAATGGAGAGAAGCAATGAAACCACTTTGCTTAATTCAATTAACATTTATTGGTACATGTAACTGCAATCAGCTAAATGCCATGAGAACACAATGCACATTTCAAAAGTTCACCAAAATTATTTTACTGACTACAGTGCAGTTCGCATTTTCAATCCATCACAAGTGGTGGCATGAATTTTTTCCCAAACACGTGACCAAGCAGAGTTCTGACTCCAATCATTATTAGTCCAACATGAAAAAGTGGGCACTTTCCTGAAGATATGGGCAGTAAAAATAAAGGATGGCAATTCATTGCCAGTTAGTCATAATATCTGAAACTCTGAAAAAATAAAAAGTCCTGTCCTGAAAGAAGCCCCAGTGCCATGAGGCACTGATGGAGGGATACATTGCCAGTAACATTTCATATCTGTGCCAACTGCAATTTTGCTAATTTAGAACATGATGAAATATAAAATCTTCTTGGATGTGACACCATGTGGCCTGGTAGAAATTTACCTACGTTTCTGAGAAACGTGCTATCTCCATCTTCAGGGTAGTTAAGGCTATGCAATGTCACATCCCGGGAGGCAGTACTCCTCATAGCCACCACACTGAGAACCTCAAATCTCACAACTGACAGGATACAGCAAAAACACAGCTAATATTTTGGAATATGGCACTGTATTACGTAATATTACTGTACTACTGTTTCACAGTAAATAATCAATTAACCGAACCAGTGCTCACTTGGCTAATACAAACACATTTTATCACATAAAAATACTTCACAAATGATAACTAGCATTTAAGATAAAATTAGAAGCTATGTGGCAGACATTATTCATTCAAGGAGACCTATCAAATGTCAAAAAACAGGATCCATAAATCCACAAAACAGGTGATCTTTCAAATCATTCACTTGTAAGGCCACATGACTGAAAAATAGATAGGTAGATAGACAGATAGATAGATTAGACATGTAGACAGATAGATAGACAGAAAGACAGATGGATAGAAAGATGGACATATACACAGACATAATTAGGGAAGAATAAAGTTTTTCTTGATTTCAAACTTTCACCATGTTCTGAATGTTGTATTCTTTCTTTTGGGTGATTCCCCGAAGTCTGAATTTTATATGCCGACGTTTCGGAACACCCTGTCTGTTCCATTTTCATAGGCGGTGTAACCAGGAAGATTACACCACCTTTGAAGATGGAACAGACAGGGTGTTCCGAAACGTCGGCATATAAAAATTCAGACACTGGGGAATCACCCAAAAGAAAGAACACAACTAAGAAAAGTTGTTCCTCTGATAACATAATTAAACACAATGCCATGAAGATGTGTGGATGAAGTGAATTACAGTTAAATGCATTCTTCAACTTGACACTACATGCGAGTGCCTGGTCAGTCAGCTTCATGCACTGACTGCTCTACACCTGCGGGAAGAGCCTCAGGTATCCACTCACTGGACAGGTAGCTATGTGGGCCCCACAGGCAGTGGACAGGATGGACAGGAAGCTATGTGGGCCCCAGAGACAGTGGACAGGATGGACAGGAGTACTCTCTTTGCTTCTGCTGGGAATGAAACCCCGGGCCTCTGGTCAAGCCAGCAGCCTTGTCACTGTCCTGAGTGTGTAAAGAATAATCAGAACCAGATGTGTAGGTAGGAGTGGGCGAGTGGTGCGGTCGCCCAGGGCGGCAGAATCCAAGCGGTGGCATAAGGAACATATTAAATGAAAAATGTTCAGTTTCTGCGTTCAACAAATTTTAAATCACCGATCCCAGTAAAAGGATATTCAATGAATAATTGCGACTTTTTAAAGTTCGTTTTGTGTTAGGGTCCCCCTACGGGGCTACTCGCCCCGGCAGCTAGAAAACCTAAGCTATGAGGGCTTAGCCGAACAGAAACTGTGAAGTCCTGTTGGTCCCAACAGTACGCACAAAGTACACTGATATTCATGTAATACAGCAGGTCATTTCATACCTCTCTTTGTCTGATTCAACGTGGAACGTTCGTTCAATGACGGTGGTCCATTGCAGACCTCGTATTAGGAAGGTGTAAGGCTTCGGCCGGTCAGAAGTCATGATCTGGCACCCCTTCACTGTGAAATTGTTGAGTGGGTCGCTCAGATTATGTTCAGGCTTCGTCTTGAAGCCAATCAGTGAGCCGTCATCCAGCAGCAGAAAGTAGCGGGAGCGCCAGTTCCTGATGTGTTCCCCTGTCAACAAACAGCAACCGTGAATGCACTACTGTAGTGTACAAACGGTAACATGTGTGGCTATATACAAACAACCACAAACTTGACTGCCTATGTAGGTAACATTTTGCACACAGGTAACAAATGTGAAAGTGATTTCAGGACAATGCAGTCACCCAAACATCTTGGGACACATCTCATGTTGTCCATTACGTTCCCTTCGCATTACATGAAATATTTCGCATCAAATAACAAAAATACAGGTAAATGCTTAGGGAGCGACGGTTTTCCAACACATAAACAACGGACCCCACTAAAATTTCTTTTCGTCATTTTTACCTCTGCCACACTATCATCGTAGAAATAAGAAAGGAAAACTTGTAACAAAGGAACATGTCTCCCACTGACGGATACTTAATTCCTACAATATTTAATTAAATGTCACATAATAATAATAATAATAATAATAATAATTCAGGCCTTTACTGTCGTGCCGACTCGAAACATTCACCGTCAATTACACAAACAACACAGCCGAATTAAAATTATGACGACGTCGCTGGTGGTGCTGGCGAGTGCGTCGGCAAAACTTTATATATATTTCAAAGCATAAGCCTCGCTCTTCTGTCACTATGTATATTACGAAATAATTAAAAATAATATTTAAAGTCACTCAGCTCAGGTACCGTTCCAAAACTCTGTTTTTAACAATTTCCCACTCAAATTTCAATGGTTTTTATGCTTACAATAATAAATGATTACGATGATGAGAGGAGAGGGACGAGGACGACAATGAGAACTATACTACAATGCAGATAACATACGCATGAACGTAACACTGAGGCGCGTTCGAGTAACCAGTTGACGTGGAAGAGCAGTAAGTATTACATATTCTGAGTGTGTGTAGCCTTAGTTATCCAGCATGTAATGGGCATGCGCCGTATTATGCTGTCATCTGTGGCCTGTCTGGCTCTACTATATTTTTTCACACTATTTCATAAACGGCACGATTGTCGGAAAAAGTTATTGAACACGAGATGTATTTTCATTTTATCTATAATTTTTGCCCGAAACATTTCTCATTCTAAGAAGAACTGAGCGAGATATGGTCAAAAATGAATATTGGTTTTTATGTAAAGTACCCATCATTCTTGTCAGACTGGAGTGAAACTTGGAATTTTCTCGACAGATTTTCGAAAAATACATATCAAATTTGATGGAAATCCGTCCTGTGGGAGGCCAAATGTTCCATGCGGACGGATTGAGACGGACATGACCAAGCTAGTAGTTGCTTTAGAAATTTTGCGGACGCCTCTGGTAATGTTTCCATCAAATCTTGCAAATTTCAATATGCTGCGTATGTCTGTCACGTACAAATTTTTTACACAATACGCGCATTTCGAGGGAAAGGGTAAAGAAAAATTTAATCTGAATTTAAATTACAAGTCATAATAGGGCTTACAGTTCCACGCTTGGAGGCATCCACTGCAAATTCAGATCAGACCTCGTAGATCCTCAAATAGCCTGAAGGCATATATTGCGCAATAACTGAACGTATACCAGCACCTTCTGTAGCCCTTGCCATTCACTGTTTGTAGTCTTCAGTCTCGTTAAACACGATTTTATAATTTGTACAGCTCATTCAGCGTTTTTAAACAACCTACACAGTTTAGCAATGAAGGGGTCTAATCTGCTCGAGGGTGGTCCATGAAAAAATGATGCTGGGACAGCATGTGTAAAAACAAAAGGCACAGCTGTAGGGAAAATAAAATTGAGGATTCTATGACAACAGACTGTTGATTCCAATGACGAAATATTTCATGTTACGTAAGCATCCAACAAAAGGCTATAGAAACCGTATCGTGAAACCCCAAAACTAATATCTGAAAAGAAAATATTCTCTGGTATAATTAAACTAGTAATTATTATATCATCATCAAGAATAAAAATAAAATAAATGAGCACCACGCTATAAAGACATGAAAAGGGCGTCTTATTGTATGCATTCTTAACAATGGTACTAGAAGTGAGTGGATAGCTTCATGTTTCGGTCCCTTTACTCTATGCACGCACTACACAGGCAGTGGGTGGGACCTGGAAACAGTCTGAACACTATGGAAAACAGAAGTCTCTTGCCGCTGCCGGCAAACGATTATCGGCTCCACGGTCATCACGTCCGTAGTTGTCACTACACAGACTCAGCTATCCCACTTCCGAAAGGCGCGTTTTAAAAAACTGGCTGGATTGATAAAGGTCAAAAAGAAAGTCTTAATTTGCCTTCAAATAAAGATGACTGTCCCACAGGGGGCGAAAAAGTGCCGTATGCCAGATAGGTACTCAGGCTATTCTACCCTAAGGGAGCAGAAAGCATATTATCCCACAAGGTCGGTATGTTTACGATACTTCATGGCGTCACACTGGAGAAGGCGGTAAAGTTTATAGTCACCCTCACAGACAATTCATATTTCCCAAGAGTTCGGTTACATCTGCTGTTGATAACCAGCTGCATGGAGTAGAGTCCTTTCAAAAAACCTAATATTTCTTCACCTAAACAAGAAACTCCCCTCACTGAATAAAACCCACGTTCATTACTGTGTTCATAGCAGCGAGCCTCTGATCCCTATCCTGACCGATAGAAACCTAGTTCACACTCTCGCAACCCACTTCTTCAAGATCCGCTTTAATATTATCTTCCAACCTGCGCCAACATCTTCTTTAGCAGCTCTTTCCTTCAGGTGTTCCCACCAAAACGCGGTATCAAGTTCTCGTCTCTGCCGTGCGTGCCACATGTTGCAGATGATAATCCATTACAATAAGAAAGAACATTCATATGTTTTATAGCCTGGAAGCTAGAAGGGAGCGTGAAAGGATAGTTTATGCATGATTTTTTGGGGACGACAGGACAGAAACAGTCAAAGAGCAGCTCAGATAAGATAAACCAAAGCAAGGAAACAGAATAGGCAGAAGAGGGAAAGCTGTCCCCGTGGTTAAACAACAGTATGCGTTGCCAGCATAAGCGGTGGTGGAGCCACTGGTCCACGCGTTCTCTACACCTGGCGCTAGATGAAGGTAAGGTAAGCTCCGCGCCCCGGCCACCATACTGCCTGGGCAAGAGCGCCAGGTACTATGTGCAGCTGCACAGGACGCTGGGGAGGCACCACAGCCAGACTAAAGGTTCTGCAGAACATAACAGTATCTTGTTGCTGTTGAGACGCAAACTCCATTACACAGGTTGTTCATCTCGTAGCCTAGGCACTGTACCAATGAACTATGCCGGCTCCCACAGGCAGACATAACACTTAAACAAGACAGGCAATGTACATAAAACGTAACATTGAGGAGCGTTCGTGCAACCGTTGTTGCCGTGGAAAAACAATAAGTATTACATATTCTGAGCGTGTGTTTGTAGCTTTAGGTATCCAGCACGCAATGCGCATGCGCCGTATTGTCATCTGTGGCCTGTCCGGCTCTACAAAATTTATCCACATTATCACATAAATGGCACGATTTTCGAAGGGGAAAAAAAAGTTATTGAACATAAAACGTGTGTTTTGATTTTCTCTACAACTTTTGTCTGAAACATTTATTATTCTAAGAAGAAGAACTGAGCGAGATGTGATCACAAATGTATATTGGTCTTTATGTAAAGTGCGCGTTATTCTTGTCAGATTTGAATGAAACTTTCATTTTCTCGAAAGATTGTCGAAAAATAATCACATATCAAATTTCAAGAAATGCGTCCAGTGGGAGCCGAGTTGTTCCATTCGGGCGGACAGAAGGACAGACATGACGAAGCTAATAGTCACTTTTCGCAATTTTGCGAACGCACCTAAAACCAAATACAGAATACGGCAGAATGGCATACATGAGAATGGACAGAATAAAATGGATGAAGCAAACGGACAAAATATAGCAAAGAATAAAGACGGTGGAACAGTGCCATGTAGGATGAACACAGCAGAAGCAGTCTTGATGAAAGAGAAGAAATAAACACTGAAGACACATTAGATAAAATGGAAGTTGCAAACAGATATGCAGTGCACGTACAAAATATAACAGAATGGGATTAGATACGAATAAACACAATAAAAATGTTTCAAGAGAATAATAAAAAAACCAAGTTTACAGGAAAATACGTAGAAAATAAAAAGGATGGCACAATGACTTCTGCTGAAAGTAGTCATCACATATTTTGATACATGTCTTATAGTGGGTCCCTGTCACCACGGCATGGCGCGTCCTCAGGTTGCGGACAGAAGAACGGCCTCCGATAAGGAGGGTAGCTGCGAATAAATTGAATAAGCAGTCGTGGACAGCCGACGAGGGGTGGTCCTCCAGCTTGGGGCTTGGGCGAGGTGCTAACAACCCCTCCCTGTAAAAAAGTATGTTAAGAAACACTCACATGCGGGATGCTTGCTCTGGAGACAAAACAAAACGGAGGTAAACTACTCTCTCCGTGGGGGGGGGGTGGTTTTCTAGGGGGTGGCGGACGCTTGTGAGTGCGGTAATGAACCTTCGGGTTTCGTGAAATGTGGGGAATTTCTTGACTAGCTGCAAACCAGTTAGCTTCTCAAGGACTCCGCACCATGGAGTAAGTAAGTAAGTAAGTAATTAAGTAATGTCTTATACCAACATACAACTGATACGAGGAAGGAAGATGTGTAAAAGAGATAAAAGAAACGACGCTTGAAGCAGGTCAGATAAAACAGACAGATCAGACATAACGTAACAGTCATAACGCACTCTACACCTTAAGACATTGAGATGCCACAAATGTCAAAGAACCAGATGGAAGAAATATACAAGATACACAGGACAGAATGTCATGATCTGGAAAGGTTACAGTACAAACAATCATCATGTAAGTATTTAGTGTGTCATTTGAGACGGAGAATTGAGTGAAAATGACAGAAGGAACAGAACACACAAGATATACAGTATCAGATAAAACAGGACGGACCAGAACAGAAAGTAAGAGACCGTAACACGTAAAACAGAACATTTAGAAGAGCACAGAATAGTGCCGAAACGAAGTAACACACCCACACACCCACCCACACACACACACACACACACACACACACACACACACTCAGCAAGACTCGGCACTTGGCTGGCCAAGGAGTATGAAAGTTTTTTATACATGGAACCGTAGATGGACATGACCAAACACACAAGGTACACAGAATATCACAGTCATGGAACAGGCACGAAGGCCTCAAGAAAATAAAGCAAGCAGGGCGTAAAACACAAGACAGGTCAGATGAAAAGCTACATTCGGGACAGGAAAACGACGGACAACCAGGCCAGCGGAGAGAATCGTTCCAGATTTGAGTGAGACAGATGGTAATGATAATGAACGTAACGTACCTGAATTTAAACCCTGGAACCAACACAGTCCACAGGTAATGGGAAGGGCTAGGGACAAACGGAGACAGTTGGCAGCAGAACACTGTGATTGTATTGACCAGACAGAAATTTGGCAACACGGAGTCGCGAATTCCAGACAGTGAGGGGAGGATAAGAAACCGTAAATAACGTAATAGGAATAGTAGAACAACAACGTTAGGGCAGAGGAGGAAGAGGCACTAGGTGAAGGTGAATGCGGTTTAATGTCAAGGTGCGACTCGCTTCTCACACAGGACTACTTAATGTAAGTGTGCTACAACCGGGAACACATAGCAACATGGCCAGAACAACACGTCGAGTCCCAGTGCTTGGTGCGATACGCCCGAACTGCGTACTGTGCTGAATTAATCAAGCTCAATGTCAGGAATCACGTGTATGTAAGGGGAGTGGAGGTAAAGCTCCACACTTTTAACGCGAGATTGCATCCCTGAAGAGCGTCGATTACAGCAGCTCTGCTCTTCCGACTTGCCATCTGTATACACTGAACAACTCGCGAACAGCGGCAGGGATCTGCATGATATTGTACACAAGCCAGTTAATACGGAAAAATGTTGAGCCATTTTAAAGTTTCGTTTAGACTGGACAATTTTAACGACCACTTTGTAAGACAGCCTACGTCCGTTTTGTGTCCAAGAGCGTTCGTAACCCTGTTCCGCACATGCGCAATACCTAACAAGCTCAGGATCCGTACACAACTTCGGAAAATAAAACCACACTTCATATTATTTACATTTCGTGTGTCGAAAATGGAAATCAAGGGCTCCAGACATTTGCAGAATGCCCTTTGATCGTGTCCCTGGACACGGCTTTGTCATACGAAGCCAGGGTATGCCGGAAATTTGCAGTCCGTTTTCCCCCAGCAGTGCAGCTTCACAGAGAATCTCGAAGTTCCGACCTCCAGCTTGTAAGCAAGCCTCGCACCTTCTAAAAACATTTTCGGATACAATACAGAGCTCTTATCATTTAATTAGCGCACCAACTAATGCACATATATAATTTTTTTACACTAAACATTTAAAATCGCTCCAACATGTTTCGACCCTAAGATCATCTTCAGGGAGCTACGCTGTTCCTTGCTAAAGTCACATTTTAAAAATATTTAAAAAATGTGACTTTAGTAAGGAACAGCGTAGCTCCCTGAAGACGATCTTGGGATCGAAACATGTTGGAACGATTTTAAATGTTTTAATGTAAAAAAAATATATATGTGTGCATTAGTTGGTGCGCTAATTAACCCTTATCCTGCTAACGTGGAGAATATGGTGAGCTCCTAATAATGCCAGCATATGGCAGATGGGATTTAACTCGGCGTTTAAAGGGTTATATTATTCTACGAAATGTAAGGTGCAACGATAAAGACAGAGCTCTTATCTTGAAATATTATGAATTTCCTTTTCCACTCCTTAAACGAGATTTTCTTCAGAAACCTATTCGTTCGCCATGACAAAAAGAAGTCCCGTGCCTACCAAGAAACTCTTCAGATTCATTACCTACTCCGTGCAGCACAGTACACCTACAGAAGTTAATAGTACCTCAGCACGCCAAACAATTCTCAGTTGAATCCGAAACGTCAACGCGCTCAAAAGGGCCTGTCACTGGATCAGCCTTACAACGGCGCTATATATGTAAAGCAAGATGCATCGCGGATTATCGATAAAGGAACAGAATAAAATACCTCCAAATTACTTACCCAGAGCCAGACGACTATAGCAGACATCCGCACAAGTTTATTTAGATCTGTACATAAAATTTCTAAGTAATCCACGCCGTACTAAAAGTAATTACGCGAATCAGGTCATTCCCATTACAGACCCAGAACATATTGCCGAACACTACAGATCTGTGCTCCGGCGCCCAATCAGTTTTACGCTACACGCACTACGTATGTGATGAAGAAGTTGCCGAATTAATAAGGCGTTCAAAGTAAGTTTTGATTTGAGAACTGCGCTCTTCCGGGCTATTACGCAGCGAGTAGTAGGTACCGTATATTCTCGAATCTAATCCGCACTAGCTTTTGCCGATTTCTTAAACGAAAAAACAAAGTTAGTTCGCGGTTCTAAACCGCACCTTTCCTTCAACCGCCTTCAGAAGTCGCGCGGTGGGTTTCGGCTGCATGGAAAGCCATCCCGGAGAGCATTATCGTCAGATCTT
>Ga0123357_10012485_pt1 | contig 10960 bp, 4 predicted proteins | sample TergutEmb28metaG_FD_89873 | JGI IMG/M metagenome (GOLD analysis project Ga0123357, IMG submission 89873) | Embiratermes neotenicus P4 segment gut microbial communities from Petit-Saut dam, French Guiana - Emb289 P4 | ecosystem: Host-associated > Arthropoda: Insects > Digestive system > Gut ... | reverse complement strand
TGTAGTGTGTTACAAAAACAACAGAAGGAAGGAGACAGTGTTTTGGTGCCCCGAATGTGAAGCAGCCCTATGTGTTGAAGAATGTTTCAAGGCATTTCACACCAAGTTAAATTTTTAAGGTAATATTTGATTGGATATTTGAAAAGCTTAGACATTCCTAAATATTTTGTTTCAAGTTTCTTCAAAATCCAACCACTATTAACAAAACAACATTATTTTGAATAGACTCCTGCACAATTTAGCTCAAAATTTAAATACCCCGTACAAAAACCTTCCCACATCACAGTATTGACTGGGTTTTAAATACCCCCACACTGAAGGGTTAACATAAAACACAATTACCAAAAGGCATCTATGAACATGCCATCATACAAGTAACATCTACATTGTCTAGGTAGTAACAAAAAGATCTTCAATTCATTCATTCCTTTGGCGTGTGCAGAATGTGACAATTCCTTGTCGGGAGCTTCTTCCATTCACCTCTGTTATGTAATTTTTCCTCCCATCCTTCTCCACCAACTATTCATCCATTCTCTCTCACCGCATCTTTCCATCTATTTCTTGGTTCACCTCTCAATCTTGCTGTTCCCAAATTCATAAAACACTCTTTTGGGAATTCTATTTTCTTCCATTCTCTATACATGCCCAAACCAACATAATCTATTTAACCTTATGGTCTCTATTATAGTAGGTTTTCTAACTCATGAATAAATTTCTTTATTGGTTAATATCCTCCAATTTTCTTTTTCATCGTCATATACTGGGCCTAAAATTCTTCTAGTCACTTTCCTTTCAAAAGTGTTCAATTGCTTTCCATCTCTCTTTGTTAGTGTTCAAGTTTCTGACGCGTACGTTAACGTTTTGTTTATTATTGTGTTCTTTAGTCCTAACTTTAGTTTCTTTGATATGTTCTTATTTTTAAAAAATTTTTGTAGCATAAAATATGTTTTGTTAGCATTGTTTATTCTTTCTTGCAAGTCTTGCTACCTTCATTAAGTATAACTCCTAAATATTTAAAATTTTCCACTCTTTCAAATTTGCAATTTTTTTTAATGTCCTACTTTATTTTTCTTTAAACTGTTTTTCCTTTCCACTATCATATACTTTGTCGTTTCTTGGTTTATCTGTAGTCCAAACTATCTAGCAATGTTTTCCATTTCTACAGAAAGTTTTCTTATTTCTATTCCATTTTTTCCAATTAATGCAATGTCATTTGCATATGCTAATATATTCAATAGTTCTTTAGCAATCTTTGTACCACTAGGAACCATTTTTATGCTTTGTATCGCTTTTTGTAATGCCAAATTAAATAATATTGGTGATAAAGGATCACCCTGTTTCAGCTCTATTTTATTTTCAAAAAAATACGACAATGTTCCTTCTATTCTAACCGCACTTCTTGTCTCCTGTGCACGTTTTACACATATTTATTAGTTTAGTAGGAATTTTAAATTCTTTCATAGTTCCCCATAAATTTTCAATATATGGTTTAATTTTTCTCAATATTATATTCGACAAAATTTTGTAAGCTGCATTTCCCAGTGCTATTCCCATATAATTCTCACACCTATCTCTGTCTCCTCTTTTGTGTATAGGAACTATTATTGTTTCTTTCCGTTCGTCAGTTATCCTTTCCTCCTCCCAGATTTGTCTTACTACTTCATACATTCTATTCAGTTTATTTCCTCCTTTTTTTATTAATTCTGGATGTATTTTATCAGTTCCAGCCACCTTGTTATTTTTTAAGTTTTTTATTGCCTCTTTTACATCTTCTATAGTGAGTCTTCTACTTCAACTTCAACTTCGCTAATTTCTTTATTTCCTTTTTTAATTAATTCCCTTGGTTCTTCTGTGTTCAATGACTTGTCAAACTATTCTTTCCATATTTCTGCTTTCTCCTTTATATTCACTGCCAATTGTCCTTTAAAGATCTCCAATACATTCCATAATTTCACACAATACAGCAAAAACCAGTACTAACTTTTATAAGAGTGCCCTGTTTATACTGTAGCACCCTTTGATGAGGAAAAGTACCCTTTCACCAACAACTGTTCCATGAACACTTACATACAACAAACCACTTTCGAAGTAAAACCTTCAAAGCATAGTGGTAACTACATGCACCACCTACTTTGACATTAGAAAATTCCGAATTTTAACATAACGAATCTATTGACTGGTTTCTCACAACCCTCATATTAACCATCAATTACAACCCTAAACAAGTTCTAACACTTGGTCGTTGTACTGATGACACAGATTCCAATGCCTGTTTACTCACTTTCTTCCATACAAAGCAACTCAATCCATATAAATAGTTCAACATAACAAATGCTCACAAGGGGTGTGAAAAAGTACTAGTGAACAGGTACTGTGGTTTCTTTAAAATACCCACCATGTAAAAGTAGGCAAGAGCAGCCAAAGTTGACCACAATATTGTGCCAGTTTTTACAGCTTTGATCCACATGTAGTATGTCAGCAACATGCAGAAGATGGCAATTCCTGCAAAAATTAATTTCAATGAGCAATATATAAAATCTAAACACCTCTACTATAATCCAAAAATTTTCACAAAATGTAACACTAAAATTCACAATGCAAACTTAGTACTTGCAAGCTACACATGGTTAACCATGCGACAAACCTGATTTCCAAGTCTTTTCTTGAGAAGCTCACAGTTTCTCTGCTGGACAATAAATTCCCAAATTTGTAAGTAACCTGACTCTCACTGCCATATTCAGAACAGTCTGCCACTGAACCATACACTAAGCCAGAAGAATGCAGTCCATATCCTCACATGCTACGCACTCCACAATTTATGCCATTTCAAGTCAAGTAATTTCAGACTTCAATGATTTTTAAAATGCATATTAAAAAACAAGAAAGAAAAAATTTTGAAAAATTATTCCTCGTGGGAATGAACGTGCAATGAAATGAATATGGCAGAAATAAACTGCTGGGCGATAACATAGGCAGTTGAGCATTCATGCTGTAGCTGATCAGAATCCAGTGTATTGGGAATATATTTTCTTTGGTACATACTGTTATATAAAATGCATTCTTAAATCACAGAAATACCACAGAGAAGTATACATAAACAAAATATGAAGAACATCATGGATATGTTACAGCTGGTCTGACACAGAAACAGTCTTGTCCAGAATGGGTTTAGTCAACAGACGCCACTCTGATAACTCAGTAAATTGTATGAAAGTGACAAAAGTGCAACATACAGGTGTGTACTTCATTTTGAAACTCTCCACTAAATTCAATGAACTTTCTTCTATTGCCTAACCTTCATTATCGTAGGAACCAGCCACTGACCGAGATATGTAGCCAGGTACAATAGAGATCATTGCTGCAGCAACCAGACCTGATGCAGAATCCTGTAACAGGAATATATAAAACAGTACTTAAAATGTATTGCATTAAAATACGAAAAAGCTTCATGCATAAAAGTAAACACAAATACATAAAATTCAAACCCGGCAACCAAACAGCATTTATTCAAAACAAAACATGTCAGCAGTACACAAAGATGAGCATCTAAGCAGACAATTGCAGCATGACAGGCAGGAGATTTTATACACCAGCTGGCACCAAACGTTTAACTACTTGAATAAATGTAATGGATTGCTCACATTATCAAAATAAGTCAGATGGCTGGATAAATTAGGAAAAACCTCTTGTCCCATATTTGGGTAAATATGGTACTCACTTATATATGACATGCACACGTGCACAAATTCTGTGCACAAGGTCGACCAGGTGACTAAATTTTGTACCACAGTAAAAAAATATTTATGGTTCCTCAGTGTACAAATTGCATCCTGTCATCCTTCTGGCACCTGGAATTTTCTGGCAGCTCCATGATTTTTGGAAACTTTGTGTACCCATAATTATATGCATCCAATATTTTGGTTTTAGATCTTCCTAGCTGTTGTAGTTGAGACTTGCAAGTATTAACAGCTTCCCCATGAAAGATGAGGAGAATGGCAAAATACACATGGCAAGGTCACAAAACTAATGAAGATATTTAATCAGAAATTAACCCAGTTGTACAGAAAATTAAAAAAATACAGAAATAAATGGATACAAAGTGTTTGGCAAATGGACATAGACAAACTACCACACTTAATTATGAAATATCAACGAAGTAGGAAATGAAACCAAGGATGACCCCTTGAAAGACTTTTTGGCTGTTAATGGGACCAGAACACATCACAAGGCCTAAAACCCTGTAAGCTATATGATGATTATGATATTTTGGTTACCTCAGTTTATTAAAGTAACAATGTTATGTCAAGACAATTTTTTCAAGTATTGGTGTGCAATGTATCAATTCCACAAATGACAGAATGCTCAACACTTAGTTTTGGGAGCCAGTGAGTAACAGTGATGCTCTGTTCAGATTACACGGGAATGTAAATCATTAGGATGCATTTAGTTTTTTTTTCCAGAAGCTGCCACTACAGAATTGCTGAAGCTTTTTGTACTAATACTTTAAAATTGTACTTGGATCTGCTTGAGTTTCAATTCTGTTTATTGAGTAATAAAATGTAATGGTTCATGGCAATCTGTATGCTTAAACACCAGAAACCTTGACTAGAAAAATTTTTAGGAAATTGAAACTGCTCTCTTCAGAAAATTTAATTCTATTCATACTGGGCAACTTGGATACTGTTTTGCATACAAGCCCAAATTTCAATCAGGGACAAATTGTCACAAAATTTAATACTGGACTTGTTACCTGCTTCAGTTACTGTGACACTTCCAAAATGAATTACAATGAATAAATCAGGCAGAAATTCAAGACTGTTGATACTAATCACTAATCCAATTCCAATCATTCCATGCAAGAAGTGGCCTTATTTAGCACCATAATTCATTAAAGGGAAATACAAACCAGCTTCCCTTTCACAAACACACTTGGTAAGAAAAAAACCCACAAAAAGTTTGCATTTAAAACAATAAACAAACAAAACTGCACTCTCAGACAAAACTAGCCAATGGGGTTATTATTTTCCCAGTTATCATACATACTGGCAAACAAATTGACTTGACGCATAAGACAACTCCAAATTTTCAGTACTAGGTTTAATTTTTAGGCTCTTTTATCCAGATAACACAACAATAAAATATTTAAATAAATACATAAAAATACTCACGCACATGACATGTCACCTAACGAATCTCTGCTCTTACCCGCAATTCCTTTGTCAGAAGGTATGTAACAATGGTGGTGAGACTTGAGAAGAATGGAGCCAGGAACACACACACATTTCTGATGTCTATTGTCACATTGACAAGCCACGCCAGGTGGTACAACACAGCTGATGTCACCATCAGTCCAGGGTAAATTGTACCTAATTCCATACAATTACTGACATCACTTGCCAAAGAAAATACAGCAATCTGATGAACAAATGTTTCTCAAGTATACAACAAAACATGGGTAATAAGTGCCAATACAACACAACAACACTACTGTACCAAGTAATGCACAATTAAAACCACTCACTGTATACTGCACTAGCAGATTAATTTCATGAAAAGCTTTTTAACCTTTAACATGTGGAAATAGATTTTACATCTTCCAGAACTAACCTAATGATTCGAAGTGCTACATTTTCATTCAGATTACAAAATTACAATGCTTGGCCAGCTGGACTATGTGCACATCCATTGCAATAATGCAACACATGCCATTAAAGGTTAATGAAAGTCACTCAACACAGTGGTTGCCAGCTACATGAACTTACAGGACCTGTACTTTACTAGGCAACAGCCAAGACCCATGGCTTCAATCATTAACTCCTATGTACAGTGGCAACACTGATCACTACCTGAGAGAATGCAGCCAGTCCTTTCAATTATTTTTAGAGGCAACTTGCAAAAGCCCCACACATGACATGCACAAGCCACATTGTGGCCACCCATGACATATTATACTATTCTCTTATATATTGTTTTGATGTGGTGAATTGTAACGCTTTCATTTCTGGGCCCATACAATAACCACTACACAACATACTAAAAAATGTAAAAATTCTGTCAGTATAATGATAACCAATCACCTTAAGACTCAAGCACTGCTGACTCTTGAAATATCATGCATATTACTACTCTTTAAACAACAGAAAATGACCACCATAATATACGCATAAGAACATTCCAAGTCACTCAGGAGGATCACCAAACACTTGGGTTCAAACACTAACTTCCCATTCTTATGCCTACCAGCTAGCAAATATCCCTGCTTTCATGCTTAATAAATCATCTTCTATTATATTATTAGACCATATTTATTTTTATTCAGATTACAGCTTTCTTGTTCAGTTTGTGTCCAGTTCTCAGTACCCAAAAGTCTAAATGTTATAAATGAACAAAGTTATGACTCTTTTCTCTTATCTTTATAAAATAATTTAAGACTATAAAAAAACTGCATTCAATGTAAACTTAACTAATACACTGATTTATCAACCCAAGCAAGTAGCAATGAATGTGTTTTTCTTTTTTTCCATGTACACACAATCCTGTAGATCTCTGCCTAGGTGGTACATATGAAGCACCACCTAATATCAATGACAACTGACATTACTAAAAATCAATTCATGTACCAGTAACATTCACTGAAATAGGACTGATGGAGAAATCATGGATCACTTGTATCAGTAGCACAATTCTGTCACCAATGTAGCAATCTTATGAACATTAACAGAAGACAAAAGTGCAAAAAGTGCAAAGGACAGCAATTCTAATCATTTTATACCCACATTAAATCCATCCGCTTTATCAACATAAGAAAACATTTCAAAATCATCCAATCATCCCACAATTTACCATTTCACCATTCAACATAACCCTGCAGTGCAATTTCACATTCCATCACAGCCAGATCCCAACTGACTATCTGGAACATCTCATAACACCCCCAACCATACGCAGATAATCATCAACCATATCATGTTCTGCATATAAAAAAGCAAACTGCATCAATTACCAAAACCAGTCACTAATTACTAGCACAGCAGTGAATGAAAGTAGTCTGTAACAATTACAATACCATTTTTACCACAATTACTACTGTATTCAACTTAGCAAAACCCTCTTCAGCAAGGAATATTTGAATCATGGTCTTTTGATTTAAAATTTAAGAAGCTGTCTCTCTAAACTACAGAACAGAGAAGCAGAGACAAGAGATCTAACATATCTGCACATCATAATAAAGTGTATCATTCTGTACAGCCACCCTAAGCCATAAAAAGTAACAGAGTATGAGACAGACCTCAGAAGATATTACAGATTGAATCTTAAACGAATATGAAGGAAAAAAGACTTGTGTGTAACTCTGCAAGGAGTTTGGCTGCATCTTCCATGCTGATGCCCATGGTATCACACCATTATGTCTTCCACAGTTAATGTAAAGTTGTCATTACTTTCTCCTCAAATTTTCAAAATATGACGTCTTCCTCAACTGTGCAAATTCACACCTGTGCTATTTAAATGCCAGCATTTAAAGCAATGTCTGACTTTAAAAGCTGGGCAGTGAACATGCTTGAACACACAGAACACATGACAGCAACAATCATGTAGATTTTAAAATAATAATTAAAGCTTCTACTCTTTCATATCACCACCACTGAAGGAGTAATGCATAAGATTTTCAGAAATAATACAATTAATTTCCTGTACCTCATAACCTTTTTTTTAAAATGTCTGTCACAGAACTTCTTGGGTAGTCAAACAAACAGAAACTGTTACCAGCCATTACATCTAACACTGCAAAACATGTACTGTACTTTTCCAATACCTACAGAATTAGAAATGTGTGCACACGTGCACGCACACACGCGCGCACACACACACACACACGCATACATTTCAGCTAAAAACAATGCAGAATATTACCTCCAATAATTCTCCCAAGAGGATACCATGCTCTGTCATCAAACCAATTGTGGAAGTTGTAAAACCCTTCTTCTGCCAAAAACTTGGTTGTGCGATAATTGAAGTATGGATCAAATTCATGAATAACACTCTCAAATCTCAGAACAGAGAACAAACGAGTTGCAAAGGCTGCAAAAGTAAGCACACGGTTAATCAGACCAAATCACAACTGCATTACCAGTAAAAGATAAAGTTGTCCTTGTGCACACCATGAAGGCATACTGGGGGAGTGGAGATACAGCTCTCCCCCTTCCTAACCTCACCACTAGAATAAGATGAGTGGTCAACCACACAGTCTGGCAGCTTCACACCAGAGGAAATAGTCCCCACTACCCACTGAACAGGACATAACCTGTATAACATCAGTAGTATGAAACTACCAAGAACACAGCCAAGAGAGAGAGAAAGAGAGAGACAGAGGGGGAGATCAGCCAATTTATTATAAAACATCATTCTGTCTGCAAGTTTCTTAGCACGTTTTTGCTGTCATACAATATAACACAGTAACTACAAATGACATAAAAGAAAGGTCAGACCAAAATGCACACATAAAAATTAACACACCAAAATGTCATCACAAACCTAATGGTAATCTGGTGCACAACTATACTGTACTTACATTTGGTTACTCACTACCAAACAACGCAAGCAGCCTGCATTTGACCACTTACAGATTTCTGGATGTAAGAAAGAAGAAATTCATACCAAATATTGGTCACAAAAATTCAGGAGAAAAAACCACTCAATAAGACTAGGAACAGATCAAGTAACAGAGCTGAAGTGAGTCTTAAATGTAACACTGAAACAAATCTTAAATATAAAACTGAAATAAATCTTAAATAAGTCTTAAATAAAGAAGGATTTATGGGTAAGGTCTGGACTCAACTACCTCTGAACCTGGTCCAATAGCAGGTAGTTGTGGAAGAACTAACAAAACCCCTGGGTTCCAGACAAGAATGAGAATCTATGTACCATGTTAGAGACTATCAACTTCTAAACAAAAGCTCTAGTCCACACACACTTACGAAAAAAACACAATTACAATTACACTGAACAGTTTCATGATTCAATACTAAGGAATCACACTTACCTAACCCAGCTACCTACCACCAAACTGATTTTTACTTACACTTCCTATTTGCATTTGGCACTGACAGGATGGGGGAGGGGGGGGCATGTTTGGGCAGTATAAGTGGAAGTTGAGGCATTTTTATAAAAACTAAAATACAGTAAATCCCATATTTTAAAATACATGAACAATCCCACATCAAAGGCAAAACTTTTGTATGTAGGCTGCCTGATCAAAACTACATTCAATCATTTCTTAATCATAACATTAACACTGCCAGATTTTCAAGAACACAGAACCATGATTTTATATAAAAAAAAAACTCCCCAACACACCACACTATGCCATACCCTCATAAATTGCAGTGTTTGTTGACACCAAAATATTCCATTTAAAGAAAAAGAAGGCATTTCAGGTCACCAGAAAACCAGAGACTTCAGATGATTATGTAGTACTACAATCACAAATCATGCTTCAAGCCCTAAGATGTCTATTCCCTGCCACAGTATGAAATTTGGTACGAAAAAACAGTGATATGAAATTTGGTATGAAAAAACAGTGACTTAAACATGTTTTGCAAAAGCATGAGACTACATGTACACAAAATTCATAGATATGGCATAATTAAAACCACTGACAGTATACAACAAACCAAATATATTGACATGTTAAAGTACCTGAGGAAGATTCTGGTACTCAAATTTTGATGCTTTTAGAATTAGGTCTGACACAACATGTCTGAGATTTTTGGATGGTGCCTATCCAACAAGATGGGGGAAAAAGGACCGTGACACACGGCCGTGTACTGAAACATGAACCGCTGGAAACACCACTAACACATGTAATGAGTGTATTATAACAATGATATACTTACAAAGAATGGCAGCAAGTGACAATATACTTAGTTTCAGTAGTGTCTCTTGCTTCTCCGGAGACATCCGCATCTTATGGGATTTCAATAATGTCCCCACCATATTTTCTGTGCTGATCTAGAGATCCGATACTGAATGCATATACAAAACTGCAACAAAGTTACGATACTCCTAATAAGAGAAAATGTAAAAACATATACCAAATAACCCATACACACACAACACATTTCCTTGGCCACTTTGGAACATATCCGCAAGATTTATGTGTACAAGGTAAAAGAGGCTTATTTCAGTGTCACATAACCTAAGGACAATTCAGTATTACACATTCTACTGCCCTGAACAAGTAGATTATTGATACGGATGTACTTAAAAGTCTCATTTACAATTAAATGGAAATCGGCTAACCTCACCACAAAGCACCTCCAAACTTCTCGACCGGCTTCAGCACAACCACACGCCACAAACCAGCGTGGCAAGTTCCGACCATGGATCAGAGTTGCCGTTAAGGATCAAACATGGTAAATATCGATAAACGTATCGAAACGCTATATCAGACGGGCTATGACCAGAGTCAGATTAGTGGATCTATGCTAACCGTGGAAATGGGTCTACCCGTGCTGACACCTATAGATGCGACATTGTCGGTACATGCATATAACATCCTCAACCGGTATCTTCGAGCACTATACGTAGACTTAAACATCACTGTCGATAATACAGCCCACTACTATTCCAGTATTTATACGGGGAAAAAAATTGTTAGTCGTTAACACAACTTCAATAAGTGTATGCTACACAATTTGTAACATGTTGAGAAATTCATTAAAAATCAATTTGGATCTCATTTTGCGTGAGAAATTCATATCTCATTTCCTTAACAACAGTTATTACTAAACACACACACACACACACACATATGTGTATATATATATATATATATATGTATACGGGGTGTAACAGGAGGAACGGACCAGACTTCGGGAGAGTGTTCCTTATGTTATACTATACCGATATAACCCAAAACACCTATGTCCAAAGTAGAACGGTTACGGAGATAATAGCCAGA
>Ga0123357_10012484_pt1 | contig 10960 bp, 6 predicted proteins | sample TergutEmb28metaG_FD_89873 | JGI IMG/M metagenome (GOLD analysis project Ga0123357, IMG submission 89873) | Embiratermes neotenicus P4 segment gut microbial communities from Petit-Saut dam, French Guiana - Emb289 P4 | ecosystem: Host-associated > Arthropoda: Insects > Digestive system > Gut ... | reverse complement strand
TTTTTTAATTTCATTCTCTGTCTACTATTTTTCGTATAACTAACTCGTGAAGGACAGAAGTAACAAATGACAGGTAATAGAGGGCTGGTAATTTCATAATTTATACTCTTCGCGTAAGGTGGTTAACATGAAAACTGAAAATGGATAAGACAGAAAAGAAATATAGAATAAATGCAGTAGATGGACAGGTTTTTGGTTCCATAAAATCAGAGATCATCCAATGGAATTGCCAGTAAATTTAAAGACAATAAATTTAAAACAAGATGCGATGCTGGGAACGCACTTCAATTGTCTCTAGACAGGAGCTTAAGGACTGATTTAATGCGTTCCATCACAGCAGGAAATTTCTCCACAAAAATCCTACACAATTGACACAAACTTCCCACTTATAGACACAAAAGGAAGGCATGTGCGTCGTCTAGAGAGAGTTACTGCAAATGCTTCAGACACGAGGCCACTTCAAGGACCGTTATATTTTTACTACACCCGGTCTCCATTTCATGGGGGCAATTTGAAATTGAGTAACACGTAGGGCAATAATGTTGAGGATGAACAAATGAAACCAATGCTTCCAGCTGTGCAAATAAGAGAATTGCAATGAAAAATAACACTCATATTAACCAACCGGACTTCAATTGCTCTAGCAGAAGGCAGCATTATGTCCGCATTGTGGATACTAATGACTGCAATTAGTTTTCATTTCAAAGACAGCACTAAGGCCTTTGAACGAAAGGATGAAGACTGCATATTAGACCGAGAATAATTATGGTTATCGTAACACATTTGGACAAGTAATTTGTACAATGGCAGATTCAAATTAGCCTGAGATTATAATTTTCCAAAGTTTTATGGACAAGAAACAAACAAGATTATAACACGAAGAATGCTGTCTTAAGTTTACGTTACGTTTATATAAAGTGCACGCATACACACATACTGTGTGTGTGATTACAACAATACAAGCAAACATCATCTTATTAAAAAATCTCATTTGTCAAAGAGAATTTCGCATGTTCAGTACATTTTAAGACAGATTCTAAAATTTCAATACATTTTATTATTTTACACTTGATAAAAGCAAGTTTTGTCAAACAAGTGTATTTTAATAAATTGTGTGATAGTATATGAACCAACACAGAGTAAACACAAGCCAAATGCATCAGACATAACAAAGTCGACTGATACACGTCACAATAATGTGACACAGACTGCCTTGTGGCGTTCACTTTCATTTGTCATTAACTAATGAAAGCAAACAGATATTCCGTGTTTCATACAAAAAGACCACTTATTAACAAATTTATGAGTGCACCATATATGTCACAAGTGATCGTGTACAGTAACAGTGAATATACTGGACAGGAATTAAGAATTAATGTTTTTAATCACCATGTTATATTACAGGAATAAATTACAGAAACAGGCTGAAAGAATTAAAGATTTGTAATTCCAGAGTGACTTTTTGAATTGTAGTTCTTGAGAAAATAGATTTTGAAAGATCTCTAACTTAGACAAGGTAGATATTGCAACAGTCCTAACTTAAACAAGTTAGATACTGCATTGGCCCTAATTCAGAAAAGGTAGACATTGCAACAGTCCTAACTTAGACAAATTAATATTGTAATGGCCCTAACTTCGACAAGGTAGATACTGAAACAGCCCCAATTTAGACAAAGTAGATAATGCAACAGTCCTAACCTAGACAAGGTAGTTATTGCAACTGCCATAATTTAGATAATGCATCAGTCATAACTTAGACAAGGTAGATTTTGCAACAGCTCTTAGACAAAATAGATATTGCCATGGCCCTAACTTAGACAAGGCAGATATTGCAATGGCCCTAAGTTAGACACGGCAGATATTGCAACAGTCCTAACTTCGACAAGGTAGTTATTGCAACCGCCCTAATTTAGACAGGGTAGATACTGCAATGACCCTACCTTAGACAGGTACATATTGCAATGACCCTAACGCATAAAAGTTACATACTACAATGGCCCTAGAGCAGAAAAGTCAGATATTGGAATGGCACAAGCGCAGGCATGATGGATTCTGGATTGGGCGTAGCTAAAAGAAGGTATATATTGCAAATGCCCGACAGCAGGCATGAGAGAAATTCCCATGAATGAAACGAGTCTGATTCCCATCTGAAAGATCCCGGAAATGAAGGTAGATGAAAGCTGAGCAAACAAATTTGTAATTACTCAAGTATTTGTACAGTTCTTCCAAGCTAAATCAAATTTCGCCAGGATTCTCCTTCTCTAATCCTACTGAAATAAATTCGCATTCTAATGTCCGCTTATTGCTTTATATTTATTAAAAATTCATTCATACATATCATGTAACTATCAAACTGTACATCGCTGTAAAACCAGGAAGACAGCAGAAGGAATATTCAACTGTAGTGATATCGCGACCCCACATTTGTTTGTTTAAGAGAAGGAGGAGATATAGCAGTACAACTCGGCGGTGCTCAGCGGCTTCATATGCACTAGAGTTAAGTATACAAACACCGATCATTTCTAAGCGACGCTTCCAGGATCCAGACCAAATAGTGCGACACAGATGAGTAAGTAAACAGTCGGAATAGCTCAGTCGGTATAGTTACTAAACCACGAAAAGGACCACCGAGAACTTACTGTTGGATTCCCAGTAGAATAAAGGGATTTTCTCTTCTCGGAAAAGTCTAAACTTGCTCGGGAGTTATTTCTCCGGGCTTGGTGGGAGAGGGGGGCGGGAAAACTGCTTGACACTGAAGCTACTGCAAAGGTTAAGAATGAGAAGACCTATACATCGAGTCCTCCACCTATCTTCACTTCTTGAACAGGGACAACTTTTCCTTACAGAAGATGAGTAACTATGAATATGGAAATATTTCGTGTCATTTCATACGAGGAAATGAATCCGGAAACAAAAAAAAAAAACACAAAATTCGCAAAAGAAAATGTTGCAGGAAAGTGTGAAAAATGAGTAAGAAATTACGCAGTTTAAAAGAGACGGTTTGTAGTACAGAATTTTTATGCTTCGCAATTAATTAAACATTCTTTCTGTTTCTTGTTCGCCGCATATACTTCAAAATATTGTGGTTTATTTTCACTAAGCCTAGCTTTGAACTACTTTTAGGCAAGTAATTTTCCATCCATCAAATGTACTTTTCGACTTCAGCACAAGTAAATATACACGACGGACAATCCCAGATTTTGCCTGGAAACCATACTGCGTACTGAAAGAAAGAAGCCACAAACAGCCCAAAAATATTTGCTGAATTTCAGGAAACGAATTGAAAATTCTATATTCTCACAAGTTACATTTCTCTGGCGTTTCACACATACGTACAAATATAAGAGTACAAATCATGCATGTGTATTCTTTACAATACGCTCGGAGAGACGGGGATTTTACAAGTCTCCCGTGTTCCACAATCACAGGCCAGAACACGGAAAGTATTTCATCCATAGCAGACGATTATATAACATTTAGAACCGCTTAACATTTTCAGACATTAAAATTCGATCAAAAATGTAGTTCAGTATATCATTTTGTAATAAATACTTTACATAAACCCATTTCTGTTTGCATGCAGAAAAACTGGCATTTGAAAAATTTATATAAATCCGATCAAGTAAACATAAGAATCCCGAACACATGTTACGCTTTGATCTGTCAACTTAATAAATATAAAGCTGTTGCAGAATTCGTGTGAATACCGTCATATAACTCTCCATACACAGTTTTGTAAGACAAAATGGTCCAGTTGCATGATTTCATAATTGCAGAATCTCTCTTGTGAAAAGTTTGGAAGAATAAATCGAGAATTTTCAAATTATGAAGATCACTAGTGTTGCGTATGATAAAATCCAGTACTCAAAGAGAAATATGGAATGTAGCTAGCTGTAAGGGTGAAAACAAGAATACATGAAGATATTCGGTGGAGAGCAGCAACTGCGAAAACCGAAACTGTGTCACTTTCCGTAAGATTGCAGCCGCCAAACTGAATCCGCTTATACAACTACGTTTGTCTTGACGTTGCAGAATATTTTCATCCTTGTGATTTGTTGGCGACTTCTGCTTGCTGCCTTCAAAATTTTGTGTAGAATCATTCAACATGAATGTTATACGTAAAGACGCAATTCCTACCTCACAGAGAACGAAATTCCCCTTTCATGAAATCTAACATTTAAATTTGTTTAGTGAAATAATAGAGTGTATTGTCAGAGTCACATTTAACATGTAAATACAATGCGTGGCAAAATTCCGAATTTATTCACGCTAAAGAAGTTTGTATATTAGTTAAAAATTGAATCTTAAATGGCCGCCATCATCATCACCATCCGTTCCAGTAACAGGCCTGGTGGCTTAGTGAGAAGTTCAGGGATGTAGGGTAAACGCCTACAATGACGCAATTACTTTAGTCAAAATGTCATTTCCAAAGTTATAGTATACAATTTTACAAATCCTAATATATATATATATATATATATATATATGTTCAGGCCTAGTGGCCTGTTACGGTCCCACGCCATCTCTTTAGAAATCTCCCTTTTAACCGTCTTCCTTTGCGGACGGAATGAATGAAGCATTTGTCTTGGAAGTCTATAGCGTTCCATGCGATTTATATGCTGCAGACAATTTCTTCTGTACTGCCGTACGTACTATGCTATGGATGTTATTTTAAGTTCCCTGTTATTCATTTCTTTTGTGGTCCAAAAGACTATAGCGAAGAGGTTTTAAACTGTTAATAATATGATCACGAAATTACAATAAATCCAGCATGTCCACATAAAAAAACGACCTGGATGAAATAACACAAATTTTTAATTTTAAAATTGAAACATTAAGAAACTGCGTCAGCTCTCCAAGGGTCGGAACGTAACAAAACATAGTGATACAAAATCAAGTAGCACTGTACTGTAAGTAAGTAAATTTATTTGCTTATAGCACCTCTTATCACACCCAAAAATAAAGACATACAACCAATAAAATCCCAGAGAACATTGTTTCTATAAAAGTAAGCGCAACAGCACGGGTTCAAAGAGAATTAAACCCAACTGCAAAAGACAAGGACAACACTTGTTTATGTTTATGGACAACAGAAATTAACATAAGCAGAATACAAGTGGCCGGCCGCAACTCTATATTTTAAGTCAGCAACAAAAGTTGCATTCAGAAAATAAAAAATTGAGAAGTTCAAGGATGTAGGGTAAACGCCTGCAATGACGCAATTGCTTTACTCAAAATGTCATTTCCACAGTTATAGTGTAAGATTTTACAAAGTTTTATTTATATATATATATATATATAAAGATATATGTATGTATATATATATAAAGATTTTTATATATATATAAAGATATCCAGTTTTACAAATCTGAACATATATATATATATGTTCAAATTTGTAAAAGTGTATGTACGTATATATCCATTCCTTATAGGACTATTTAGTAAGTTTTATGTACATAATCACAAAACACTTACTTCCGTATAAATATTAGTAAAACATATACAGTTTCAATGTGACAAATGGCATTGTTACAGGCGTAGAGAAGAAAACCAACTAGATGCCACTGAATGCGTTATTGCATTTATAATCTGCTCAACATGTTTCGGGCATTTATATGCCCACCATCAGGAGCTCGAGACTATACTTGTGTTATTGCTGCATATGGGGTGTAATGCCTTAGTTGCTGGTGGTCGGTTGTTAGGAGCAGAGCAGCAGACTATGCGTCCGGGATGAGGGAAATTGTGCGACTGAGTCGCACAATTTTCTAAAGACAGACAAGTGTGTCAGTTCCATTGTTGCCTGTTGAAAAGTTACACTACCGAAGATTATCTATCACCTATAAGTTTGTAATTTCACGCTGAAATAACAGTAATAAACCCAAAACTAGACAAATATTGGAAAATCTGACTAGTTTTTTGCAGTAATTAAGCACACTGTGTTAATTTGCACCGCCACAAGCAGAAACAACAAAACAACTGCCACTGAGACATTTTAAGTGTAAATGTCTAAGGACCGTTGCGCTAACTGCATCTGCCGCACAAACAGAGCGATTAGTGGATGGGAGAAAATACCTGGCTTTATTGTGGCTGTTCACCCAATTACAGTTAACGACATTATTAACAAATTAAGTAAATCATGAGCGGGATCAATCTTGACAAACTTGATGGACTAGTCAAAAAATTTCCCACATTTACTGAAAGCCGAAGATTCGTTCCCGTTTTCACAAAATCCCGCCAAATTCCCTTATGCTACGCCAGCTACATCGAGTCGACACCCTTCAGATGCTTATTTCCAACAATCCTGATCTGCAGAGAATCCTGCCATTCCATGTTCTCGTATCTACTTTCCGTTAGGTAGGGCGCTCCACAGAGTCTGTCCAAGTGCGAAACCTCTTTGAACGTTTCGTTAAATGCTGTTTTCTTTCCATGGTAAGAAGTTAGTTTCCCTTGTCCCATACTCAAGCAGGAGGACCATGCTCTCTCTACTCTCCGCGTCTACGTACTCCGTATATTCGCAGTCGGCCTCCGTCTGTTCCATTAACAAACTGAGGACGCTCACGTCGTTGTGTCAGAGAGCCCACGTGTATAAATAGTGGTAATGCGAGTTCATTACAGCAAGTAGGGCGTTGTTGGGGTGGGGGGGGGGGAAGCGACTGGTGAGGCCGCTCCGGGCAGCATATGGATATTTTAAACGAAAAACATCTTCATTTTCCTCAACAATTTTTACATTATTAAGCGCAATAAAAACAAACTCAACAAAAATTATTTTAATTTAATTCTTTATATGCCGCGTTACTGACTGCACGCCCCCGGGAGCGAAAAGGCCTAGTTAGGTCATTGCATTATAGTACCGAAAGACGTGTAGAACCCATAAAACGTTTGGGGTGCCTACATGGAAATGGGCCTGCCCAAAGGGATTTTAATAGGGAAACGACATGGGGGCACAAACCTTGAAGTTGAAATTCACGCAGTATTGACCGTTTTCATTGGTAACAGACGGAATACAATAAATAAATATACATTAATGATGACAGCACTTCTATATCACAACAAAATTATTGCCATCAATACTCTGACAAATTAACATAGAATTTATTACTACAAAAGGACTTTAGTTTCATTGACAAAACAGAAAGATGTCAGTATTATTACGATAATCAATTTGTAGCCTCACCCAAGGACGCGTGCGTATATACAGTACATGATGTAAAACTAGAGCATCCTATTCATGACGCAAGCAGCACTAAAAGCAAGAAAATTAATGGTCCTTCTGGCCGATATGTGTAACAGCACGGCTAGTAGGCCTACATGGCAAAGAGCTACGTATTGGTGCAGCAATGAAAGTCCAGCAATCATCACCATTCGACGGTGATGAAACCTGGGAGTGTTCATGTGATAACACAGACGTAACCGACAGAAGACCCATTACACAGTTTGGCATTGCGGGGTAATCCAGTTTTAATGTCTGATCTTGTTGCAGTCGTTGTTTTGCTTGGCCTGCAGTTCTCCCCGCCAACAGCAGGCACTCACAGGTGGACTACGTGTATATAAATGCTCTTCAGTTCTTCAGCAATACAGCAGTCCCGAACAAACATTCACACTCAACACTATAGATCATAACATGGCTAAGGTAAGACGGGGACGTACTTCTGAGGTAAGGAATAAATGGAACGTGACTAAAAACTGCAACTGCTAACTACAATCGAATATGTAGTTTCTAATACTGATGATCATTATTGTACGTATATTATAGGTATCTTGGTTCAAGATTAACTAAATAATGTAGTTTATCGGACCCAGTTCATGCATTCTTTGTATATTCATTGAAATGTGTTTACTCAACTGTTTAAAGGAACTACTGTGTTAGTAATTTAAAGTTGGCCACGACCATGCTGTATTTCTTACGCCTTCATAATTGATATCAGCCACTGTTTCTATACATGTCGGAAAGAATATTTAAGGTATGAAACTATCGGAACACGTATTAATGGCTAGAAAAAACTTGTGACAGCGTTGGCTACAATGCGGAGCCTAGACGGTAGTGACTACAACTGGACTACGAACTGGACAACCCACAAATCGTTGTTCGATTCCAACAGTTTCAAGAGACGGTTCTAGACACCGCTGCGTACAGACAGACTCTGGTGCCCATCCAGATATATATTCAATGGACAATAGGGGTGCTGTCCCTTGGGGTAAAGCGGACGAGGTGTGAAGCTGACCATTGAGCTGCATATAGTGTCAGGGTTAAGAAAGACGGAGTTTTTTTCCTACTCCCCAATATGTCTTCATGGTGTGTAAAAGGCAATCTTTGCCTTTCACTTGCCTACAATAAGGCGGATACAGACACTGACGACACTGAAGACAATGATACCTAAAATAAAGTCAGCCATGGTTAAATACTTCTGCCTCAAGCTCTAATACTTTTTGCGTTTTGAATCTAATATATTGTGTATTTTGAAATTGAAGAGCAAATCAAATTTCAATTCAACTTCATTGTACTCCGCTGCGTCACTTGCAGTCCTTCTTACTCTCAAGTTAAGCCGGCTTCATGAACTACGGCTACCGGCTGGAAAGCCGAGGAATTGCGATTCAATTCCCAGTAGGAGCAAGAAATTTTACCCAACTCCAAAGCACCCTATTCAGTGGTATCGTGGGTAAAGAGAGCGTGGAATGAAGCTGACCACACACATGTAGTGTCGAGTTTAAAAATAAGTGGAAGTATTCCTCCACTTCTCTATATTTCTTCCTAATGTGCACATGGACAACATTTTTACGTTAAAAAAATATTTAACTGATGAAAATTATTTTACTTCAGGGCGATGGATAGGCGACTGATTATGATATAGAAGCAACCACAGAACTAAGTCAACTGTCAGTGCAGTTTCTGTGCAAAATAAAGGAACACTACATACCATTTCAGCCAGTAATTTACCGACCAGCTATATTAACCGGCAATTAGAGCGCGGTGGCATTAAATTCCAAAGATCCTGACCTACAATTCTTTTCAAAGTTCAAGAGTCGTTCTTATAACCAGGAAATGTGTTTAATGGATTTTATAATATTCCCCAGGTAAATGATGGAATTGTATCATAAGTTGGGCTGTGTCAAATTTGGAAATGAGTAATAAGGGAGAATTCTTGATAACTGAGAAGGAAGGAGTAATTGTCAATTTCAAGATACAATCACGGAATAAGCATGGCAGAACTGTTAAGAATCTATTTGATGCCTCAGTCGAGATTCGAAATGGATACCCTTCAATACATCCCAGAAATAATTATCATAAAGAAGGGAACCTGTGTGAAATTTTGGGTGCTCATTTCTCATATTGTTGTCAATGAAGTTTCAAGTCTTCTAGTTCTGGAATGAAGAATATTGGAACTTTGTCATATGCAACCAACAGGCGACGAACACTTCAAAGAACTGTTCGGACAGCCAACACACGGTTATTTCTCGACAAATGTGACGATATTTCCTTCCAACTAAAACGACTGCCCCTTGGTATACAGAATGCTTTTAAACCGCCCCCAAGACCACTTATCTTTACGTTTCTCTCCAATCAGACCCGCTAATTCTTCTTGCAGCTCTTGATAATCGCCAGCTTGGCGCTATCGTGTGTCATGGCCGAACCGCCCATTCCTGCAAATCTGGGTGGCTATGCCAGGCAGCCGTCCAGCCAGTATGGGGCGCCCGAATTTTTAGGCCGACTGGGAGGATCCAGCTTTCCTTCTGCTCAGTATGGCACTCCTGGTGCCTCTGGCCGTTTCGGTGGCGGTGGATCCCTCTCAACACAATACGGCGCTCCCGCTGCTTCAAGCCGGATTGGAAATGGAGCTTCCCTTCGATCTGGTGGCTCCAACGATCCCGCTAGCCGGTATGGAGCCCCTGTCATCTCCAGCCGTTTCGGTGGTGATAATTCTTTGTCTACTCAATATGGAGTTCCCCGTTCTGCCAACCGATTTGGATCTTCGAGTACTCCATCAACCCAATACGGTGTTCCTGGAATTTCCAGCCGATTTGGTAGTCCTAGCTCCCTATCGTCTAGGTTAGGAGCCTCTGGTGCTTCAAGTCGATTTGAAGGCGCAAGTTCTGTGTCAACGCAGTATGGTGTTCCATCAGCGTCAAGGAGATTCAACATTCCCAAATCACAGTACGCTCTAGACGGTGGATACGCTACTTCAAGAGGGCAATATAATGCCCAAGAAGATGATCTGGCTGTAAGTACATACCTTACGAATTGTTTGTACTACAGCATTCGAATAATCACCCACACAACCTGTTCTTTTGTTTTCTAGGCGAAATGTATCTCAGAAGAAAGTAATATTTACTGAAAATTTCCGACGTTTGTCTTCGTAACACATCTCATAGTGTTGGCTGTCATCTTTTACGCTATTACACGGAAAACCTCCTCTGAAAAATATTAAGTTCTTTATTTTCTATTAGGAAAATCAAAACATCATACTTTTATATATTTCATTTAAAACTAAACATATCTATTCGGTGTTGATAGAAATCTAGTCTAAATACTTAAATTACATCATGGTTTCTTAAATCCCTCCGCCGTCAAAATACAGAAAGTGCTTGTCTTACTATTAATTCCCAGATCAAAAAAGTATTAATTGAAAATTCAAAGTATTGTGTATTTCACAGTATTAGATGGGCTTCTATGTGAATAAGCATATATGGAGATGTGCTTCTTACTTTTCTATATTGCCCTAGTTTATAAACTACGTTAAATGGCCATTTATAAATAAGACATAATTTTAGAACTGTTGTGTCATAGGAGCCAGCTAACTACCAGTACTCCTACGAAGTCCAGGATGCCGAGTCTGGGAGCGAATTTAGCCAGGAGGAAAGTCGACAGGACGAACATGCTCAAGGCTCTTACCGCGTGCTCTTGCCTGATGGTCGGCTGCAGATCGTGGAATACGAAGCCGATCAGGAGGGATACAGGCCA
>Ga0123357_10012483_pt1 | contig 10960 bp, 8 predicted proteins | sample TergutEmb28metaG_FD_89873 | JGI IMG/M metagenome (GOLD analysis project Ga0123357, IMG submission 89873) | Embiratermes neotenicus P4 segment gut microbial communities from Petit-Saut dam, French Guiana - Emb289 P4 | ecosystem: Host-associated > Arthropoda: Insects > Digestive system > Gut ... | reverse complement strand
TCTGTTCTACGCACATGCATCTGCATTGGTGCACGCATGTGCGCACACACACACGCGCGCGCGCACACACACACACACACTCTCTCTCTCTCTCTCACACACACACTCACTCACTCACTCACTCACTCACTCACTTACTTACTTGTTTTAACCCTTTTATTACTGGGTAGCTGACTTGTTGGCCACTGCTGCATTTTTATGTTGTTCCTCACGCCAAACCGTCAGCCACCATTTGTTCCATGGATCATGAATTATATCTCATATTGCACAGCATTTATAGCATATCCCACACCTGAACACTGGCACTAAAAGGGTTAAACACTTTGACGCTCTTGGGAAGAAATGTGTCTCATCTACATAATTAGTATAGTGTTTGTTTCATCTGATTCTTTGATCACTGTAATGAGAATCCAGAATCTCACCTTTATTTCTAAGTGCTTCATATGAATATTCCCTTCTTTCTTTCTTAGACCTCTTCTACCTACCCATTGTAGGTGTAGGGGGCTATTGTTGCACGATATCACACTCAGTGGAACACGCACATGCACACGCATATGCTTGTGTGTGCGTGTGCATGCATGGTAGAACTTCCCTGTATGTGGGATTGACCCTTTGCAGAGGTCTCTACCTCCACAGCACACACCATTCACAAGAGACAGGATTCAAACCCACAATCCTAGCAAGTGTGCGGCCACAGACCTACACCTTAGGTGGCACAGCCACCGGCATCTGAATATTCTTCATAGGCATATTAATTTGTTTTGTATAAGTTCTTTCATGTCCATGTGCTGTCTGGGGTTTTGTTTTAACTTGTGGCTGCTGTGTTCAATATTTCGTTTCCTACAGTAGTGTGTTCTGAGTGAATATGAAATGCTAGACTGCACCCTAGACTGGAATAGAAACTGGGTTTGGTGGTCTTTAGACTGTACTGGATGAGTTAATGTACTGTCACTTCTTGATTTGTTATAATGTTCATGCACACATAACTGCTTGCTGCACAAAATGAAGAGTTACACTGACAACTAAACCAACTCCATGGAGCATAGTCCTTTGCAAGAAGCTAACAGGTCCTTAGCTAGGTGAGAAATTCCCCACATTTAATGGAATCTGAACATTCCTCACCACATACACAAGTACCTGTCACCTGTCTGTATACTGAGCCACAGCAATCCAGTCCATGCCTCCCCTTCCCACTTCTTGAAGATCCATTTTAGTATATCCTGTCTATGCCTAGTGGTATCTTTCCATCAGGTCTCCCTACAAAAACTCCATATGCACCTCTCCCTTCCCCCATACATGTCCAATGTCCCACCCATCTCATTCCTCTTTGTTTGGTCACCCAACTAATATCTGGGGCAGAGTACAGGTCATAAAGCTCCTCATCATGTAGTCTTTGCCACTTTCCTGGTACCTCATCCCTCTTAGGCCCAAATATCTTCAACCCATATTTCGCCCTCATTGTGAGAGACCAAACTTCACACCCATACAAAATGAACAGGCAAAATTACAGTTCTGTGTGTCATGATGTGCTTGTTTTTGGATAACCAACCAAGCCAATGGATTTTAAACTGGATGGTAGCAAGCAGTAAATGGATGATAATATTTTTAGAACATAAATAAAGATTGTATTAATTCAGTGTTAGATGTTGCTATGAGAACCTAACTGTTCTGGTTATTAACCTATTAATGCCAGCCTTGGTGCACTGTGCAGACCTTTAATTCTTCACATGTTGCTGGCCCCAGTACACTGTATGATTGTGAAAGCTTTTGAGGGTAGAGTAAGTTTAAAACCCTCATTCTAGGCTGTAGTTGGAAGTTAAACCCCAGTATTCTAAAAGAGTCAGCTGCAGTGTACTGGAGTCACAATCAGCTGGCAGGCACAGGGAAGTAATGTCTGGCTTGGAAGGTGTATAGTCTGTAGTTTCCCTTCAGAATTTGGCCACAATTCATGTACTAAAACTGTACATATTTTTTCTTATTCTACAGGACAGAGATTTTATATATGTATAATATCCAAATATATATGTATAATATCCAGATAATAATAACAGTTGTAAAAGAGTGTTAACTACATGGGTACATTTCACCCAGTATGGCAGGAATTCAAATGCCATACGGCAAAGGTTAATAATTTTGTGGATCCCCTGTTACTCTTGGAATCATAATCCTAGGAAGTGAATAGCAAAATTTGGTCGAGTGTTTTGTTGCAGGGGTGAGTCTTGCGCTTCAAACAACACTGCATTTGTGCACTTTGTTCAGTACTGTATGAAATCACAGCCACTAAGTGACAGTAACTATTACTTAACACACTGTGTGTGTGATACTGTCACAGCCTTCTTCAGTAGAAGTTGAAACCAAAATTGAACACCTGCTCATATAATAATTAATTATTTCAGTGGTGTTTGCATATGGCACTTGATTCAATAATTCTAGACATATCAGATTAGCATTTTAACATATTTTGGTGCATGATATATAAAAAATATGAGTATTTGAACAGAAGAAGATATACTTATGAAATAAATGGCATTAAACGACATTTTGTGGACAGTAAAATGGGTTATGTAGCATGTCTTAATAACACAGTCAGTTTCCATGTTACCTAAATATATAAAATGAATGTGTAGGTGTTAGATCTTTAAAATGTTAAAGTGATAATCAGATGAAGTTGGGCTGCCACAGGCATATGGTCAGGAAGTAACAGGAATGTAGAAATGCATAGGAAGCAGCTGGATTCTCCAGCAGGAATTAGTCTTTACCAAGTTTTACCAAATAACACTTCTGAACCACTGTTGTGTATGCTTCCCTTCCTTAACTTTGAACTTCAGATCTGAAACGCTTCTCACCCACGGAACGGTTTCGTGGGAAGCTGAATGTGACAGTGGATTTCCCTCTCAATGGACTGGATTTGAGTTCATATGCAGCCACCAGAGGGTTGGGCTGTATGTACAATCTATATGGGGTGGCCAATCACTCTGGCACAACCAATTCAGGACATTACACAGCATATTGCAAGCACCCTTACACGGGCGAATGGCATGAATATAATGACTCAAGGTGAGAGCTTTGTAGTCACAAAATGATGTTATTATTTATTTGTTCTGAATTTTGTGCAGTGCACAGGTTGTGGAACTTGTGAAGGCAGGGGGGTAAAAAAAAAGTGTTTTGGTATTTTTGGTTACTGTGAACCAGATTCAGTAAATGTGAGTTCTAGAGGCCTGTGTGGATGCACATTTTTATTCTTAGTTTCAGTGGTACACGTCTAAACTTCACAAAGCTCCCAGCTTTGCTAAATATTCCTTGTTGTCTACAAATTTTGCAAGAAAGTCTTCCTTACTTTTATTATCATTATTATTTATTTATTTTACAGAATATTTTGTGCGTATGTTCTGATACGTTGCCTTGTCATGGAACATATAATGAGTGCACATTTTGTCTGATCAGGCACTGACTATGCATTTGTGTGTTTCAGAGTTTCCTCCATTTCATCTCGCAGTGTGGTGTCAAGTGAAGCGTACCTGCTGTTCTATGAACTTGCCAGTCATAGTTCACACTTGTAATGAGAAATGTCAAGATCACTTTTTGTATAGCCGAGTGGTTATGTATTGGACATTTTCAGAACAAAATGGGGAGAAGACACGTTTCTGATGTTTGCACATCCTTTTTTCCATCAAACAAATAGAGTTGCAGGGGCATGGGGAAGGTATAAGAAAGTTGTGTTACTTGATTTTCTGTGGGTAATATTATGGTTGCAAATGATATGAAAGAGTGAACATAGTGGAATGTGATGCTATATAGTCTGGTCAGTAGGTACCAATGGTTTTGCGGCTGCATTGGCTCCCATATTCAGGGTATCAAATGTGAGCCAAATGGAGAAAATGACAAGAGTGTAGGCAAGGAAGGTTAGGGCCAGGGCTGTGAGCAAACCAAGGCCAAAAAGGCCTGATACAAGTTCACCCAAATTATGTTGCTGGCAACACTGAGTTCCTAGTATTCTTGAGGTAAACTTTGTTGCCATGGGAACTCAACGGTGTGTTTTCTTTTTGTCCTAGACCTACATGTCTTTGTCAGCAATATAAATATCAAATGCCTTGCCATGGAAACACGACAGTACCTTCTTAGTATTGTTGTTGAGCTAAAAACTTGTCATAATGCTGACACCTTCTAGGCGACCCTGGTAGCTTGATACCAGTTCAAACAAGAGTGATTGTCTGGTGAACTTACGTCTGCTCACAGGAATGCATACTTAGGTCTTCACATAAAGTGCCCAATATTTTTATCCATTTCTAACCTAATATGGATTTTATCAACAGTTTTTCATAAAAGTCTACAGTATCAAATTTAATGGAAATCCGTCCAGTGGGAGAGGAGTTCCTTCACGGTGGATGAAGGGACAGACAGACAGACATACATGATGGAGCTGATGGGTGCTGATATATCGTGACTTCCATGAACATGCCTACAGAGAGAATTGACTTCTTCATACTTCTTCCTTTTGATGATATTTTAAACCTTTTTTTCTATCCCCATTCCCTTACATATATCTGTTTTCTTGCCCTTGCATACTCCATAATCCTGGTTCCAGCTCGCCATTCTTTATACAGTCACTGTTCACTGTAGGGCACATCATTGAGGCCTCCAGTGATGCCATCTCTTTTTGAGATCCCTCCGGAAGGTACTGACAGTAGGGCAAGTCGAATGTTTTCCTCACATTTGCAAGGTCAGGATATATGCATGAGACTGTCAAGAGTACCTAAATGGTGTCTGGTGTGATGGGCTTGAATAGGTGTAAGGATGTGGAGCTGTGAATGTTATTTGAAGTTCACAGCATAGTTTCACTCAAGATTCGAATATAATTATTTATAAAATGAGAGTGTGCTGTCTCCTTGGTGGGTCAGCAGTGGTGATACTGTACCACACTTCTTTCAAGTTGCACCTGTTTATGTTATTTTTAGTTGCTTTTCACAGTACGTTGGGTGGGATTGTTGACTTCTGGAAGGCTATTCAATCTCATAGGCTGAATCTGCCAAATTGTGTTTTGCAGCTGGTTGGCCACATCGTAAATTTTGTATATACCATTAAAATTACATGTTAGGTTAGGTGGTTGATAATCCCAGTGGCCATGTAGTTGAAGGCATAGGTCTGGGGCCACTTGCTTGCTGGGATTGCAGGTTTGAGTCCTGCTGGGGACATGGATATCTGTCTCGTGTGTGTGTGTGCGCATGCGTGCTCTTCCTCTTCCACGGGCTAATTGTTTCAGAAGAGTCCTATTGAATGTGATGTGTGTGCCTATATGATCTAGAAATCTCAAGGTGGCCTAGGCCTGAGTAGGGCTGTTGCATCATGGTAGAAAAAAAAAGGTTAGTGGTTAGGTATGCCATGTTTCATGATTTTCTTGTGTCCGGCCTGTGACAGCCAACAGTAACGGTTATGGCCTTTTGGCAAAAAAGATTGGACATCCTGCTTTAAAACTTTGTAAACTTAATATGCTGTTTGCTTGTTACTATGCTTCAGCACATCTCTGTCATCTAGTAATACAGCTGGTGCTTTTATGTATTGTTTTATGGCTCTGTGTTGTAGGAGGTTTGGATGTGTGCAAATGAAATTCATATCTAAGCACTTGTAGTTAATGATTTTTGACATTTTAAAATGATACTAACCAGGCATTAGAGACAAGGTAAATGGTAGCCGAATGGACATTACGAAGAATTCACGCAAAACGTACATATTTTGCAGTTGATTGATTGTTTAATAAAAATCAACACATTTGCCATTGAAACCTGTGACCAACTGAATTTTGATCTTGGAGGTTTGTATATGTTCACGTACCACCATTTATTGTTATTTGGAAGGACCATGCATACAAATTGGTTAGAAGCTACCTTACACTGCCAAGCTAGGCTGTAGGCTGGTTATTCCAGGGTTTGATTCGTAATGAGCATTAGTTGTTTACTTCAAAATGTTCAGACTGGAGATGTGATCCACCCAACCTCCTGTTCATGTGAAAAGTACAAGTTAGATTGTTACACACATGTGGTGAAGAGTGTCCTATAATTCTGAAGGCATGAGACATTGTTTTTGATTGAACAAATTGATATATTGAAATAGGAAGACACATTAGAAGTGTAAAGTGTAGAAAGTAATTCATTATTATGCATGAGGAATTCCTCATTTTGAGTGAGGTTCACTTATTCTGTATGTTGTACAGAATCGAGGTAATTACGTTTTTAAATTAGTGTGTGCATGCATTGAGTTTAAAATCACACCACATCTCTTGCTAAGCACATGCGTCGTTATTGCAGGCTGCGACATATGGGGTTATGCTTTACAGTGCTGCCTATTTTAATGTCCACTTAAAGACTCACCAAATTGTGCGGATGATTTACTTATGCAAAATCCTGATACTAAAGGCACAAAAGGGTGTGTATAAACCCCTGCATGTGAATCATTGTAGGTCAGATGTTTATTATCCCCACCTCTCCCAACACTACGTCTAAATCCTTCAAACACACACTTCTCAAAAGGTTGTCTTACTCATCTCAACAGAATTCTCATCTTGATAAATATGCTTGTATTATCCTGAACTGATATGTGAAAATGTGGAAGTACTGCAGCATGCTGGAATAGTATGTCATAGGATCCTCTTCTAACAAGATTGGCAGTAATAATTCTTCAAACATGTTAAGGGACATTACATCAGTCATTGTGTATGGCAGAAAGGAAGGCTGGAATTGATTTGAGTAGAGCACAAAAGTCACAGAACGTGGTATCATCGCTTGTACCTGAAGTCACTGCTTGTAGATTGTTCCTTCCCCGCATTGTGACATGTCAGTTACCCTGGAAAGTGACATCACTAACACAGTTTTGGAACTTTTAAATCTCAAAAAATTTTGCAGAATTTTGTGCGCTGTTGGTTGTGGCATGCGTAATCGTTGGGAGTTTGTCTTGTTTCCCACAGTGATGTGTTACTGGGAATTTTCTCTTTACAGATGCAACCGTCTCCTCTCTCTCTCTCTCTCTCTCTCTCTCTCTCTCTCTCTATCTATCTATCTATCTATCTATCTATCTCTCTTTTTTGTGTGCAGATTTTGCATAAATTCTGGGAAGTTTTTTGCAGATGTTTTTGATTCTTCCACATACATGAGAATCATTTTAAGTGGGAAGAGTATTAAAAGAGGTATGTGGCTTAGTGAATAGAAACGTCATCTTCAGTGTATTCTAACCCTTCATCAAGAGGTTGACTGGCCATGTAGGTCAAGCTCCAGTTTTTTATATTCCAGGGCAAACCTTTGGTATACGCTGCAGTGACTGGTTAATGTCCTATGAGTTGAGTGGATTTGTTCCCTTTTGGGTGAGGGATGTACCTCTTCTAGAAATGTGGGCTTGTTGATTGTTGTGTGTGGCTGCCAAACATCCTTTTGTAATGGTGCAGGTGATGAGCTGTGCACTGTGTGTGTGTCGTGAGTGCAGTTAGCTGCCATCAGACTGGCAAATCTCTGAACCTCTCTGACCAGCTTGAACACCTGTTCTGTAGATTCAGCACCTAGGCGGTAGATTATCTGCCAAGACAGCCCATGCTACATCTTCCTCGTCTTGCTAGAGGGATTACTGGTCTGCATGCTAGAGATGTTTGACAGCGCTGTGATGCCATGTCCACCTGTTGGGCTTCAACCACACGTAGGAACTCGATGTGAAGACACTGCATATGCAACCACAAGTACAAAGGCACGGTGGAAACTGCATCATGTAATGATTTTGAACATTATATAATGAGAGAGTGGGCTGGGATAGCAAACTGAGTATAGCAACTTAGTGCGGTCTGAACGGTCAAGGAATTTCCAGCACTCGTCCAGTCTGGCCTCGGGGTCCATCCTCCTCCTTTACAGTGGGTAATGTTTCTGTTTCCTGGGGGTAAAGTGGCTGGGATGTGGCATTGACCTTCCACCCACATCTAGCACCAAGTTTCCAACAGGAGTAGAGCTGTATCTCTACCCCCTTCTGGGCCTTAAATATCCTGTTTTAGGGTGTTCTTTACCTTATGAAATGAGAGAGTGCACTGTTGGAGTGGCCAAACTCCATGCAGTAGCTGGTTCATCAGTAGGTGACAGCAGAAACTGATGTCTGTTGGATGTCCTTAGAAGCCTTGATTATATGCTTATCAGAAGTTGTAGGTGGAATTTCTTGACCCCAGCACTTCCATGTGTCTGCTGTTGTGCCAACTGCACCACCATGGGTAGCATCACAACATCCTTGTATGTAAAAAATGACCATAACTAAACAACAGACTCTATTCCTGTCCATTATTATACTCCATGATTACATCTTTGTACTTGGGGCCACCTATAAAGCCAAAGCTTTGCCCACAGACCGAGTTCTAAGAATTGCCAGCCCTTATCATGCCAGAGCTGACTTCTGCCTCCAGAACAGAATTGGTCATTTCTGCAGGTGTATATGGATGAGACTGTGCTGTTTAATGCGAATCCCAGTGCTTGGATACATCAAATAATGCCATGCCAAGGAAGGTGTTCATCAAACACAAATCATTCATCTAATGGTGAAATTTGGAAACATTTTAGTGTGTAAGGTGGGATAGCATTGTGGGCAGTGTTATGTTATTATGTTGTTATATTATTTAGTGGCTGTTCATACCCAGCTTCCTCAATTCTGCTCTGAAATGGAAACAGTCAGTTCCTGCAAGCCATTGGTGCTTGCTTACCAGACTACATGATATCACATTCTAGAAGACAACATTAAAATTAATCACCATGAGAGCTTGAAATCTGATACTGTTTGTCTTGAATTTTTGTGGTTTTTTAAATTACAGATGTACAAAATTTTCTTCTATGAGAAGTGGCAAGGAGCTTTGCATAAACTCATTGTTTGTTGTCATCTTTTGCTGCTTTTAGTAACACCATATGTATGTATGTATAAGACAGCTGTAAAATTTCGGAGGCTAAAGAATGGAAAGATGGAAAGTGCAGAAATATTATTGAATTCTAGTCATTTTTGTCAAGTGTGCAGTGTGAACACGACATGTTTAACCCAGTGCCATCGATTAACGACTCATAGATTATATTTGATGGTGCTTGGTTAAACTCTCAATAATTTAGCAGTATGTCTTTGAAAATAATAAAAAGGCTTCATGACATCTCATTGTGGGCAGTCAGTACATGAGTACACAGAATCTTGCACATTTGTGTCACACTAGTGTCACAAGCCTTATGGCTGGATGGTTACTTCTGATTTTGTTTGCTGCAGGAGGCTTCAGCCTACTTCAAATGTGTAGTCATATTTTGCTGAAACACTCCCTATCATTCTGTAAGTTCTATTCCACCTTCTGTAATCGCACATTCTACTTTGACTGTAGCTTCAAATAGCACTTGTGGACTGATCTCAGTTTTTGGCTTTGTGAAATGTTGAAACTTTGAATACAGTGACGTTATTGTCGTTAATGTTTGGGCAATGTATGTATTACAAATTTATTTTTACTACAGAATTCGTCCGTAATAATAAGAGAGAAACATATTCCTTCACTTAATTTTACTACAGTATGTTTGTTGCCAGGAGATGTAGCAACATGTAGCAGTACCTCAAGAAGCTAATAGTCACCCAGCCAGTCAAGAAATTCTTGCCTTTTATGAAACTAAAATTTCAGCATGGGCCAGTGTAGGTGTACTTTAATTCAATTAAAATGATGTATGCTGTAGAGGTAATTTAATCTGCTGCGGTACTATTGATAATGTAACACCATTGATATGTTATTGAAGAATGATCAGTTAAGAATGGTACAGAAAGACTCATTTTTTTTTACAGCCTTGTTGCCTTTGTTCGTAGCGCAAGGTGCTGGCCATTGGTTGTTGTCTGTTGTATAAGGTGTTAACACTACTGCATGATATGGCAGCAGCTGCCGTCCACATTCATTGAATGTTAACGATAATATTACAATAAATGCAGAAAATGATGTGCTGCAGTACCAAAGCAGATGTGAGATTCATGTAACAGATTCTGACACACAACCATGATGTCTGGAATAATGTTCCAGATTTTGATCTGGAAAGGCACGAGTACAATGTATATTTCTGTAAGATTTGTATGTATCCAACTTAAAAATCGAGCATCCTTTGTATTTGTGGTATGCACCCATAATGAGTTACAGTGCGTAGCAGTTAATAGTAATGCTAGTGTTCTGAGCAGGATGGATTGCAGAAAATCCAGTGTTGATTGTGGCTTGTTTTTAACTTACTGGTATGCCTAATTGTTCCCAAGATGGCCTCATCACACCTACACAGCTAGTACTGATACCTTCTGTCCGAAATCTATTCGCAGAATTCTGTTGTTATTGACACTGAGGCATGTTAGGTCATTATATGGTTACTAGGTGGCAGGACATGCCTTCTTTTATATTCAGAGTTCAAGTATGTTACACTTTAAGGCTTTGTTTGCATTTTCCTTAGTACAGTTCATTAGATAGAAAGGGCGCAAAGATGTTACATTTCAAGGCCTTATTTGCAGTTTGCTAAATTGAAAGGTATTTCGCAGCATTTACTATGAAGAAAAAAGTTATGTGTAAATGTGTTTACAGTTTATGGTGATTAGTGGTGGCTGTTCCATTGAGGTAAATTGAGTGGCTGCCCAGTTTGAGGTAAAACACCACATTATTAAAATGTAATCTCATGATCATGATGATGTTTTAGTAATGAAACCTGTAATTAATAATTCAATGCATTTTATTCAAAATGTGGTGGTTCCTGGCAGGGGGCAAGGTGGTGCGGTAGTTGATGTGCCTAGGGCATCAGTTTCTAGCAGCTAGATGATCTGAACACGTCATCACCAACTGTGTTGACTTGTTAGAAGGTGTTGAGGATAAAACTTATCTCACATGTTGCATAATGTTGGGGGGGGGGGGGGGGGGGGGCTGCCAGGTGTTTTTTTTTTTGGTGTTGACAGCCCCGCGATTGTT
>Ga0123357_10012482_pt1 | contig 10961 bp, 1 predicted proteins | sample TergutEmb28metaG_FD_89873 | JGI IMG/M metagenome (GOLD analysis project Ga0123357, IMG submission 89873) | Embiratermes neotenicus P4 segment gut microbial communities from Petit-Saut dam, French Guiana - Emb289 P4 | ecosystem: Host-associated > Arthropoda: Insects > Digestive system > Gut ... | reverse complement strand
TGGTGGAGATGTTGTCGAGGAAGGAGGCGTCGGTGAGGTTCCAGACGCTGGCGGTGTTCATGTTGGTGTTGCCGATGGCGCCGCCGTAGGCGCCGGTGTTGCCGGTGAAGAGGACGTTGGTGAGGTTGAGGTTGAGGGCGTTGCCGGTGCCTTGCATGCTGATGGCGCCGCCGACGCCGGTGGCGCTGGCTTTGTTGTTTTGAAAGAGGAGGTTGGCGCCGGTGATGGTGCTGCTGCCGTTGGCGGACATGCTCATGGCGCCGCCGTTGCCGCCGGCGGTGTTGCCGATGAAGGCGACGTCGTTGAGGGTGGCGTTGCCGCCGTTGTAGAGGGCGATGGCGGCGCCCTGGCCGGTGGAGGTGTTGTTTTGGAAGGTGGAGCTGCGGATGATGGCGGTGGCGTTGGTGTTGATGTGGATGGCGCCGGCGACGGCGGCGCTGTTGTTGCTGAAGGTGACGTCGGTGAGGGTGAGGGTGCTTTGGTTGAGGAGAATGGTGCCGTTGCTGGTGGCGGTGTTGTTGTCGATGGTGCCGCTGGCGAGGACGAGGGTGGAGCCTGGGTTGGTTTGCATGGCGCCGCCGTTGCCGTTGGCGGTGTTGCTGGCGATGAGGAAGCCGGCGATGGTGAGGCTGGCGCCGGTGCCGACGTTTATCGCGCCGCTGGCGCCGGTGGAGGTGTTGTTGGAGAAGATGTAGCGGGAGTTCGAGCCGCTGAGGAAGGCGAGGGTCGAGCCGGTGCCGGTGGCCAGCGCGCCGCCGGCGGCGTTGGCGGCGTTGTTTTTGATGGTGAGGGTGACGTTGTCGTCGAGGATGAAGGTGGCGGTGGCGCTGGCGCCGAAGGCGAGGCGTTGGGTGGCGGCGCCGCCGCCGTCGAAGGTGAGGTCGCCGGCGGCGATGAGGGTGCCGGAGCCGGGGAAGGTGACGGTGGAGAGGGTGGCGCCGAATTGGGCATTGCTGGCGACGCGCAGGGCGCCGGAGTCAAATTCGATGCCGGCAAAGTTGTTCGTGCCGGTGATGCCGGTGAGGTCGAGCACGCCGGTGAAGGGGGTGGTGGCGGTGGTGATGGTTCCCGCGCCGTCGTCGTCGGCGGTGGCGCCGAGGGTGAGTTTGCCGGTGGCGGCGGGGGAGGCGGCGAGTTCGCCGACGCCCGCGGCGGTGACGAGCGCGCCGGCGCCGGCGATGGCGTAGGTCGCGCTGCCGCTCACGTAGATGGCGGAGGCGGTGGCGGTGGAGGTTAAGTTTAAGTTGAGAGTTGAAGTTGGATCTGAAGTTGAGGCTGGGGGTGAGGCGGGGTCGGCGAGGTTCACGATGTCGCCTTGGGTGAAGGCGACGGTGGCGCCTTGGGCGGGGGCGAGCCAGTTTTTCGACCCGAGCCAGGCGGCGTTGCCAGTGGCGTTGCTCCAGGTGAGGACGTTGTTGCCGGTGAAGGGGAGGTTGAGGATGGTCAGCCAGAGGAGGGCGCCGTCGGTGCTGAATTGGTAATCGGCACCGGCGTCGAGGAGGGCGTTTTTGTAGGTCACGTCGAAGAGCGTGGCGTCGAAACCGGCGCCGGCCCAGCCGCCGGCGGCGTCGATGAGCGAGTAGGAGCCGCCGGTGACTAGCGTCGCGCCAAGGAGGTTGATGGTGCTGAGGCCGCTTTGCGTGATGAGGCCGCCCACAAGGAGCGTGTTGTCATTGCTGGTGTAGTTGAGCATCGAGCCTTCGGAAAGGGTGAGGTTGGAGGTCAGGGTCAGAGTCGGGGTTTGGGGGCTGAGTCCTGAGTCCTGAGTCGTGAGTCCCACTTGGAGCGTGGCGCCTTGCGCGAGGGTCACGCTGCCGGCGGCGCCGGCGCCGCCGAAGGTCGCGCCGGGGGCGACGTTGATGGTGCCGCCGAGGGCGGCGGCGCGGGCGAGGAGCAAGGCGCCGGAGTTGATGGTGGTCGCGCCAGTGAAGGAGGAGCTGTCGGCGGCGAGGGTGAGGGCGATTTGGGGGTTGGAAGCTCCCATTACCATGTTGCCGGAGCCGGCGATGGGCGTGGCGTAGGTGGCGCTGACGGCTTGGTCGAATATGAGCGTGCCGGCGGCGCCGATGGCGAGGGTGGCGCTGGCGCCGGTGGCAAGGGTGTCGGCGTTGCCAATGAGCGCGCCGGAGCGGATGTCGATGCCGTTGGCAAAGTTGTTCGTGGTGTTGGCGAGCGTGAGGGTGCCGGTGTAGGCGGTGGTGGCGAGGGCGGAGGCGTCGGCGGTGGCGTAGGCGCCGAGGATGAGCGCGCCGGTGGCGGCGGCGGAGCCGGTGAAGGCGCCGCCGTCGGGGGTGGTGGTAATGGCGCCGCCGGTGATAGTGTAGTTGATGGTGCCGCTGACGGCGATGCCGGCGGCGGTCACGGAGGGGGTGTCGACGTTGAGGGTGGCGGAGGTCACGGCGGTCGCGGAGCCGCCCGCGGGGTTGTCTGCGAGGTTCACGATGTCGTAACGGGTGAAGGTGGCCGTGGTGGCGAGGTCGTCGGCAAGGAGCCAGTTGGCGCCGCTCCATGCGTTGGCGGTGGATCCTCCCGCCGCTCCCGCCCCTCCCGCCGCTCCCGCCGCTCCCGCCGCTGGGTTCCAAACGAGGACGTTGTTGGCGGCGGCCACGACGGCGGCGTAATAGAGTTGGAGGATCGAGCCGGTGTCGTCGAGGCGGAGGCTGTAACTGGCGGGGTCGGGGTTGCCAACGAGCCGGAAGTATTCCGCGGTGGCGCCAAAGGTGGCTCCGTTGCCGAGTGCGATGAGGTTGAAGTAGTCGCCTTCGGTGAGGGTGAGCGATGTGACGGCGGTGGTGTCGAGGAGGCTGATGTATTGGGTCCAGCCGTTGCCGTTGATGCCGGTGGCGGCGCCGGTGGAGAGGGTGAGGAGCGAGGCGTTGTTGGGCGCGGTGATGGTGGCGAGGTCGAGCGCGATGGTGGAGTTGGCGGCGAGGTTGATGGTGGGCGCGGTGATGGTGTTGCCGCCGCCAACGGAGAGGACGGAGGTGTTGTTGAGGTTGAAGGAGCCGCCGGTGATGTTGATTTTGCCCGCGCCTCCCGCCGCGCCCGACGCGACGGTGAACGTGCCGCCGGGGCCGGTGGAGGTTTCGCCGGCGCGGTAGAGGTGGAGGGTGCCGGTGTTGACGGCGAAGGTGATGGCGGTGACGGCGGCGGCGCCGAGGGTGTTGTCGCCGCCGAGGTTCCAGGCGCCGGCGCCGGTCTTGGTGATGGCGAGGGTTTGCGCGGCGGTGGTGGCGGCGGCGTTGATGGGGTCGAGCATGTCGAGGGTGCCGCCGGCGCCGACGTCGACGTTGAGGAACATGCCGGCGTTGGGGGTGACGTGGATGCTGTTGGCGGTGGCGGTCGCGCCGGTGCCGGTGGTGTTGCCGGCGATTTGGGAGGTGGAGCCGGCGCTGACGTTGATGTTCACGCCGGTGCTGGCGTTGTTGAAATAAATGGCGGCGCCGAGGGCGGCGTTGTTGTTGACGATGCTGGCGTCGGTGAGGGTGGCGCTGCCGGAGGCGACAAAGATGGCGCCGCCGTTGCCGGTGGCGGTGTTGCCGGTGAAGATGACGTTGGTGGCGGTGAGGACGCTGTTGGTCTGGAGCGAGATGGCGCCGCCGTTGCCGACGGCGGTGTTGCCGGTGAAGAGGGCGTTGGTGACGGTCAACTGGGCGCCGTTTTGCGCGGAGATGGCGCCGCCGCCGTTGGTGCTGGTGGCGTTTGCGCGGAAGGTGGCGCTGTTGACGAAGAGTTGCGCGGCGGCGCTGTTGACGAAGATGGCACCGCCGTAGTTGGCGATGTTGCCTTCGAAGATGGCGCTGGCGAGGCGCAGGGTGTTGCCGGCCTGGACGGCCATCACGCCGCCGTTGCCGGTGGTGGTGTTGCTGGTGAAGAGGTAGTGCGCGCCGGCGCCGGCGTTGAGGGTGAGGGTGTTGTTGGCGTTGGTGGCGAGCGTGATGACGGCGCCAGCGGCAGTGCCGAGGTTGTTGGAGAAGGTGAGCGTCACGCCGTCGTCGAGCATGAAGGTGGCGTTCGCGCCGGCGGCGCTCATCGCGAGGTGGTTGGGCGAGCCGCTGGCGACGCCGTTGCCGTCGAAGGTCATGTCGCCGGCGAAGATGAGCGCGCCTCCCGCGCCTGCGCCGGTGAAGGCGAGGTTGGAGAGGGTCGCGCCGAGTTGGCCGGTGGTGGAGACGCGGAGGGCGCCGGTGTTGATTTCGATGCCGCCGGTGAAGTTGTTCGCGCCGCCTGCCGACGTTTGTTGCGTGAGGTCGAGCGTGCCGGTGAAGGCGGCGGTGGCGGGCGCGGTGGCGGCGTCGTCGGCGGTTTTGCCGAGGATGAGTTTGCCGCTGGCCGCGGTGGAGGTGGCGAACATGCCGATGCCCGTGGCGGTGACGAGCGCGCCGTCGCCAGTGATGGCGTAACTGGAGGTGCCGCTGACGTATATGGCCGAGGCGGTCGCGGAAGTGTTTAAGTTTAAGTTGAGAGTTGAAGATGAAGCGATGGAGGCGAGGTTCACGATGTCGCCTTGGACGAAGGCTTTCGTGACGCCGGTGGTGTTGACGTTCCAGTTGGTGGAGGTGAGCCAGAGGTTGTCACCCGCCGCGCCTGACCAGGTGAGGACGTTGTTGGTGTAGCCGGAGAGGTCGAACATGGTGAGCCAGACGAGCGAGCCGTCGAGGGTGAGGCTGTAATCGTCGCCCGCGGTGAGGAGGTTGTTGCCAAAGCGCACGTTGAAGAGCGCGGAGTCGAAGGGCGTGGCGGCGGCCCATCCGCCAAGGGCGTTGATGAGCGAGTAGGAGCCGCTGGTGACGGTGTTGGCGATGGCGATGGTGCTGGCGCCGCCGCCTTGCGTGATGAGGCCGGAAACTACGAGTTGGTTGCCAATGCCGGGCGTGTAGTCGAGCACCGAGCCGGCGGAAAGGTTCAGGCCGCCAGTCAAGGCCAGGGTTTCAGCTGCCGGCGTCCCAAGTCCCACGCGCAACGTCGCGCCGCCGTCGAGCGCGACCGCGCCCGCGGTGCCGGAGCCGCCAAAGGTCGCGCCGCTGGCGACGTGGATGCTGCCGCCGAGGGCGGCGGCGGGAGCGGGCGTCACAGGCGACGCGCCCACGGGGCCGAGGAGCAACGCGCCGGCGGCGATTTCCGTGGCGCCGGTGAACGCGCCGCTGTCGGCGGCGAGCGTGAGCGCGCCCGCGCCTTGCTTGACGAGCGCGCCGCCGCCGCTGATGGGCGCGGCAAAGGTGCCGGTGTTCGCTTGGTCGAAAACGAGCGTGCCGCCGCCGGCTCCGCCCGCGCCACCTGCGCCGGCGATGGTCACGCCGGCGGCGGTGCCGTCGGCGCCGGTTGTGCCGAGGTTGGCGGCGTTGCCAGCGAGGACGCCGGATTCGATGTCGATGCCGCCTTCGAAATTGTTCGCGTTGTTGGCGAGCGTGAGCGTTCCGGTGTAGGCGGCGGCGGGGCTGGCGGCGTCGAAGCTCGCGCCGTCGGCGGCGGCTTGCGCGCCGACGATGAGTTTGCCGTTGGCGGCTCCACCCGGCACGATGGCGATGTCGCCCGCGGTGGCGCTGGCGGCGATGGCGTTGCCGGTGATGGTGTAGTTTTCGCTGCCGCTCACATACATGCCGGAGACGGTCACGCCGGCGGAGGAGTCTATGTTTATAGTGTTCGAGACGGAAGGCGTCGCAAGCGACGCCCCTGCGTTGCCGAGGTTCACGATGTCGCCGTAGGTGAAGGTGGTCGCGGGGTCGGCGGGCGCGGTGGCGGGGAGCCAGTTGGCGCCGCTCCAGAGGTTGTTGTTGGTGGCGTTCCAGAGGAGGACGCGATTGCCGCCGGGGGGAACGTAGGTGTAGAGCAACAGGAGGCTCAGGCCGTCGAGCGATGTGCCGAGTGTGTAACCGCTGCCGGCAAGCACGCCGGTGGCGGTGAGGTTGTTGAAGGAAGTGGCGCCGAAAAGTCCGTCGGTCGCGCCCGCGCCGGAGCCGGCGCCGGCGAGCGTGATGAGGTTGAAGGTCGCGCTGCCGACGAGCGAGGTGTCGAGGTTGAGGAGCGAGAGGTTCTGGTTCCAGCCGGTGGTGTTGAAGGCGGTGGCGGCGTTGAGGGTGAGCAAGGGGGCGTTGCCGGCGAGCACGCCGGAGAGGTCGAGTTCGAGATTGGCGCCGGATTCGAAGGTGATTGTTGGCGCGGCGATGGTGTTGCCGCCGCCGGCGGAGAGCGTGGCGCCGTTGGCGAGCTTGAAGGCGCTGGTGGCGCCGGAAATCGCGATGTTGCCCGCCGCGGCCGCGTAGGTGCCGGAGGCGTAAGACGTGCCGCTGGCGCGGTAGAGGCGGAGCGTGCCTTGGTCGACGTTGAACTGGATGCTGGCGGCGGCGGTGGAGCCGAGTTTGCTGGCGCCGCCAAGGTTCCACGCGCCGAGGCCGGTTTTGGAAATGGTGAGGGTCATGTCCGCCGCGCTCATCGGGTCGAGCATGTCGAGGTGCGCGGAGGCGTCGGCGATGTTGAAGGTTGCGAGGGCGTCGACGGGCGACGCGGCGGCGGCGAAGGCGATGCCGCTGTAGTTGGTGGTGGCGGCGCCGAGTTTGTTGCCGGCGATGGTGGCGCTGTTGACGACGTTGTAGGCAAGGGTGCCGCCGACAAAGTAGATGGCGCCGCCGAGGCCGCTGGCGCCGGCGACATTGTCGAGGAACGAAGTGTCGGCGAGGGTGAGGAGGGAGGCGCCGGTGGTGGGGTCGATAATGATGGCGCCGCCGTTGGCCGCGGCGGCATTGGCGGTGTTGCTTTGGAAGAGGGTGGCGCCGCTGATGCGCACGGTGGCGGCGGAGACGTTGGAGCTGACGGACATGGCGCCGCCGCTGCTGCCGGCGTAGTTGCCGGTGAAGAGGCCGCCGTTTATGGACCAGTCGGTGACGTTGTTGACGGCAGCCATCGCGCCGCCGCGGGCGCTGGCATTTGCGGTGCGATTGCCCTGGAAAACGTCGTCGATGAACGTGCCGCTGGTGTTGGCGTTGGTGAACAAGGCGCCCCCGCCGTTGGCGGTGGTCGCGACGTTGCCGCGAAACGTGGACGACCAGAACACCGCGGTGGATTGCCCCGCGCTGAAAATAGCGCCGCCGACGTTGGCGGTGTTGGAGTCAAAGAGGACGTTCGAGCCGGACAGCAGGCCGTTGGCGGCGGTCGCGGCCATCACGCCGCCGTTGCCGCCGACACCGCTGTTGTTCCGAAAAACGCTGTCATACACGACGGCGGTGCCGGCGGCCACGAGGATGACCCCGCCATTGCCGGAAGCGGTGTTGGACAGGAACAGGCCGTGATGCACCTCGGTGTAACCGCCCACGCCCGAAATCACGGAGGCCTGCGGGGCGGTGTTGCTGGTGAAGACAAACCACGAGTCGGGGTCGTCGGCCTGGAAGATGAGTCTCGCGCTGGCGCCGTTGAGGAGGAAGGCGCCGCCGTTTGCCGAGGAGACATTGTTGGAGAAAGTCATGGTGGCGCTGCCCTGGAGCGCGAAGATGGAGGAGACGTTGGTCTGCGCAATGTAGCGGTAGGCGGTGGCGCCGCCGCTGTTGAAGACGATATCGGAACCCGCCGCGCCGACGAGCCTGCCGCCCGTGGCGGCGAACCTGATATTCGGGAGAGTCACGGGCATGTCAGTGGTGCTGGAGACGACCAAGTCGGTGCCGGTGATGGTGTAAGTTTGCGCGCGCGAGAGCGGCGCGAGCGCGAGTGGCAGGAGCAGGAGCGTGAGCAGGAGCGTGAGCGTGAGCGCGGGCGCGAGCGCGAGCAGGGCGGAGAGCTTGGCGGCGGCGGCGGCGGGTTTGAGTGAAGGCAGGTTTTTCATGGGAAATTTATAATTGGAGGCGCGGGTTGCGCTGAAATTCACGAGGGCGGGAACAGGCGGGAAAGGCGGGAATGTGCGTGCGGAAAAGTAAGCGAAGCGCTGTTGGGAGGCGGCGGGAGGAGGCGGGAGGCGGCGGGAGGAGGCGGGAGGAGGCGGGAGGCGGCGGGTTTGCGTTGAGGCGTGCGTTGCGTGCGTTGTGCGTTGAGGCGAGGCGGATTCTTTGAAAAAGATGAAAAAGAAAGAGAAGTGGAGAAAAGAGAAGTGGAAAGAGAAGTGGAGTGGAGAGAAGAGAGAAGTGGAGTCGAGCTGATTCTAAATGAAAAACCACTCGTATGAACAAGATATTTCTTGGGACAAAAACCATGATTTTGCGCAATTAGCCCGTGTTTTGCGCAACGCGCAACGCGCTATGCGCAATGCGTCGCGCCGGGCATAACCTATCGCAATGACTGCCGCGCCCAGGCGGCGGCGCGGTATTCCTTCGGCGTCATGCCCGCGAGCTTGGTGAAAACCTCGCGCAGCCGGCCCGGGTCGGCAAAACTGCATTGCGCGGCGATCTCCGCGAGTTTCAGCCGGGGATTCGCAAGCAGGTTGCGCGCCTTGTCCACGCGCAGGCGGTTGATGACTTCCAGGGGCGTGTGGCCAAGCTCCGCGCGAAAGCGCATCTCCAGCCAGCGGCGCGAGCAGTTCCCGCGCTCCACGAGCCACTTCACGTCGAAGGGTTTGCCGAGTTGCGCGCGCGCCTCCGAGATGAGTTTCGCAAGAAAGGGATCGGCCACGGGTATGGTGCTCGTGGACTGGCGCGCCTCCACGCGCAGCGGCGCGATGAGCACGGGATTTTTCTCAAGCCGGCGCCCGGACATCAGGCGGTCGAGCATGGCCGCCGCCTCCCAGCCTTTTTTCCAATCGTCGCGCACGATGCTGGTCAGCGGCGCCGGGCCTTGCTCGCATACGAACAGGTCGTTGTCCACGCCCATCACCGCCACCTCGTCGGGCACGCGCAGGCCGATGCGCTCGCAGGTGCTCGCAATCATCGCGGCGCGCATGTCGATGCTCGCCAGGATGCCCACCGGCGCGCGCAAGCCGCGCAGCCAGCGTTCGAGCTGGCTCTGCTGCTCCGGCGAGGAGGCGGACACGGACACGAGCAGCGACTGGCACTCGACGCCCGCCCGCCGCGCGGCCTCGACGAAACCGGCGCGGCGCTCGCAGGCATACCAGGTGTTGGCTCCGTAAAAGCCGAGTTGCCTGAAGCCAAGGCCCATGAGGTATTCGACGGCCATCCGTCCGATGCCCCGGTTGTCGGTGATCACGCTCGGCATGGCGCGCGGCGCGACATGCGCGCCGAGGTTGATCACGGGAAACGCGAACGAGCGCGCGAGCTGCCGGTCCCTTGGCGAGAGCATCAGCGCGAAAGCCCCGTCAACGCCCGCGTCCCTGAGCCAGCCGACGGACGGGCTGATGATTTCCGGCTTGAACAAAAACGTCCACCCGCCGTGTTTGTTGGCGTAGTCGACGATGCCGCGCCGCGTGGTTTCGAGGCGCGCCAGCCCTTGCGTGAACGCGATGCCGACGAGGGGGCGGCGAGGACGGGTCGGGAGTTTTTTCATGGTGTCAAGGCGTCAATGGCAAGGCGTCAAAGGCAAGGCGTCAATGTCAGGGCGTCAATGTCAGTGTGTAATTCGCTCTTGTGGTAGAGTGCAAGGAGGATTGCGCCCGTTGCCGCCGGGAGCGCGACCAGCCTTGGCCGCGAAAATCATGCGCACAATTCGATGCATTCGTCTCGCGGCCAAGGCTGGCCGCATTCCCGGCGAAAAGCCTCGCGCTCTCAAATGCCAGTCGCGGTTTTCGGGTTTAATACGCAATAACCACCTGTCACTGTGTTTTTGCGCAATCGCGCAGACGCGGCTTGCGGCGCGCGGTTCGCAATCCCATTCACACACATCATCATCTCATCATCTCATAAAACATGAACAAATATCCCGCCCCCGCCCTCGCCCTCGCCCTGTTATTCACGCTCTCGCCGGCGGAATCCTCCCAATCCGCGCCGATTCCAAGCGTCGCCTACGAATGGGACACCGTTCCCATCGGCGGCTGCGGTTATGTCATCGGAATCGTCGCGCGCCCCAACGGCGATATCTACGCCCGCACCGACATGGGCGGCGCCATGCGCTGGGATCGCGCCGCCCAGAGATGGATTCCGCTCAACGACATGTTCGGCTCAAACCTCCAGCCATATTACGGCGTGGATGCAATCGCCCCCGACCCCTCTAATATAAACACGCTGTATATTGCCGTCGCAAAATCGGGAAATCCCGAAACGGACATCCTGCGCTCAACCGACCGGGGAAAAAGCTGGGCCAGCACCGGATGGAAGCGCGCTTATGGCGGCATTTTCGCGAATTCCGAGTATCGCTGGGCCGGGGAACGGCTCGCCGTCGACCCCCATAAAAACTCCATTCTATATTACGGAACACGGGAAAACGGCCTGTGGAAAAACACCGACCCCGCGAACGAGCGCGGCGCGTGGACGCAAATCCCAAAAACATCCGTCCCGCCCGGAAGCGGAAGAATGCCCCCAAGGGAGCGCACGGACAAAGTCGGCGTGACATTCGTGGCATTCGACGAAACCGGCGGAACCAACGCGGATGGCGAAACCAATATAATCTACGCCGGCGCGTGGGGCGACGGCGTGTATAAAACCACCGACGCGGGCAAAACCTGGGGCCGCATGGCGGGAAGCCCGCGCTATCCCATAAGGGGATTGGTCTCCCCGTTGAACGGAACCTTGTATATAACTTCCGAATACGACAGTTTCAAAAAAGGCGGGAAGGGAGTGCCCAACCAGGACGGCGGCCTGTGGGTCAGCCTGGGCGCGCATGGCATGTATCAATCGACCGACTACGGCGACACCTTCGCCAAAGTTCCGGGTGTGGCATTGGTGACCGCGTTTGGCTTTGGCAAATCTGGCAACGAGCAACCCGTGGCGGTTTACATGATAGGCAAGATCCCCCATGGGAATGCCTCTCATGGAGGTAACTGGTGCTCGGAACAGGACTCGAACCTGCACGCCTTACGGCACACGCCCCTCAAACGTGTGTGTCTACCAATTCCACCACCCGAGCGTTTCCAGTTGGGAAGAGAGGAGCGC
>Ga0123357_10012480_pt1 | contig 10962 bp, 9 predicted proteins | sample TergutEmb28metaG_FD_89873 | JGI IMG/M metagenome (GOLD analysis project Ga0123357, IMG submission 89873) | Embiratermes neotenicus P4 segment gut microbial communities from Petit-Saut dam, French Guiana - Emb289 P4 | ecosystem: Host-associated > Arthropoda: Insects > Digestive system > Gut ... | reverse complement strand
TGAACTGAAATATCTCTGATTTATTCACAACAGTGCAGATTATTTAATTGTTTCATCACCTTCGGTTCATAATTTATAAACGTTTATTGGCAACCACGCGCAACGATTTAAAGGGCTGTCTAATATAAACACCGTACCATGGGCATGAAAACTAAATTAAATGCTGTACTGCATTTGTCGGATAAAGGTTAAGTATCTCTGAAACAGTTGGTTTCCAGACCTATACGTATTAAGACTTTGTATGTGTAGTTATTAAAAGTGTTTTTGTATGGGATTCTTCGAATTTATGTTGTAGTTTTTTTTTTTTTTACAAATGTGGTATATCGTGATTAATTTATACAGGGTGCGTCAGTGAATCGTGCGATTTTAAAAATGCCATGAACAACAATGCTTTCATTTATTTAGTTTTAACACATATGAACACAGTGTATATATAAAAGAATTTAGATTTTTTCACTTTGAATTTAACCCATTTTACAATTTAACACATTGGAAACAGAAGTCCTACTTTCCAAAAATAACATCATTCAGATGACCACCATTCTGCTTTAGGCACTCAGTAAGTCTCTTGCGAACATCACCCATTACTATTTGAAGCATGTCCACAGGAATTCATGTGACTTCTTGCTGAATTTGATGTTTCAACTCCTGAACTGTGTGGGGTGCTGGAGTTGTAAAGACTTGAGATTTCAGATACCCCCAGAGAAAGAAATCACGTGCTGAAAATCGGGTGACCTGGCTGGCCATGTGATGTCCCCATATATGGAGATAACATGGTTAGGAAACAAATTCCTCACAGCTGCCATGGAATCTTGTGCAGTGTGGCTCGTAGCTCCATCTTGCTGGAAAAACATTTCTTCTGTTACTGGATGATGAGCAAGCTCAGGACCTAAGAAGTTCTCCAACATGTGAACTTAACGTGGTACATTTACAGTTACAGCCTTTTCTCTCTCGTCTTCAAAGAAGTAAGGACCGATAATTAGAATTAAGATATTGCGCACCATACTGTGATTTGGAACTGTGAAGTGGTCTCTCATGAAGTTCTGTGGGGTTTGTGGCAGACCAATAGCGGAAATTTTGTTTATTAATAAACCCAGATAAATGAAAATGAGCTTCTTTGCTAATCAATAAGATGTTTATACGCTCTTGGTTTTGATTAATTAACTGCAAAAAAGTCTGGCAGAAATTAACTCTGTTTACGTAGTCACGTTCTTGTAGTGCATGAGTAACTTGAAGTTTGTAGGGGTAGAAGTGAAGATCTTTGTGTAAAATCTGTCAAATGCTGGCGTCAGACAACCCAAGTGACACAGAGTGGTGATGCGCAGAACGGTGTGGATGTCTTTCAATGGCCTCTCTCACTACTGCAATGTTCTCGGGTGTACGTACTGTTTTTACACTACCACCTTTCTTCTTTAGTGTAGAACCAGTAGCCTCGAAGTTTTGAACCCAGTTCTTGATGGCATGGGCGGATGGAACAGCACGATTATGATGAATCCCGAACTGTCTTTGAAATTCATGCTGAGCGATCACAGAACTATCACCGTTTTTGTAAAACGCTTTCACAGCAAAAGCACGTTGTGCTTCAGTCCACAGCTCTATTGCAACTAAAATGCTTTAAAGTTGGCAGCAAAATGGCGATAGTGGCATCCGCCCCAGTGTTGCTGAACCAGAGAAAACAGTGTTGCAAAATTGCCTGATTCACTGATGCACCCTCTACTTAAAAATTACAGATTACTGCATCCAGTTTGTTTTCAGAACCCCCCCCACTCTCATAACCATTTCTTGCAACAGAGTAATTTTCCTGTGTTACATCTTAGGTGACCAGAGCAGTGACTATGACAACTGCTGTCATTCATGCTTCCTATGACTTGACCTTAGTGAATATGCCATAACTGTTTTTTTTATACGTTCATGCGAAAATATTGTTTGTAGCCATAAGATAACGTTGGTTTTTGGATGATTCTTGCATAAAGTGTTGAGAAAGAGCAAGTTTGCAAAATGATATAACAACAATTTTAATAAGATAATTCTGTCATAATAGGTCACGATTAACAATTATTCCTCAAGATCCAGTCCTCTTCTCAGGAACGTTGCGTGTCAACTTGGATCCATTTGACTGTCATTCTGATGCAGAAGTATGGCTGGCTCTGGAGCATGCACATTTGAAGTCCTTTGTAAAGGGATTGCCAGATGCACTAGAGCATCCTGTATCAGAAGGGGGGGAGAACCTCAGGTATGCTGAGATTTTAAATTAGTAATTCTAGTGGTAACTGATACGTAATACTCCAAGCTTACCTGGGGTATGGGTTGAGTAAACTGTTTGCACAGTACTCCAAGCTTTCATGGGGCATGGATTGAATAAATTGTTTGTGGGCTGTCAATCATTTTGTAGCGGGGTCAGAATTAATTATTTCTGGGGCCTGTTTTGTTTTCTGTCATCATGGTTGATGTGGTAAGGAACTGCCGTTTGATACGTGTACAGTGTGTGACCACATCCATCCCTTGGTGCCTCATCTTCATCAGCCTGCTCATTTACTCTAACAACATTGCCCAAAGCCAAAGCAGGTCTCTGAAGTGGTGGTTTCTTGACTCAGATGTGACAACTGAATTGTCCGATAACTGAATAACCATGGAATTGTGAGACAGATTTAGCCTTTTTAATGTGGGATGATGGTTACTATGTATAAATTTGAACCCTTATGTGGATAACAGAATCTAGTAGGAGGATGATGAGCTTGTGAGGGTTGAGGTTGGGAGCAGTCTACTGAGATATGATGAAATGCAAATTAGTATGTAGGTACCAGTGTTTCAGAGAAGCTCTTTACTTCAGTCTCCAGGTAATCCAAGAAGACCAGAATCTTCAGTGATCTACTTGTATTTGTGTATGAATTTTGAAAAATTTATTAATTTTTTGGACATTGTGAATTTTGAATTTCTTGCAACTGATAAAAGTAAATATTTTCAGGATATATAGGTAATTTCAAAAGTCAAACCTTGCTTTATACATGGCCTTCAAACTTCAGAAGTTTTTGAACCGTCATTTTATGCAACTGTGGAAGTGTATAAAAACAGTGTTGCATTAGTGAGTCCTAGAAGTATGGTGAAATGATGTTAAAAAAACAGTTGCAAGTGAATGTTGTATTCATATGTTTAGGTATGATGCAAACACAAAGTGTGTTATATTTTGTATTATTTATCATTCTTAACATGCTGTAATGTCAAGTGACAAGTAAGCAAACCATGCAGCAGAGAGTTTAGAGCGGTATTTGAAGTACAGAGACAGGTGAAAGAAATAACTGGAAGGGGTTTTCTTGGATTGTATCCAGTACAGGCAGAAGAAATATTTCTGTTGTCACATATTTTGCAGATATTTGTGGTAATGTTAGATGTAGAATTCATTGTGCTGTTATTTTGTTTTATGAAAAATTTACCATTAGAAAGAACTAAGGTTGTGAAGAAAATATGAGGATATAGTGAATTATACCATTATCATGAATTGACGAAATCTGATTGTTATGTAATTTTATGTAAATTAAATTTTAGGTTGGTTTAGTAAAAAGATGCGGAAGTTTGATTGCACATGCTATGATGAACAGTCTTGATTTCATTCCACAGTGTTGGCCAACGTCAACTGATATGCCTGGCTAGAGCTCTACTTAGGAAAACAAAGGTCCTCATTCTCGATGAGGCTACAGCTGCTGTTGATTTGGAAACTGATGACCTTATACAGGTATGTGTTCTGTCATGTGTGAATGTACTGCACTGTTTGCATCATGTGAGTGTGAGTGGCATGGTTTGTACACAGAGTTCAAATGTAAACCGAATCTGTACGCATGGCAAGCTTAATGATCTTACGTTTCCTGATACAATAAATATGTTAACTTACTGTGTATTGTAGTAGGGGATGGAAATGACCACTTTTAGTTCTCAGATTTGCCTGACACCTGGACAACAGATTACGAAATACTGTTTGAAGTTAATTAGCAGTTGCAGACAGCTGATGAGGGTAGTCCTCCAGCTTGGGGGTTGTGCAAGGTGCTAACTCCTTCTCACCATAAGAACTTACCACGTGACAAATCATTCACTAATGCCTCAAACTTGGACTTATCCTTTGGTATGATGTGAAAAGTAGAAGGGGAACATGAGGTTCAGCATGTGGAACATAAGAGTTACTTACTACAGTGGCCAGGGAATTAGCAAGGTATATGTTAGATTTTGTAGAAGAGGTTAGGTGGGACAAAGGAAGCACTGAACAATGAAGAAATTAAGAAATTAAGAACAGATTGAAGTCAAGGAATGCTTGCTTTCAATCGGTGCAGAAACTTCTGTCTTTCAGTGTGCTATCTGCAGATGTAAAGATTAAAATACACAGAACAATAATTTTGCCTGTTGTTTTGTATGGGTGTGAAACTTGAACTGTCCCACTGAGAGAGGCACATAGGCTGAGGGTGTTCGAGAATAGGGTGCTGAGGAAAATATTTGGGCCTAAGAGGGACAAGGCAACAGGGAGTGGAGAGGACTATATAATGAGGAGCTTTATGAGCTGTACTTCTTACCAAATATTATTGCTATGATCAAATCAGAATAATGAGGTGGGCAGGACATGTAGCATATGTGGGGGAGAGGATAGGGGCATGCCAGGTTTTGTTGGGGAAATCTAAAGGAAAAAAAACACTTGGAAGACCTAGGCATAGATAGTAGGATACTAGATACTACTAAAATTTATTTTCAGGAAGCAAGTTGGGGAACACAGATAGGATTGATCTGGCTTGGGCTAGGGACAGTTGGGGGCACTTGTGAATGTGATAGCAATGTTCAGGTTCCATTAAGTGACTCTTTTGCATGGAGTTAGTAAGCTAGCTAGTTGATTGGTTGTTTGGTTAGTTTCCCATCCTCTCAGTTTGTTTGAAATGAAGCATGTCTGAGAGTTGAAGGAGGTTTTTCCACCATCAACCCTAACATGCAGAAAGTGACGTAAAATATATATAAATATGTGTATGTGTGGAAATGTAAGGCTATTAAGCTTGCTTTGACTTGGAGTTCAGTTGTCAGTTGAACTGCCTGTATTAAGCATGAATGAGTATATTCTCTGAAAGCTTCATTTTCATCTTGTGTTTCTTTGACCGATGATATACATTCATATAAATATCACCCTCAAGATATGTAAGAGGCCTGACCAGTGCAATAGAAAGTCAGGCACAATAGTTCTGTGCATGAGATTTGAGGTTCTTTTGGGGGTGTATATTCAGCTGTGGTCTTCTAGGATTTGACACTGTGCACGTGGCATTGCAGAGGACCACAGCTTAAAATTTTTGTCCATAGTGTACATTTTATTTCCAGTACAAGTTTCTGATCAATACCATTGAAAGGGTTAATTACTATCCATTTGCTGACCTATATGTAACATAAGCTAGTTTTGCAACTCATAGATTTTCTGGGCTTTTTCCATGGTCTATATTGAAATATTATGTACTACGTTTTGGGGCAGGTTCAGTACCCGTCTTCAGGCTTCTTCCAAAACAGCTGTCATGACAAGGTGATTATTTACACTGTAATTAAACTCAGATGAATATCAAATTAGATGTTGATCCAGGTCCCTGAAACTTATTGTATTTCAATATATGCATTGGAAAGAGTGCAAAGAGTCTATGAGTTGAAATATTATATGTGGTGTGGCTATAAAATAACTGGACTGGTGTTAGAACATTTTTTATTAAAAAAAATTACACAATAGAAATGTCACCCTCAATATACTCCCCTCCCCGATCCCTACACCGCTCCATGTGAATTTTTCACTGTTGCAAGCAATGCTGCAGGTCATCTTCTGATAGCTTATTCAGGAGTTCTGTTGCTTTTGCCTTCACCGCATCTAGCCTTTTAACGCAGACTTGATCTTTGGAAATAAAAAAAAGTCACATGGGGCTAGGTCAGGTGAGTACGGTGGATGTTCCAACACGGTGAGCTTGTGCTTTGTCAAAAACGTCTTGACAGACAGGGTGTTGCGTACCGGCGCGTTGTCTTGGTGAAGAACCCATAAGTCATTCTTTCACATTTCATGTCCTCTTCTCACCTGTTCATAAAGGTTTGTCAAAACCTCCTTGTAGTAGACCTGGTTAACGGTCTGACCTTCAGGCACCCAATCCACGTAAACAATCCCTTGGATGTCTGAAAAAACGATCCTCATTACTTTAAATTTGGATTTGCTGTGCCGTGCTTTCTTTTGCCTTGGTGAACTGGGGCTCTTCCAGTGCATGGATTGGCGCTTACTTTCTGGGTCGTATTGAAAAAACCATGATTCATCACAAGTTATTACGTTCTCTAAAAAGTGCGGGTCATTTTCAGTGTTTCGAAGATTGTCAGCACAAATACTCATTCGAATTTCCTTTTGTTCAGCAGTGAGGAGTCTCGGCACCATCTTCGAAGACACTTTTCTCATGTTGAAATTGTTATGTAATATCTGTCGAACAGTTTCCTTGTCAATGTTAATTAAATCGGCAACTGCTTGAATGCTCAGGCGACGATTTTGTCGAACAATTTGACCGACTTTTTCTATGTTAGCATCTGTTTTTGGTGTGCTGGGACGACCGTGGCGCTTATCATTTCCGATCTCTTCCTTTCCCTCTTTAAACCTTTTAAACCACTCCAAAACTTGAGTACAAGATAGACACTTATCACCATAAACTTTCTTCAACAAATCGTACGTTTCTGTGGCGGATTTTCCAAGTTGCACACAGAATTTCACATTGACGTGTTGCTCCACGTTAACACTTAACATGATTCCGACGGAGAACAAGAACACGATCCACTTCAAGCAAAGACTACTGCCAAAGTGTTTGCTGCACAACTTTGAAATTGTAACCATGAATGGAGGAGAGAGCACAAGCCAATACCACACACCGCACGATGTTGCCAAGTTTACAGGGGAGCAGAAAATAATTAAGCCTGGTTATTTTATAGCCACACCACATACACCATTATAAGAACCCTATAGAATTATATAAGCTAATTTTTCCATTCTTAAGACAACAGAAAATAGATAGTATTATGTTGCGTCTTATAACCGTCTGGCTCACCTTTCTAACTCAGTTAGTTCATGAGACCTAATTTTCAGGGACTACCGTGGTTTGAGTTTGATGGATTTAGTGGTGATGATGAACTGTTACTACGATTTTTACTGAATAGTCAATCTGAAGAAACTGTTGTGGTTTTATTTTTTTCTCCAGTCATAGGGCGCTAATTTGGTACAGGTGTTTTATTATTGCTTACGATGAACGTAGCACGGATCACTCTCTCATGTAGAAAAACTTATAAATTTCTAATTATCTAATTTATGCTGTTGATCTGGCCTAAATCTGGAACGATGCACACACGCGTCCTCCTCCTACGATAGTTGAAAAACTTGTGTCTTTCGCTACAGTATGCGAAGTTAGATTTCCTGTTTCAAAATTACCCCTACTCGAATTTGCCAAACAAGTCTGATTGGTCCCCTGTAAATTTAGCAGTCTCGTAATAGGCCGAAAACTTCAAAATTTCTTATTCTTCCTCCCCATTGGTTCCTAATGACCGACGCGATATCTTTTAACTTCACATATGTGAGCCCTGTAGTAGCGTACTTTACTGGACATTTTTAATGGGCTACCATGACTAACACGGTATCCACCCCCTCGTGATTTACATTTTGAAAAAGTGTCAAACCCTCGAATTTTGACTGTCCCAGCAAACTTCAAAACTCCATTAAACTTGACGTTGACAAATACGTAACAACTAGAACTCTCCTTTGTAAATGCTTACCGCACCTTCTCTCCTATTCTAACCTCTACTTGTCTCTTTCTTCAGTTATCTGTCCATCCTACTTCATACATGACTCTTTCTCACTCTCTGCCCTGTAACCATCCTTCTCTTTGCTATTCAACTGACCTTTTGTATCCCATACCAGATGCTTCTAAACCCCCTCATTCAGAAACATATGTATTCCTACATTTCAGAAAATGATTTTGGACCTTCTAACCAAATAATTGTTCCCACCGGTTATAGTCTGAAGGTTTGTTGTTCTAACAGTTGCATGTATTTTTTTCAGACGACAATCCGTAGTGAATTCAAAGACTGCACAGTACTTACAATAGCCCATCGCCTGAACACAATCATGGACTCTAATAGGTGAGTGAATGCGATGATTTCTACACACACATACTGGGAATTATACTGATCCTTGTCATTTTCAGAACTTGGGTACTACTACTGGCAGTAGTGTTTGTTACTTGATAACTGGCATTTATCTTCAAAGACAGTATGTCAATTCACTAAACTAATTTTAAGGTTACATATGCAGTCACTTCAAAATTACCATTGAAGTTGGAGGAACACTGTATGCTGTATCCACAAGCAAGGGGAAAAGAAAATCAGGATGGAAAAGCTCAGTGGCACATACACAAAATTCGGGTTCTGAAAGTGGAGGGCAGTGACTACTTGGGTGGATGGTAGAATACCCCTTCCACTGAAGTACTTCTTTCATGTTTATCTATAGTTTACACCTATTCTTTTTTTGGAAAATGTTTCTTTGTTCTTGTGTTGTGCACGTGCACCCAGGCCCCCCCCTCTCTCACCCCCTCACACACACACACATGCACATGCCCATGCCCACGCCCACGCGCATTGAAGTACAGTAAGAAGCTGAAATGGGTTGTTCTGCATTGTAAACCAAAGCCAATATAGATGCTGGGAAAAGAACTGGGAATGGAGTTCCCATGCTTACCAACAGATGGCAATATGTTTATATATGAGCCAGTACATTTTTATGGGTGTGGCAACATATTGTTGACATAGGAGTGGGGATGGTGGTTGAAATGAATGTCAAATGAACAGAATAGGATGTTTCATGTGGTCCAGGATGACGACAGATAAGGGTGTTGATTAATACTGTGCTGAATCTTCAGATTCCATAAAAAGGTAGGGAATTGCTTGACTGACTGAGCAGCTTCTTAATAATGAATGTTCTCCATAGAGTTAAATCAAAACACTTTATGCACTCATAGGTGGTGTATAAAGTTATCATATTGAATACTGTTGTGTCCTGGGGGATGGCTGGTCCCCTCGGATATGCCATTCTGTGAGCGGCATAATGTAAGGAATATTGTAGTGCAGGTTGTAGTCTGCAACGTACAGTCACAATGAAACAACACAGTGACTTCAAATGTGTGTTGAGTGAAAAAATTTAATGGAAACTTGTTAAAAAAAAACTTTGCTGATTTGGTGAAATTTGCATTTCAAAATGAACAGTTTAGTGACCTTGCAAAGCTGATGGGGTACTTTTCTGGCATCCAGTGTTAACTGTGAATGGGGTTGGTAAACTGGATATTCTGTTGAGTATTAAAAGCTTTCAAGAGAATGAAAGGTTCATTAGTCTAGGTATAGTTTACACAGAATGGGTACATGCCAACGAAAAGAAAGAGATGAAGTAAATTAACTTATATTAAATTAATTTTTTTGATTGCTGTACAGACTGTATTGCTATATATTTGCTTTGTTAGTTATATAAGAATAAGACAATATTTATAATATTGTCCTGTTTGTTTTTTATTATCTTGTGTTGTTGAAACATACACTTTAGTTGCTGTGAGAATGACTGTAGTAACAACAAAATAGTGTTAGTAGTTTCAGGTTTGTAATTGTACATACACTCAATGTAGTGCACATACAGGTTTCTGTAACTTGGGAAAAATTTGCATAACTTGATATTTTTTGTTACAGGCCATTAAAAATTAGAGGGAACATTGGTTGTAGGTCCAGGTCAAGGTCTCGTTGAGCAGTAGATGTGTGTGTTATTTATTGAACATTGTAAGTTGAAGTAGAAGCAGTACTTGCCATGGTGGTGATAATCTTTGTAGTCCTTAGATGATGGCATTGACGATGAGAGATGGTGGTGTCAGAGACCAGCAGTAATGCCCTTGAAAGCATTAATTTAGATTCTGCTAATTCAGTTGAATTACAGAGTATATGCAAAATTCAGTTTTGATGTCACCCTCTGTGTTAATGATTTGATCAGCCAGATCACATAGCACAGTTTGACGTGGTGGCCCATCCTCCACACATCAACCTTTGTACCTTAAAAGTTTGTGTATCTAAGACATCACCATGTCTCAGCATACTTATATACAAATCAGATACTTACTTACTCACTCCATGGTGCAGAGTCCTTCTTGAGAAGCTAACTGGTCTGCAGCGAGTCAAGAAATTCCCCGCATTTCACGGAACCCAAAGGTTCATTACCACACTCACAAGCATCCGCCACCTGTCTCTATCCTGGGCCAACCCAATCCAGTCCATATACCCACATCCCACCTCCTGGAGATCCATCCCAATGTTATCCACCCATCTGTGCCTAGGTCTCCCCAGTGGTCTCCTTCCCTCTGGTTTCCCCACCAAGACCCTGTATACCCCCTCTCCTCACCCAAATGCGCCACAAGCCCAGCCCATCTCATTCTTCTCGATTTTATTTTATCACCCGCACAATATTGGGTGAGGAGTACAAGTCATTTAGCTCTTCATTATTCAATCTCCTCCACTCCCCTGTTACATTGTCCCTCCTAGGTCCAAATATTCTCCTCAACACCATGTTCTCAAACACCCTCATCTTCATTTCCTCCTGCAATATCAACGACCAAGTTTCACACCCATACAAAACAACAGGCAAAATTATAGTTCTATATATCTTCATCTTTAAATTTTTGTATAGCAACCTGGAAGACAAAACATTCTGACCGAATGATAGTAAGCATTTCCTGACTTCAATCTGCTCTTAATTTCTTCCGCATTAGACTTTTGATTTGTTAAAGTTGTTCTCAAATATTTAAACTCTTCCACCCTCTCGAAGGTACTATTATCAGTCCTCACACTGTGAATTCGTCCTGCATTCTGATCTCGAGACATGACCATGTACTTAGTTTTATCAGCACTTACTTCCAG